>Ga0307379_10009046_pt1 | contig 13360 bp, 10 predicted proteins | sample UN2MG_FD_202237 | JGI IMG/M metagenome (GOLD analysis project Ga0307379, IMG submission 202237) | Soil microbial communities from Risofladan, Vaasa, Finland - UN-2 | ecosystem: Environmental > Terrestrial > Soil > Coastal area > Acid sulfate soil | place: Finland: Risofladan, Vaasa | collected...
TCTCTGCTTCTACATCTTCTGGAAATTTATTAGTTAATAGTTCTCCACAATCTACTCCGCCAATTACAACTATCCTTCCTTTATATTTCTCCTGCACTTTAGCTATATCCATCCCTGCTGCTTGATCTAATGGATGAATTGCATCAATTCCAGTATCCACTATCATATCAAGAAGTATATCAATATTTCCACAGCAGTGCTTAATTACAAAACCACCAGACCTTTTAATTTCACTTATTATTTCTTTAAACCCTGGTAACAGTAATTCTTCAAAACTTTTAGGAGAAAATATAGGTCCCGAGGTAGTTCCATAATCATCACCAAGTACAATAAAATCTGCACCCATTTTTATTGCATTTTTAGCAATTATAATATTATGTTCAAGTGTAATCTCAATAAGCCTTTTTACCATATCTTTATCGGAAACCATATCCATAAGGAAACTTTCCATTCCTCTAAGATAATACGGAAAGTTAAATACATCATGAAGATGCATACCTACAGCCTTACTGCCTTTAAATCTATAAAGAAGATAGTTCAGTTCTATATATCTGTACTCATCATTAGGATCAGGTACTTTATAATTCCTAAGATCATCCATACTTTTTATTGGACCTTCCAAGGGCATAGACACAGATTGACCAGAATCTTGTCGTATTATACCCCATTCGTTTACAAATACTCCCTTAGATTTATCAATATCCTTTTTTCTATAAAGAAGTGAAGGAGTATTTGTTAGAATTAAATCAAGGTTATCTTCTGCTAAATCTGCATAATCTCCATTAGGTTTTATTTTTTTTATTACTCTCTTATCTATAAGAAGCTCAAATAAAGGAACCCTATCTGGAATTTTACCATTTAAGACTGTGATTGTTCTTTGCTTACTATTCATAAAGGATTCCTTCTAAAAATTTATCAAAACATTTATATTAAAGAATTATTTAATTCAAACTTTTTCAACAACTTCAGCACCAGTAATCATACTTACAATATCATCAGCAGATACCTCATGAGCGTTTCTTATTCCAACTCTTTTCCCCCTTCTTAAAACCATAATTCTATCCACAATACTAAAAATATGTTGAAGATTATGACTAATAATTATAATTGACAGCCTATTATCCTTTAAAATTTTTATTAATTCTAAAGCTCTTTTTGCCTCTTTTACTCCAAGAGCTGCAGTAGGCTCATCTAATATAGCGATTTTTCTTCCCCAATAAACAATTTTACTTAAAGCAATAGATTGCTGCTGCCCACCTGAATAATTCATTACTGGTTTATGTAAATTCCCTAAATCAATTCCAAGTTTTTTCATCAAAGCTTCTGATTCTTCATACATTTTTCTATAATTTAAAATTCTAAAAAATTTTCCAAATATATTACTATACCTGATTTCATTACCCATAAAAATATTATCTAGCACATCTAATTTTTCCACTAAAGCGAGATCCTGGTATACTGTCTCTATTCCCAATTTTTTGGCATCCAAAGGATTATTAATTTCTGCCCTTCTACCTTCAATAAATATTTCACCATTATCTTCTTTAACAACTCCAGAAATTATTTTAATAAGAGTTGACTTTCCAGCTCCATTATCTCCAACAAGTCCCAAGATTTCACCATTCCTTAGTTCCAAGTCAACATTATCCAAAGCACAAATTCCTCCATAATGCTTTGTTATACTATGAGCTTCTAATATAATATCTTCTCTTATCTTCATCTAATCACCTCTTCAAGAATATAAAAAGTATAAATTTTATATAATCTATCCCTATATTTATACAATGTACTGGGAAGTACTGTATGCATTATTGGAATTCAGTCAGGATATTCAAAATTAATTGCCTTCTTGGCACGTTTAAAACTGCTCATCCATTTATTAACAAATAATCCTTCCCAACCTAAAAAACTAATTAACTTCATAAATATTCAATGTTTATAGACCACAATAACCCCTAATACAAATATAGCAATTAACTCCCATTTTAATAACATAAACTTTTCAATATTATTGTAGAATTATAAGTTATTATTATTTATCAGTATTAATAGATATTTTTTTCTTAAATAGTCCTTTTATACTAAATAAACCCATTCCCTTCTGCTTCAATATATTATCCATTAAAACTGCAATTATCAATATTCCTCCTTTAAATACTGATTGATACCAGGCACTCACTCCCAATAAATTTAAACCATTATTGATTATCCCAACAATTAAAGCACCTACAGTAGAACCTATAACTGATCCCTCACCACCAGCTAAACTTGTACCTCCTAAGACAACAGCAACAATAACATCAAATTCAAACCCAGTCCCCATCGAGGGTTGACCAGAAGCTAATCTTGATATCATTAAAACTCCTGTAAAACCAGAAAGTGCACCAGTTATACTATATGAATATAACCTAACATTATTAACATTAATACCAGATAATCTTGTTGCTTCAATATTACCTCCAACTGCATAAATATATTTTCCAAATGCGGTTTTACTCATAATAAACCAAAATATTGCTAAAATAGTTACAGCGAATACTACTGGCACTGGAATCGGGCCTAAATATCCCCTCCCTATAAAGCCGAAACCTGGAAACATATCCAAAAAAATTGGACCACCGCCAGTTATGACATATACAATACCTCTCGCCATATACATCATCCCAAGTGTAACAATAACTGTACTAATTTTAGCGTAAACTACTAGACTACCATTAATAAACCCAGCAATTAACCCTGATAAAACTCCAACTACAACAGCTATCCAAGTCGGGTAACCGAAATAAATAACATATGCAGAGATACAACCAGCCAAAGCTAAAACTGATCCAACTGATAGATCAAGGCCCCCACTTATAATTAACATAGTCATACCAAATGAAACAATCCCTACAAAGCTTATTTGTCTTAGTACATTAGTTATATTCGTAATAGTTAAAAACCTATCTGTTAACAAACTAAATACTATTATTTCAACAATTAGAACCAAGAAAATAAAAACATTTCGTAATAATTTAGGTTGAAATGTTAATTTTTTGTTCATATTTTTTCCTTGCTAATTATTGATTACACACATCACTTTTTTAAAAGTATCTTTAAATGTTCACTGATTTTAAAAGATCTCTCATACTAAATTTTCTATTTTGGTTTCTAGGAGCATGTCCGAGATTTCATTGTTAAAACCCACTTAAAATCATAATTTCCCGTATTATTTTAAAAACTGAAATTATTTTTTGAAATTATTGCGTAAATTTCTTTATACAGTGGTATTTTTGCCGCTATATAAATCTATACTACTTATTTATGTTGCTTGAAGCAGTAATTTTCTCTTTCCCGAGCAGCCTGTTTGAGCTTTTATCATATTTACTATCTTTTTAAAATTAGAAACCGCACACACAAGAGAAAATTCACCACCCGCCTTTTCAAATCCCCTTAAGCTAAACTGTCTAAATCCTCCCGTCTTTATCTGGCCGAATACCGGTTCAACAATAATCTTACGTTTTGCATATATTTCTTTTGAAGAGTCTTTTTTCATCTTTTCTGCCATAACCGCTAAAATTATTCCGCTCTTATCAGTATATATTGTTGGAGTATTACCTTTTTTTACGCTGCATTTATTTTTAAAACTGCACCCCTCACATACCATTTCTTCCGCTTTATACACTCTTGTTTCCCCGCTTAATTTTAGTTTTAACACAACGCCGGCAGGGCAGATAAATACATCTTTTTTGCTATCATAGGAAAAGTTTTTTATGCCTATTTTCTTATCTGTGTCAGATATGTCCTTTTCTCCCTTGCCGGTTGCTATATAGCCATCTATTTTACTTTCCTCAAGTGCTGATATATTATCCGATGATCGGTATCCGCTGTCGGCGCTTATCTTTTCCGGTGTCTTACCTGTATTTTTTTCAATCTCATCTACCGCTTTTTTGAGCTCATTTTTATCATTTGCATTTTGTGTTAAGTGCTGGCCAACTATTATCTGGTTTTGGCTATCCACTGATATCTGGCCATTGTAGCAGTACTCGAAGTTTCCTTTGGCCTTCATTATCCTGGCTTCAGTGTCAGCATAGCTTATCTGCTTTTTAGGATCTATTTTTTCTTTGGGGTTTTCCCTTTCTTCTCTTTTTTCAAGCTCCTTTTTTATTTTTTTAATTTTTTCAAGTCTTTTTTCCTTAATCTTTAGATCATCCGGTATGCTATATCCTTTTCCGTTATGATATATTTTGTCTTCGGCATCATCTTCGTTTTCTGCCCTTTTTAAAAGTTCTTCAATCTGTTGTTTTAGTTTATCTTCACTGACCTTTAGGTGAGAGTAGCTTGCTGCTTTATGTTTTGAAGTATTTGCTCCAAATTTTGAACCGTCTATTCCCACATGGCCTAAATATACCATTCCCAAGTTGCTGGCTATCTTAACACTCTTTTTAAAGCATTCCACAAAGAACTGCCAGTTATCTTTCCTAAAATCACTAAGCACTCTAAAGTTTGGACAGTTTCTGTGGGATATATACATAAAAGATAAATCCTGGCTGCATTTTTGTTCTATTTTTCTTGAGCTGAATATTCCCTGGCTATAAGCATAGATTAGTATTGCTGTTACTCTCTTTGGAGGATATGCGTGCTGACCTATCATGCTGTATTTTTCCTCAATACTTTTTTTATCAATCTGGCTCAAAATATCCTCATATATAAAGCAATCATGATCTTTTTGAAGCAAATCAAATACGTTTTCTGCAAGTAACTTTCTTCCGTTAAACTCTACCGGATCATCTTTAAAGGGTACTGGCATATTACCTCTATAATAATTGTCTTTAGATATTTACTGATTATTATAGCATATTTGTTTAATTATTTCTATGTGTTTTTAGACTTATACGCTAATATTTTCTATTCTCGGACAAGCTCCTAGCTCACTTTCAATTTTTATTAATACTTTTTCAAAGTATTAATTAATACACATAAATAATTTAATCTTTCTTTAAATTCTTTACCATTCCAAATAGACTCTTTGACTTTTTCACTGTTAATATTTCTAATAGTCTATTAATTACTATAAACTTAAAATTATAAAAGAATTTTTTTACAATTTACAAAATCTATTCTTGGTAATAAGAACAGATTTAAAAATAAAATTACAACCCAATTTAAAACATAATTTGTTAAATAAATTTTGAAACAGCCGCATTATATTTATCACGGCTGTTTCGTAGAATAATAAAATTCTTAATACTACTACTTCCTAATTAGCCCGTACTGTTCCTCAACCCAAATATTAAGACCTGGTGACTCAGGAGTCAGCACTTCTATAGCCCACCATGTTATTTCTGGAACTTCCTTACCTTCTAACATATCTAACATAATTTGCCAAGCTGCTTCAGCATTATCTTTAGGAGGTTGCCCTAAATCAATTTTTAATGAAGAATCTGGATCCAATATTTTATTAACTGCTCCTTCAGAACCTCCATAGCCAATAGTTAATATTTTTGCTGGATCATCCATTCCAGCTGCTTCAAGTGCAGCTAGAGCTCCCAAGGCACAATCGTCATTAACACCATATACAATATTAAACTCTGTATCAGTTTCTAAGAAATCCTCAAATGCACTTAAAGAACCTTCCCTACTACAATCTTTGTCTACATCTCCAACTAATTCAACCTCTATACCAAGTGCACCTTCCTTAAAACCAACTACAAATCCATCTCTTCTTTGATTTGAAGCTTCTACAAATGAACATCCGACATTAACAATTTTTGCATCTTGATCAGGGAATTTTTCTACAAAATACATTCCTGAGATCTTGCCACCTTTACGACCATTCTCGTATTCTGAACCTCCTATGTATGGTGCGTCTACACCTCCACCTGCCATTATATTGTAAACAAGTACCTTAATTCCGGCTTCCTGCATAGACTTGACTTGAGGAACAGCAGCTGCAGGATCAAAAGTACAATAAATAACTCCATCAACTTGTGCTGCTATCATATCTTCAGTAGCTTTTGCAAATTTTTCGACATTAAAATCACCATCCATTTCAAGCAATTCTATATTTTTTGTTTCTTCATCTAATCTCTGAAAATGAGATTGAACTGCTTGGAAGTACTCGTCTCTTAAAAATAAATAAATTACACCTACTGTAAATTCTTTTTCTTCTACAACTTCTTCAGCAGCCTCTTCTACTTCCTCTGCAGCCTCTTCAACCTCTTCTATAGCTTCTTCTGCTACTTCCTCTGCTTTACAGCCAAAGAGTGTGAAAGTTGCAACCATTGATATGATTACCGTTATTAATAAAACCCACAATAATGACTTTTTCATTTTACCTTCTCCTTTCTCAAACTCATTTAATCTACTTTTTAACCAATTTTTAATAAACTTATTTTTGAGATTTGTTCTAGATATGGTTTTATGAACTTTGATATCTAGGCAAAACTCTTTTTATTTTCATACACCTCCCCCTTCTTTCCTAAATAAATTTACCTTTTACCATTTATTATACTATTACTTCCACCCCCTTATTTTTAATTTCTTCTAAAAAAGCTTCGCTTGCTTTTGTACCATTACTAATTATTAAATCTAAGCTTTCTATATCTGCTACTTTATATAAACCAACTTTATTAAACTTATGACTTCCCACCAATAGCACCTTTTTACTAGATACTCCCATCATCCTCTTTTTTATATTTACCTCTTGAATATCAGTATCAGTAAGCTCTCCAACAATTGATATACCTGCTACTGAAAAGAAAAATTTATTCACTCTTACCTGTGAAATCAATAGCTCAGCAAGAGGACCTGCGAGACACTGAAATTTACTGAGCAATATTCCTCCTGTACTAATCACTGTAATATCATTTTGAGAAATTAGCTCGTTAATTATAATATTAGAGTTAGTTACTATAGTTAAATTTTTTATATTTTCCTTTATTATCCTACGATTTAAAATAATAGAAGTAGTGGATGAATCTAACATTATAGAATCGCCTGGTTCTATATATTTTATAGCTTTTTCTGCTAATAATTGTTTTATATCCAAATTAGAGTTTATTCGCTGAGAGAAGTAAGACTCAGGAATGTTTTCGCTTCTTATCATAGCCCCACCTCTCACTGCTAATAGTTTTCCTTCTTCGTGAAGCTTTCTCAAATCTCTATTAATAGTCATAAGAGTAACATTAAATTTCTTACTCAAGCCATGAACAGATGCTGACTCTTTTTCTTCTACATACTTTACTATCTCAGATCTTCTTTTTTCTGAAAGCATAATCCTCCAAAAATACAAAATCTCTAAAATATGTTATATTATGTTATAAATAATTACATTATTAATTAATAAGTTCTATTTGTCAAGATAATATAACCGTTTCTAAAATATTCTAACAATAAAACAAATTTTACAAAGTCTCAAATTATGATATAAGAAATTATACAAATTCTTCTATTTCTACCTTATCAACAAATTGCATTATCTGTTCCCTGCTGCAGCTAGCAGCATCCCATATAGATACATTTGCTGCACCTGCAGCAGTAGCCATACGTATTAAATCTAAAAAATCTAAGCCCTTATATATTCCATATATAAAACCAGCTATAAAAGCATCTCCTGATCCTACCGAGTTAATTACTTTTATTTTTGGAGGGATTGCCTTATATATTTTTTTACCATCACTTATAATAGAACCTTCATCCCCCCTAGTTAAAACTGCAATCTTAGCATATTTATTAAGTTCCATAACATACTTAACTAGTTTATTTTCATCCTCTTTATCATTGTTATCTAATTTAATTCTTAATATGTCTTCGAGCTCTTGAATATTTGGCTTTATTAAAAATGGTCTCGCTTCTACTCCAATCTTTAAAGCTTTTCCTCTTGAATCAAGGATAGACCTTATTTTCTTTTCCTTGGCAATTTCTATCATTATTTTATAAATATCATTACAATTATTACTGGGTATGCTTCCAGATAGTACAATTAACTTTATCTCGGATTTCTTTTCTTCAATGATCCCCCTAAACATCTCAATCATATCTTCCTTTTCAGTATCTGAAACACATGGGCCTGGCTCTACAAATGCTGTCTGCCTTAAATCATTTTCTAAAATAGTTATTACTGTACGTGAGGACCCTTTGATCCAAACTGCTTTATAATTAATACCATCTTTTTTTAAACAATCTTCAATTATTTTTCCATAATTACCACCAAGAAGATTTAAGGATATATTCTTAATTCCTAATTTTTTTAGAACTCTAGCTACATTATTGCCTTTTCCTCCAGCAATGATCTTAACTTTGCTGGCACGAATAATCCTGCCAAATTCATTTTTCTTAATATACACAGTTTTATCAATACATGGATTAAGCGTAACAATTAATATCATATTTTCTCCAGTCAAGTTTTGCTTAAACTATAAACACTATAAACCAGACTCAACTCTAGAAATAATATCTTCTTGAATATCCTTACACAAACCTACAAAGTAAGAACTATATCCATGAACCCTTACTATTATGTCCTTATGCTTCTCTGGATTTTTTTGTGCATCTCTTAATACTTTACTATCAAGAACATTAAACATGATATGATGACCACCCATTTCAAAGTGTGTCTTAATAAGAGATTTTATGATATCCTTACCCTTATCTGTTAAAAAAAGACTTTTATTTAGAGACATTGAAACATCTGTACCCAGGGTAGCCTTCCAATGAGGGAAGCAGCTAACAGATCTAATTGTTGCTGTATAACCTTTCCTATTTACTCCCTGCATAGGTCCAGTTCCATAAGAAAGAGTTTCCCCCTTTTTTCTTCCATCCGGTGTAGCAGCTGTATTTAAGCCATACCTTACATGAGTAGAAGGAGAGTTAAATCCCACCCTATATTTTCCACCCACAGCATTACTATTTTTAGATACAATGTTTATAAAATCAATGGCAACCCTTTTTAAGATAGAATCTACATATTCTTCATCATTACCATATTTTGGGATTCTATTCTTTAAATAAACTCTTATATCTTCATTTCCTTCATAATTATTCTTTAAAATTTCTACAAGCTCTTTTAAACTTAGAACTTTATCTTCAAAAACAGCCTTTTTTACTGCAGCAATACTATCAGCAGTGCTTCCCAGACCATGAGCTAAGACTCCTGTAAAGTTATAAACCGCCCCACCTCTTCTGACATCTTCACCTTCTTTAATACAGTTGTCAAAAAATAATGATAAAAACGGTACTGGTCTTAACTCAGAAATCAGTTTGTCACTCTTATTATGTGCACTTACCATAAGAGAAACTGCATATTTAACCTGTTTTAAAAAAGCATTATAAAATTCTTCAAATTCACTAAATTTTTCTACATTTCCAGTTTTTTCTCCCATCTTTTTTCCGCTTATCATCGAACAACCATCATTTAAAGCAAGCTCAAAACACTTTAGTAAGTTAAATTTACCCCCAGTAGTTCTTCCATTTTCCTTTCCTGGAATACTTGGCTCCTGACAGCCAGCAATAACATATTCTCTGGCATCTTTAAGAGAAATATTTTCAGAAATAAGACTTTTTATAAAACTCTCATCATTATGAATGGAAGGCATCCCTAATCTTTCCTGCATAAGATCCAGAATTTTATTCATTGTTCTATCTGAAATATTCTTATGGTATCGAAAAGCAACTGAAGGTTGAGGGATTTTAAGGAATTGAGTAATATCTAAACACAAATAAGTAAGCTCATTGGTTGCATCTTTTCCTTCCTTGTCCTGTCCGCCTAGTAAAATATTTTGAGATACTGCCCAAGCAGGCTTGCAAACCATAAATTTAGTCCAAAGACATCCTAAAATTTCAAATGCCTCATCATAATTTATTAAACCATTTTCTATATCATGCTTATAATATGGGTATAAAAATTGATCTAATCTACCAACTGAAAATGCATAAGGGTTAACAGATTGTTCTATGTGCATTACTGTGTAAATAAACCAGAAAGACTGACATGCCTCATAAAAATTAGAGGCTGGCTTTAAAGGAACATTCCTGCACACTTCTGCTAGTTTTAATAATTCTTCTTTTCTATTAATATTTCCTTTTTTCTCTTCTTCTCTCGCAAGGCTCTTAGCTAGTTCAGAGAAACGCTTTGCAAAATCTATACAAGAATCTAAAGCAATTTTCATTGCTTCTAAAAATTCCATCTTTTCTAAAATACTCTTTTTGCTGTATGCATTGCTGCTAGACAAATTATTATTAACAAATTTTTCTAATCTTTCTTTCCAATTATTTTCACTTTCTTCAATCTCATTTATTATTCCTTCTAATCCTACCTTTAGAATTTTCTCAAAATTAGGAATCTGATGCCCTAAAACTCTTTTACCAATACAAAGAGTTTCTGCTGATGCTAGTTTTTCCTCTTCGGTAAGAATTTTTGAAAGGCGTTTTGCATATTCTTCATTCTGCCAGAATTCCTTTATATCATTTGGAAGCTTGCTTACCTCTCTATTATAAGAGCTTTCATATAAATCATAGCTCCCATTAAAGGCACATTCTATACTTCCTGCTATTAACTGTCCTTCTTCTATAAAAATATGAATTTCCTCTAAAATCTTCTTAAGGGCAAGAGCATTTTTTACATCTATTGTCTCACCAACATTTTCCATAAAAGAAGCCATTCTGATTTTTTCTATTTCTATCCATCCTTCAGGATATTCTTTGGCCATTATATTTTCTTTTATCTTTTTAAGCCTTCCCTTAATTTTTTCATCAATTTTACTCATTCTTACTCCTTCTGTCTATTATGTTGATGTGATAAATCATTTTTTATAAAATTAAAAAATATTTATAATGAGCCAACTTTTACACTTATATCATTCTTTTCAAATATAGATTTTATTTTTTCCATTTCATAATTATCGATATCAGAGTAATTTATAAATTTATAATCAAACCCAAGGCACTTATACTTATGCTTACCTGCTTGGTAGAAGAGAAGAAGCTGGATTTTATTATAGTGTTTTACAGTTTTTATAAAAGATATTATATTGTTAATCTCTGAAGAAAAATTATTTACATCAGGAATTATCGGAATTCTAATCCAAAAATCTTTTCCTGTCTCAGACAACTTTTGAATATTATCTAAAATTAATCTATTTGAAACTCCAGTAAATTTAATATGATTATCATCATTTATTATTTTTAAGTCTACCAAAAATAAATCAACATAATTAATAACAGCATGGATTTTTCCCCAATTCATGTAAAAATTTGTATCAACTACAGTGTTGATATTTTTCTTTTTTAATATCTTTAAAAAATCTAATAAAAATTCATATTGAAAAAATGGCTCACCCCCGGAAATGGTAACTCCACCACCTGAATTTTTATAAAATAATTCATCCCTTAGAACCATTAAAATTAAATCATTTATTGAAATACTATTACCTACAACTTTTATAGCTTGAGAAGGACATACTTCCTCACATCTTCTACAGAAATTACATCTGCTACGAACTATTACATGTTTTGTATTTTTATTTTTATCAAAATTAAATAAATGTACATTTTCTTTGCATACGTCAGCACATTTTCCGCAATTCATACAATTATTGGCATCCCAATATAGTTCATAACCATAATCTATCGATTCTGGATTATGACACCAATCGCATTTTAAATTGCACCCTTTAAAAAAAACTGTCGTTCTGATTCCAGGACCATCATGAATTGAAAATCTCTGGATATCAAATATCATTGCTTTTTTATTTATATCTAAAATCATTATAATTACTTAGTTACATATAGTTATATTATGTTACTTATTGTTATAATAAAGGAAATTAAGGGGGATGTCAATAAAACGAATTACCTCACTTAAAAAGTACTCCAAATTGTATCATTGCCTATTTAAAAAAGTACTCGAAATTATTTTAGTAAATAACTACAAACCTCTATATTCTAAAAGAAGAAACATCTTCTTTTAGAATATAGAGGAGGAAAAGAGGCAATGTTAACCATGAGAGAGAAAAAAGCACTGACAGCTGAGATTCAAGACAGATATAACAAAGCCACTAAAAAGGCTAAGAGTAAGGTTAGAGGTAATTTCTACAAAGGGCCAGAAAGGTAAGGAAAGAGATAAGATAGGATAAATAAAGCCAGAGGGGACCTAGTTTTTTTCCTAATGCATGCTTTAGAACCAGATAGATTATTATGAGTACAAATAGATTGTATTTATGGTAATTATCCTTTTTATTTAAAATTTTATATTTTGTGGTAGGATTACCTGAAATTGAGATTTATATTGTTTTTTCCAGCATAGGCTTTGGTAAGTGATACAAACATTGCACCCCTACTCTTTTTAATTTTCCCGGTAAGATGCGTATCCTTGATTATACTTAAAAATATTCTTATCTGCTGCTCAGAAATCTTATCAACTATAGTGCGAAATGCGCCAAGGCTGTGGTTATCTTTTAGATTTTCAGCTATTTCCTTAGCTAGAAGCTCTTTTTCTCTAGATCTTCTTTTTAATCCAGAATATTTAAACATCTTATTATCATTAGAAAAGATACTCTCTGGATTATTTTCTTCTTTAGATAATCCTTCTTCTTTCCCTTGTTTTTTTAACTCAAAAAAGCTGTTTTTATCATTTACTTCAAGAGATTCTCTTATCTTTTTCCTAATATCGTTAATATCTTCTTTGTTTTCTACTTTCTTTTCTCTTATTGCTTCTCTAGAGTTTTCCACAATTTCTCCCCCACCAGTGGTATTAACGTTATTTAAATCAGTGTTTTTAATATTGGTATTGTTAGGGTATCTGTGAGATACCACCCCCAGTATCTGTGGTACACCCCCGGGGTATCTGACAGATACCCCCTCCACTTTATCCATATTATTGGGTTTTGGATTCAACAAAGTATATAGGTTTGAGGTAGATCCTCCATTAACTTTATTTCTTCTGGCTTCTTTTTTTAAGAGCCCTTTTTTAATCAAAGAATTAACTACTCGCATTGCCTGAACTTTGGCCATACTTCCTTTTTTTGCAATGGTCTCATAACTTGGAAATGCTTTATTCTCTCCATTGACATACCTAGCAATTACTATATAGACAGTTTTTTCATAAATATTTAAGTCTTGCCGGTCCAGTAAGTCATTTTCTAGATAAAACCAATTCTTTACCCGGCCATCTCTTAAGTTATCCTTGCTCATTTTATAAGACTTTCTACTTAAGTCTTTTTATTAATGTAAAAAGCCCGGTTTTATACCGAGCTTTTTTTATATAACTTTTATTTTCCTTTTAAATTTAAGATCTACACTGATTGGGTTATCCTGGTCATATGTTAAATCTGGTTCTACATCTTCTAGATTTAGAAGGTCTGCGCTAGGCTTATTGGCTCCG
>Ga0307379_10009048_pt1 | contig 13360 bp, 12 predicted proteins | sample UN2MG_FD_202237 | JGI IMG/M metagenome (GOLD analysis project Ga0307379, IMG submission 202237) | Soil microbial communities from Risofladan, Vaasa, Finland - UN-2 | ecosystem: Environmental > Terrestrial > Soil > Coastal area > Acid sulfate soil | place: Finland: Risofladan, Vaasa | collected...
CTATCACCTTAAGGGAAAGCCATTCTGCAGATTATAACGGATGGTCAGCAGTACTTAATAATCGGAAGGAGTTTCTTATTTCAAAAAAGTATGAAATTCATAATATCGTAGATAGAGTAGGGACTGGAGATACCTTTGCTACGGGTTTAATTTACGGTATTAACAACTTACCGAATGATAGAGAAGCCCTCGAATTTGCAGTAGCAGCATCTTGTCTTAAGCATTCCATTCCTGGTGATTTACCTTTAATTTCAGTGAAGGAGACAAAAAGCTTATCTGAAGGAGCAGCCTCCGGCAGAGTACAAAGGTAGGACTATTACTAAAACCAAAAAGACAAAAATACCCAAAGAATCCAAGCTATATAATCAGACATAAATCAATGATCAACTCAAAATCAGAAAAAACTGATAGTCATGTATTAATATAATTAAACCAATTAAAATTTAGTCTGTAAGTTTGGTTAAAAATAATTTGACAAATAAAAACTAATTTTGTATAATATATAATATAGAATGCTTTTCTATGTTGTAGAAGTCGGAACACAAGATTGGAAAAGATTATGGAGAGCATTGCATGGCAAAAGACTCGGACAGTAATTTTATTGAGTTTATGACAATGAATTTAGGAGCTCCGCAGATGACCGGAAAGATGAAAACAAATTAATTTATGTGAAATGAGACTAAGATTATGCTTTAAAAATTGGGACACGTAGCTATCAGAGTAAGGGAATTGGAAAGGTCAGAAAAATTTTATTGTGATTTTTAGGGTTTAGAAGGGCGTTTGATATGACTGATGACGTAGGAAATCCATGGATTATATTTATTGAGGTGATAAAAGGCCAGTTTTTGGTAGTGTAGCCGAATCGCTCTAAATAGAATTTCTGTATTAACATAAAGTAGTTATATTAGTTTAGTATAAGAGAGAAGATGAATGATGGTTATATTAATAACAGGATCTAACAAAGGACTAGGAATTGAACTTGTAAAGGAAGGATTAAAGAGAGGACACAAAATAATTGCCACATACCGTACACCATGCGAAGAATTATTTAAGCTCAAAGATATTTTTTGCGACAGGCTAGATATTGAGGTCATGGACGTGTCCGATTTGACCTCAATTGTGGCTGCATATAAAAGAATAAGTGAAAAATACGACGCCATAGACGGGGTTATAAATAATGCAGCCGTGGCTTTTGAGAGCTTCGCCTTTAAAGGCGACCCTATTGTGGATATTGACATTGAAAAGTTTTATGAAACCTTTGAAATAAACACCTTTGGCCCAGTGAGAGTGTTAAAACAATTTATGCCGCTTATATATAAAGGGGTTGACCGCTGTATTGTTAATATATCATCGGAGGGTGCACAGTTAAAAAGCGAAGGAAGTCATTGTATAGCATATAGCAGTTCTAAAGTTGCTTTGAATATGTATACACAGAAAATACGTAATTATTTATCTGCTCAAGAAAACACCTCAGATATAAGGGTATACATGATACATCCTGGAAGAATGTTTACTGCAATGAATGTTGTAACTGCACAGATTCAACCAAGCGAGTCATCATTTGGAATCTGGGATATAATTGAAAAGAAAAAAGAAATCAACCTGGATATCCCATTTATAAATTATAAAGGCGAACAAATGCCGCTTTAGAAAAATGCGGGACAAACAGCCCGCTTTAAAGCAGGTTGAAGTGGGAACAGGCGACGCAGGCTATGACAAAATCATGGAATTTATTAAACAATCCTGATATATACGAAAATCGAGGTAGATCTGGGCTTAAACTTGTAATAAATTATGAATTGAAAGGATGAATTTAATAATGGAAAAAAATTTAATCGGAATTAATATTGTTACACAGGTTGCGTTCGTTGTATATGATGTAGAAAAGACTTCACAGATGGAGTTTTTCTCCTATTTTTCATTTATGAATAGGATTATACAAGTCTCTCATTTTTTGAAGTAAAGAGCTGTGAAAATGCAGCAAGTAAATTCAGCCAAGGGTGAAATATAATGAAAAATACTAATTTACAGTGTGTAATACAGAAACATAAACAATTCTGGCAGGGGAAAAGAAATATTATAAAAGGAGCTTTTAAGGAGAGTCTCCACCCTACTAACATTATTGCCAAAAAATTAAAAGAGGGGAAAATAAAACCAGAACATATTCAAATAAAAGAATTTTATGATATTTATCAAGAAATGGTTAGAGAAAGGGCAAAGCAAATTAATTGCGAAAAAGGTGAATTGATCCATTCTATAAGCCCTCTTAATGGGTTTCCTTGGATGGAGGCTATTGTAGGGTGTGAAATATACTCTTCCCGGCTGGATGGAAATATTTGGGCGCAAAAGCCGGAGAGCCCCTTTGACTTACTGGAGAATTTTGATATTAATAATAATTACTGGGTTGAAAAGTTACTTGATTTTTATGTATTTTTAAATAAAAATTTTAGTAAACAGGTACCAATCGGAACTCCAATATTACGTGGCCCATTGGATATTTTGCAAGCATTATTAGGCAATGATTTATTTTTTATGTTTTATGATGAACCTTCTTTAATAAAGAATTATCTTGTAATCCTGGCGGGGATATGGAAAAATATATTTCATCTTTTAGAAAAATATATTCCATCTTTTAACGGAGGTTACTTTAATTCGGGTTTATGGGCACCAGAATTGTTACTAATTTATCAGGAAGATGCTTCAAGTTTAATTTCAAAGGAAATGTATAGGGAATTTGTTTTACCTGCTGATAGAATAGTTATAAGTGATTTTAATTATTCACTTTTTCATTTACATTCATCAGGAATTCATATAGCGGAGATCATTAAAAAAGAATTGACAAACTTAAAAATAGTAGAAGTAAATATTGATCCTGTTTTTCCCGATATTGATTATATAATAGAAACATTCAATAATATTCAAAAAGATAAAAATTTATTTATCTTCTTTTGTGAAACAGACAAGAAAAAGCAAGATTATATTATCAAAAAAATAAAAAAGGAAAAACTCATAATAATGTTATTAGAAGGTAAGGATTAAAATTAAAATAATTAGAAAGAATGGATGGTTCAGATGCATTTTGTAAAAAAGGCTGATATTAAGAAATATAGTGGAAGAAGGAAGTCAAAGATTGTTTGTGGTATTATACCTATCCTGCTACTATTTCTGATTTTAAATTTGGGGCCGCTTTTAGCATCTTTTATTATTAGTTTGACGAATATGTGGAAAGGAAATGAATTTGTAGGATTGGCTAATTATGTTAATTTTATACACGATGATATTGCTCGTATAGCACTGAGAAATACCTTTTATTATGTATTGGGAACAGTTCCAACTAATATAATAATTGCATTTACCCTTGCTTTAATGATAGAAAATATTACAAGGGGCAAAGCATTTTTTAGATCCGTTTTTTTTCTGCCGGTTATTACATCAATGGTTGGCGTAGGTATTGTCTGGAGCTGGTTATATCAACCTATGTTTGGACTTATTAATCAGATATTAAGACTTTTACATTTACAACCTCAAATGTGGTTAAAATCCGCAACACTCGCATTGCCATCAGTGATGGCAATGGCCATATGGAAGAATTTTGGATATAACATGGTTTTATTTATGGCTGCTTTGCAGGGTATTAGCTATATATATTATGAAGCGGCGAAGATAGATGGGGTAACTTTCTGGCAGAATTTACGATATATTACCATTCCTTTATTAAAACCGGCAATTAAACTTATTGTAATAACAACTATGATTGCATCTTTTCAGGTGTTTACTGAAATATATATTATGACTCAAGATAGAAGTGCATCTGGGACCGGCTCCTCAGCAGGGGGACCTGCACATGCTACTATTGTTATGGTTCTTTTGATTCAAAAATTAGGTTTTGCTGAAGTTAATATTGGTTATGCATCAGCACTTGCATTTATTTTGTTTTTAATAATATTAGGCATAGTATTAATAATTTTCAAATTATTTAAAAGTGAAGATGACAATTAATCTGAAGGAGGGTTATAATGTCGAGTAATAAAAAAAATATTAATATAATAAGAATATTGATTTACATATTTTTAGGTATAGGAGCAATTGCTTGTTTGGTTCCTTTTTACTGGATGATTATAACTTCTTTAAAAATTCCCAGTGAAGTAATTACTTATCCCCCTACATGGTGGCCTTCAAAGTTTGCTTTTGAAAATTATGTGACCATTTTTAAAAAGGATAATTTTTTTAGGTATTTTTATAATTCGATTGTTGTGGCATTAGTTTCTGTACCTTTATGTCTTTTTACCAGTTCATTTGCCGGTTTTATATTTGCTAAATATGATTTTAGATTAAAAGAGTTTTGGTTTATGTTAATTTTAAGTACAATGATGATTCCATTTGCAGTTATTATGATTCCGCTATATATTGAGATGTCTTATTTAAATTTGATTGATAAACATTTAGGAATAATTTTAAGATGGTGTATTAACCCTTTTGGCATTTTTCTTATGCGTCAATTTATCGGGGGAGTACCAAATTCCCTTATGGATTCAGCGAGAATAGATGGGTGTTCTGAATTTAATATATTTACAAAGATAATAATTCCTAATATAAAACCTGCTATTTCAGCGTTAGGTATACTTGTTTTTATATGGAACTGGGATGATTTTCTATGGCCTTTATTAATAACTAATACTTCTAATTCCAGAACTTTACCTGTGGGTGTAGCAATGTTTGCTGGGGAATGGTGGACAGTGTATAATTTAACTATGGCAGGGGCAGTAACTCTAGTAATTCCTCTTATTTTAGTGTATTTATTGTTTCAGCGTCAGTTTATACAGGGTATAGTATTAACCGGGATAAAAGGCTAAAACCGAGAATCTGCGTGAGTCTTTAGGAAAAAGGGCTTAACCCATTGATATATAAGGAATACGAGGAATTCAACTTTTCACCCCAAAGGTGAAGCAAATATACCAATTAAAATATGTGTTTGTGGCGGGTAAGATTATAAGGACTGCCAGGCAGACTATACTTAAGCTTCTGGAAGGGTATCTTTGTCAAGAAGTGTTTCAGTAAAAAACTCTTAAAGAACAAGACCTGTGGATAAAGGAGAGCTTTAACTATCTGTGGATAGTTTAAGAGTTTTGCCGTTTTTAACCGAGAAAAAATAAAAATTTCCTTGAAAGGCGGTGAAGAAAATGGTGTAATTTGAATGTAGATTTGCAGATTCATCCTGAAATTTATGAGGATTTTAGATGAATTTAGCAAAAAATCTTCGTAAATATTTTAGACGAAGATTTTGGGTAAAAACTATTTTAGAAGAGGGTGTGATTTTCAATAAATACTTTTTTTGAAACAAAGTCAAAAAAATATAAGGAGGTAATTAAATGAAAATTTTGGGAAAATGGATTTTAATTGTTCTGCTGGTTTTAACTTTTATAATGGTTTTTAATACCTTGTGTTTAGCTAAAACAGAGGTTACTCTTTGGACTATTGCTGCTGAAAGAAGAGATGAGGTCTTCAAAAATAAAATAATACCTGAATTTCAGAAAGAATATCCCGATATAGAAATTAATTATCAGACATATCCTGATGCAGACTATAAGGAAAAATTACTAGCTGCCATGTCAGCTGATAGAGGACCTGATATTACCTGGGAAAATATTCCATTCTTGATGGAAATGGGGTTTGCACGCCCCATACCTGAATCGCTGGTAACTGATGAATATATGGAGGAAAATTATCTTCCTGGTAAAGATTATAAATATAAGGGAAAACGCTATTTCATTCCCAGCGGAACAATGGGTTCAATCCTTTATTATAATAAAAAAATACTCCAGGATGCCGGAATAGATCCTAAAACTATTGGTTCAACTTGGGAAGAAGCTGCTGAAACTTATAAAAAGCTAACTGATTGGAATGGTGATTTCCTCATGCAGGCTGGTTTTGCTTTCAACGGAATGGTACCTACTCTCTTAGGTGATTACACAAGACAACAGGGTATGTCCCCTTTTGTAAAAACTAAAGAAGGAGACTCTAAACTGGATTTTAATAATGACAGAACCAAACAAGCTATAGGTTATATAAAAGATTTATATGATAAATATAAAGTTAATTCTAGGGGATTTCTTAACTGGAATGAGGCACTTGGAACAGGAAAAGCAGCTATAGTTCCCTGGTGGACATGGGGAGGTTCATTTTTAGAAGCAACCTATCCTGACCTTGAATGGGGGACAGCTACCAGGCCAAGGTATAAAGGAACAGGGCCCTATGGTTATTGTAATGAAATGGATACTGTATATTTTGTAACTACTTCTGCTAAAGGAGAGGAACTTGAAGCAGCCTGGAAATTTTGGGAATTTATTTCCATGAGGGATGAAAATATCAGGATTATTTGTAGAGGAGCCGGGGTAATCCCACTGAAAAAGAGTTTACTGGATGATCCATGGATTAGTGAGCGACCTGACTTTTTGACCTTAAAAGAACAAATGCTTGACCCTACAGGTGGACAGATTTTCTTTGGTTCTGCTATATCAAGATGGAGTGAGGCCCTGAGCAAGGCGGCTGAAGAAATACTATATACTGGTGCTGATATAAATAGTGTACTCGAAAAGTACGAAGGTTATGTTAACGAAGACTTAGAGATTAGTGATTACTGGATTTTAGATTTACGGGAAGAGTAAAAATAAAAAGGGGCCCGGTTTAATATCGGGCCCCTGCTAGAATTTAAGGTTATTAAAGAAAGGAAGGATATTAATGCAGCAAAAGGAAGGTTATAAGATTAAAGAAAATAATCAAGAATTAAAGGTTAATAATGGAGTAGTTGAATTATCATTTTCAAAAGCAAATGGTACCTGGAATGGGTTAAAAAATATAGAGAATGGTATAGAATATTTTAGAGAGATGAATACAGAAAATATAAATATAATATTGGATGGAACCCCGATAAAAATGACTGAGATTAGATATAACCGTGCTCTATTAGTAAATAATCCTAAAAAAATAGGTGGAAAAAGAAAGTATTTAGATTACTGTTACATAGATTATGGAGATAGGTTAGAAATACAAATAATCTCAGAAGAAAATGATTGGAGTATTATAGAAAAATTTATAATAGGCTTAATTGAAAACAAAAATAGGGTTAAAAGATTAATTGAACTCAAATATACTGGGTGTAACGAAATAAAATTACGGGAAGTTATATTAAGCACTCCGGCAATATGTGTTGGTCTATTGAAGGATTCTATTCTCAATGCTCCGGGATATCCCTTGAAAGCGGATTTTAAAACAGAATGGATTCCAGAGGGAAAATTAAACTGGTTTTATGATGGTACTATGATTGATGCTGATGCGCCTGGATTCTTACCTGGTATATTTAGTATTAAGGATACAGTAAAAGGACAGGGTATAATGATATGGGGTTATTCTGATAAGGAACCATCATTTATGGATTTTATGAGAAAAGGAGAATACTTGATCTTCAATCAACGGATATTAACAAGTGATTGGATAACTATCGGAAAAAGAATTGAAACTGGTTACCAATATATAGAATTTATACAGAACGAAGAAAATGAATTCGACAGTATTCAAAAATGGTATCAAGAAGAGGGCATTACTGCACCTCAAAAAACAGACTTTTCAAACCTTAAAATTTATGAAGCCCATATAGGTAATGCCGTTTTTCCTGAGGTAGAATATTCACCTTTTTCAGAGGTTAAAGATTTAAATGAAAAACTTCCGGAAATAGCTGATATGGGTTTTAATACTCTTTTAATTATGCCACGGCAGCCATATCCTTCTTATACCGTACACGATTACTATGATATATCCACTACTTTTGGAGAAAAACAAGAATTACGTGAATTAATAGAGCATGCTCATAAGTTTGGTATTTCCGTTATCCTTGATATTTTACTGCATGGATGTATAGATAAAGAAATGATTGAGCGTACAGTTGCAAGAGTAGGAGAAAGGTATAATTATATATTTAATAAATGGAAGAAACAAGCTTATGATTATTCTCCCTGTCGTCAGGAGCATCCAGAGTGGTTCATGAAAGATGAACAGGGGAATACGGCCATGGTTTATACCGCAGCATTTGATCATAGAAATCCTGATTGGCATGATTACATTATTGGAGTACTTAAATACTATATTAAGGAACTTGATATAGATGGGTTTAGGGTAGATGCCCCCACGTGGAATATGATGCCTAACTGGGATCGTAATATTCCTTATCGAGGAAGTCTTTCAATATACGGAGCAATACAATTATTTAGGAAGGCACGTCAGCAACTTAGTAATATAAAAAAAGACTTACTTTTTTATACTGAGCCGTCGGGTCCTTTATTTAGAACAGTTTTTGATGCGAATTATAATTATGATGAACATTGGTTATATGGTAGCATTTTACATTTACATAAAAAAAGTAAATATCCTGGTCCTCATCCCCTGGAAAAGGAACACTCAATAAATTTAAACGCTTATGAACTACGTAATTGGTATGCCCACCGAGATATGGTGCTTCCTGATGGTTCTGTTACTGTTCATCATATAGATTCTCATGATACATTCTGGAGATATGAAGGTCATTTTCCCAGGGAGGTATTTGGGCGAAAAGCTTCACAGGCTTTGTTTGCTCTTTCTGCTTTAATTAAAGGTGGGGTGATGAATTATGCAGGAGGGGAAAATGGCTCAGAACAGTTGTATAAAAAAATCTTGGAGGCCCGGGACTGGGTATTAAATTCTGGTAAAAAATACAGTTTTTCATATTTCGGAGCTGAAGCGGATAATGATATGATTTTTACTTCTGTCTGGAGAACCTGCGGCGAGACTGCACTTATTGCAATAAATCTTGAAGACACCCAAATTGATACGGTGATTAGGGTATCAATGAGCAGGGAAGATAACTTTATTGCTTGGGATTATCTGGATAATACCCTATACTCAAATGCTGAAATTGAGGATAATAGAATGAAACTTTCTGTAAGTTTTGCTTCCTATCAGCCCCGTTTTATAATTATTAGTAGTATTTAAGGCGGATGGTATGAAGAAGAATTGCTTACTTGAAAGATATATATTAAAAGAGGATGGATACAAATGTGTTTTTCAGCAAGATAACTGGCAGGTGGCTTTAATCAAATGGAGTAAAAACAGGAATGTAATAGAAAAATTTGAGAGACATAAAGAAACCCCGGAAATTTTTATTCTGATTTTTGGGAAAGCTGGAATCCTAACTTATAGTAATGACACCAAGGAGTTTGCAATGGAAAGAATGGAGACCGAGTTAATTTATAATGTAAAAAGAGGTATATGGCATTCACTAATTGTTGAGGGTAATGTGAATATTGCTATTGTAGAAAAGAAGAATACTCATTTATATGATGTGGAATATAAAACACTAACTTTGCAGGAAAAGATAAGAGTTGAAGAAATTACAAAGAGTTTATAAAATTTATAACAAATTGATGGGAGGATTTAGATGAAAATTACTGACGTGGGTACGGCAGTAGTTAAAGGAAATTTTAACTGGATTTTAGTTAAAGTTTATACTGATGAAGGAGTTACCGGTATAGGTGAAGCTTATTGGGGAGCAGGTGTTGTAGATTTAATACATGAATCAAAGTCAGTTATTATTGGTGAAGACCCTTTAAATATAAATAAGTGTTACGAGCGTATGGTTCGATGGATGTCCGGAGCAGGCTCTCTTGCAGGTGCTACCGTGACAGCCATAAGTGGGATTGAAATTGCATTATGGGATCTGGCTGGAAAAATACTTGATACCCCGGTTTGCAATCTATTTGGAGGGAAAATCAGGAGTAAAGTTAAATTATATGTTGACTGTCATGCAGGAGAGGAGTATACTCCTGAGAGCTATGCAAAGGAAGCTTTAAAGGTGAAAAAGGAGGGATGGGAGGTATTAAAATTTGATATAGATATACCCACACCATATTCCAATTCGGACAAAACTGATATTTACGAATTTTGGCATGAACCTTATAATAGATGCTTAAGCAGACAGGAAATTAATTATCTAGGGTTAATAGTTGAAGCAATTAGAGAGAGTGTTGGACCTGAAATTGACCTGGCAATAGATTGTCACTGGAAATTCCCTTTAAAGGATGCTATCGATCTTGTTAACAGGTTGGAGGGATATGATCTCCTGTGGGTAGAAGATCCGATTCCACCTGAAAATATTGATGCTTTTAAAGAATTGTGTGATTCCACAAATGTACCCTTGGCTACCGGGGAAAACTTTTATAGAATATTTGGGTTCAGGGATTTAATTGAAAAACAAGCCTGTAGAATAGTTACTCCTGATATTCCTAAAATGGGTGGACTTCTTGAAGCGAGAAAGGTGTTTGATCTTGCTAGTATGTACTATTTGCCAGTAGCACCCCATAATGTTTGCAGCCCTGTAGGTACTCTGGCTACTGTCCAGTTGTGTGCTGCTATGCCGAACTTTTTAGTAATGGAATTTCATGCTAGAGATGTATCTTGGTGGGATGATTTAATTGTTAAAGATGGACCATTAATAGAAAATGGTTATATCAAGGTTCCAGAAAGACCTGGTTTAGGGTTTGAACTTAATGAATCTGTGGTGAAAAAGCATTTAGTAGAAAACAAGAATTTTTTTAATAAGTTTTTTTCTGTATGATAAAGCAGGTTGTTAGTGTAAACTTTAGTGGGGTAGTTAGAAGAAAAAATATTATATATTGATAATACTTTCTTTTGTTAGTAATAAGGCAAGTAGCAAGAGAAGGATTGTAAAAATATAATATAAAGGTGTAGACCTAACTACAGAAAACAAAAACCTTAAAAAAAGGAGGTAAGCTACACCCACGGATACTATAACAATAACTTTCCCTGAGGTCAGGGAATTGGGGATAAGGTTTCCCCTTAGGCTGGTATTTTTTTCTCTTTTACTAACCAGATTATTTCTTTTTAAGATTCTTTTTATTGTCCAGATCTGAAGAATCTCTTTCTCCTCTAGAGTTTGCATTTAATACTGAATGTTTATTGCTCCTATCTGAGTTATTTTTGTTTCCTGCAGAAGTCTTCTAATGGTAATTACTTTCTTTTCTACCTTAGAAAATGAAGAAGCTTCCAGATTATCTGGGATAAATATAAAGAGCATTAAATGTCTTGTTTATTCGTTAAGCGGTTTTTTAAGCGGATTAGCAGAGCTTGTCTTACTATCGAGAATCAACAGCGGTCAACCATCGGGTGGAATGGGATATGAAATGGATGTAATAACAGCTGTAGTGCTTGGTGGAGTTAGCATAAGTGGTGGCCGAAGGCAATCTCGGTTTTGTCGCCATTGGAACCCCTTTAATAGGTTTCTTAACAAATGGGATGATTATGCTTAATATAAACGATTATGTACAACAGTTGATTAAGGGTTCTTCTTGCTGCAATTGGGCTTGATAGACTTCTTCAGTCAAAGAGAAGTTAAACTTCAAATATTATCTATATAAGGATGATTTATATGGCGATTATTGGTATTGATATCGGTACGACAGGCGCAAAAAGTACCATTTTTGATGAGCGTGGTAATGTTAAGAGTTTTGCATATCAGGAATATAATCTTACTACAAATAATTTGGATAATTATGAAATCGATCCTAATATAATAAAAAATACTGTGAAAAAAATTGTATTAGAGTCTGTTAAAAAGTATGACAATGATGATATACTAGCCATTTGTGCAACCTCCTTCGGGGAATCCATAGTTTTGTTGGACAGTAAAGATGAGGTTCTTTGTAATTCAATGATTTATATGGATAAAAGAGGAGTTGAGGAATGTTCAGAAATTGAACTGCACTTTTCGAGAGATAAAATTTCAATAACAACAGGACTTTTGCCTCACCCTATGTATACTGCTCCGAAAATACTATGGCTAAAAGAAAACAGACCTACCATTTTTAAAAAGACAAAAAAAATATTTTTTATAGCAAATTATATTCTTTACTTACTTGGAGGAGAGCACGTCACAGACTATTCACTAGCCTCTAGATCCATGGCCTTTGATGTAATAAATAAAAAATGGTGGTCTGACATGCTAGAATATATCGGTATCGATGAAGAATTTTTTCCAAAGCCTGTCCCAACTGGAAGTATTGTTGGGACCATATTACCAGATGTAGCAAAAGAATATGGCTTAAGAAAAGGAGTAAAATTAGTTATCGGAGGTCACGACCAGATAATTTCGGCAATTGGGTCTGGAATTTTAAATGAAGGTATGACCGCAAATGTAATTGGCACTGTAGATTGTATAATTCCCGTGTTTTCTCTGGATCAAATTAAAACATCTTTAACAAAATATAATTTTCCATGCGTGCCATATTTAAAGGACAAGTCATATATTACCTATGCATTTAATATAACAGGAGGGTCGATTTTAAAATGGTTTAGGGATAATTTTGCCATTGATCTTTCTATATCTGCAAAAAAAGGAGGTTTAAATGTTTATAATTTACTAGATAAGTTAGCTACTGTTCATCCTACAAATATTTTAGTATTACCACATTTTGCAGGATCAGGGACTCCTTATATGGATGTTGCATCTAAAGGAGCAATAGTAGGTCTTAATTTTAATGTAAATAGAAATCAGCTTTATCGGGCATTTTTAGAAGGTGAAACATATGAGATGAAAGTAAATATTGATTGCTTGGAAGATTCGGGGATAATTATTAATGAGTTAAGAACAGTAGGAGGGGGGGCAAAATCTGACCTTTGGATGCAAATAAGGGCTGATATTTTGGGTAAAAAAGTAGTAAGTCTAAATATTGAAGAGGCAGGTACAGTTGGAAGCGCTATTCTCGCTGGCACTGCTATTGGCATCTACAGTTCTATTAAAGAGGCTGAAAATGAACTTGTTAAAGAAAAAAAGATATATTACCCTAACCCTAATAATAATGATATATATCAAGCTAATTATGAAAGGTATAAAAAGTTATATTTGAATCTAAAGGATGTGGTTTCATGAAACGTTCAGAATTAAATTTAATTATGCGTGAAGCAGTTAAATTTATAGATAGCATGAATTTTAAGCTTCCTCCTTTTGTGTTTTGGGGTCCCGCAGAATGGAAGGATAAAGGTGCAGAGTACAACGAAATAAGAGGCAATATGTTAGGTTGGGATATTACAGATTTCGGATTTGGTGATTATAAAAAAATAGGTTTTCTGATGTTTACACTTCGAAATGGAAACTTTGTTAATAAAAAATATATTAAACCTTATGCTGAACATTGCTGATAGTTCAAGAGGAGCAAATCACGCCTTTTCACTTTCACTGGAGCAAGATGGAAGATAGAATAAACCGGGGAGGAGGAAATCTGTTAGTACAGCTATATAATTCTTCCAAAAATGGCGA
>Ga0307379_10009051_pt1 | contig 13359 bp, 11 predicted proteins | sample UN2MG_FD_202237 | JGI IMG/M metagenome (GOLD analysis project Ga0307379, IMG submission 202237) | Soil microbial communities from Risofladan, Vaasa, Finland - UN-2 | ecosystem: Environmental > Terrestrial > Soil > Coastal area > Acid sulfate soil | place: Finland: Risofladan, Vaasa | collected...
TCCCCAGGTTGCTGAAAATACGAAGAATAGGTATCATGGTCATTTGTAACGGAATCACCAATAAACCAACTAAAAAGACAAATATTAATTTACGTCCCGGAAATTCCATCCAGGCAAAGGCATAAGCCGCAAAAGAAGCAATTAATATTGGGATTATAGTAGAAGGGATAGCAATAAAAAGAGTATTCGTAGATATCCACGGGCAAGCCCGTGGCACTTTAAAACAATTCAAGCTTCGCTTGACCTAAATCCTGAGTTTTTTGCCATCTTACGTATTTTAATATGCTCTTTTCATCCAGGCCTATAGTAGAAACAAAGTATCCTGGTGACCAAACGATGTTCTCTTTCCAATATACCTTGGATAGCCAGGAAAACTTTTTCCTTAGTTTGCTGGCAGTTTGACATTTTATTCTGCCTACTACCTCTGATACTTTGTAGCTTGGTGGTATTATCATCACCATATGTATATGATCTACCTGGATATTATATTAGATGATTTCGCATCCGGGTAGACTTTTTATAATTTTGGGAAAAAGTTTTCTTAAATACCCCCGTAGGCCAGGATTTAGGATACGGCGGCGATATTTGGATACCCATACTATATGATATTCGGTGCGATATGCACTATGCCTTGAAAGTCTTATTTCCATAAGCACATTGTAACATATCGCCGCCTATTCATTCATCCACGGGCAAGCCCGTGGTATTCTGCCCTTCGGGTTAATAAATATTAACTGTCTAAAAATAAAATATTTTTTGCTTACTTAGAATCGCGTTCTAAATTAACTTTTTGAAGATTCACATTTTTTGCTAATAAACTTTCCTTTAATTTGTCAACCGGAATATATCTAGGTTCTACCCCTAGTTCAACAGCTAAAGCTGCTGCTATGCCAGCACCTTGTCCAACACTCATGGACCCGGGCATAATTCTAGTTGCTCCCATTGCAATATGAGATACAGAAATACATCGTCCAGCTACAATTAACCCATTTAGCCGTATTGGTATCAAAGATCTTAGTGGAATATCAAAGGATTGTCCTATTTTAGGATTGACCATCTTGGCAGTTTTTCCATCAGGTGTATGGACACCAACTGGTGCACTCATAGAGCAAACAGCATCATCAAACTTTTTATAAGCATAAAGATCATCTTCTGTAAGGGTATATTTTCCTACAATTTGCCTGGTTTCGCGTATCCCAAGCATAGAGGCAGTAGCAACAACATAAGAATTCTCAAACCCTGGGATAATTTTTTTCAAAACATCTAAACACTGTGCAATGCGTTTTCTAGAAATAGTTAGCGCTTCAGATATTTCCATTGCATTTGTTCCATCAACATTCGTTTGCCCAGTCATATTCAAGTACATTTCACCATCACGGGGTGTTTCATAAATTAGCATAAACCACTCCCTGAGGTATTCGTATTCAGGTGGCAATTCAACTCCTTTAAGTTCCTCTACAATACGAAATTTATGAAATATTCCTTCGACCCAGCTACATGTAGGTGAATTATGGACGGATTCCGGGTGCTTTTTATAATAAGCAAACATTTTCTTTTTATCTATTCCCGATAGCTTGGTTATTAATGTTACTGGATGTACATCTTCTTTTGGGATTTTTACATATTCTCCTCGAGAATAATGAACCACATCAGCATCCGCAGTTGCATCCACTATACATTTACCATAATACACACTCCTGCCGCTTTTATTCTCAACAATAATTCCGGAAACTTTTTCACCATCCACAATAGCACCAGCAATCCAAGTTTCATACAAAACGGTGAGGTTTGGTTCTTCTAAAATCATATCATTAATCAAATTCTTTGCTGCTTCGGCATCATAATCTATAAATTGTGTTTTACTAAAATCTGGGTCTTTAACACCTCCCTGTTTATATAACCTATTGAAAAATTCTTCCGGAAGTCCTTTGATTACAATCTTATCCCGGTCATTAATCGCACAAAAGATTCCCATTATGCCACTTGTTATTTGTCCTCCCAAACAATTCATGCGTTCAACAACAAGCGTTTTTGAACCTTTTCTTGCCGATGCGATAGCGGCAGCAAAACCAGCTGTTCCACCTCCGGCTACAATGACATCAAAGTTTCCTAAAACTGACAATTTCCTTTCTTTTTCAAGATATTTTTCCACAAGAGTTTCCTCCTTTTTTGATTTTATTTTAACTTAAAAAACCACCTTCTTAGAAGGTGGTAATGGTTAAATGGTTTCACCTTTAAAGAATGTACCATAGATTATGCCTAAATTGAAGAAATTATCTCATAAGATTTGAATGAAGCTAAAATATGAAAATATGTAAAATATCAAAAAGAAAGAATAAAAGTGAATAGAGTGAACAAGGGGAAATTTAGCCTCTTTTAGAGGCTCTTAAAGCCACCTGCTTAGCGGGTGGGTTGTTTACTGAATTCATCTTTACTATTCCTCCTATATAAACTATATCTATTGGCACATTGAAATTGAAATATTTATTAGACAAATAAATATATGTATGCTTTGTATTTTACAAATTATATACATTACAACATTTACTTAGCTTTATTATTCAAAACGATATACTCTTTATTTTCAAAATAACCTCCTTTTTCTTATGTGTTTGGTTAAGTATGAAGGGTAAACAAATCATTTTTTTTATTATTCGATATCGGCAGCAAAATCAGCTATTCCGCCTCCGGCTACAATGACATTAAATTTTCCTAAAACTGGCAATTTCCTTTCTTTTATATTCTTACTATAAAAAATATTATAACTTTGAAGGCAAGAAAAGGCTGATAGCCGGAATATAAGTCACAAGTAATAAAACAGCAATTAAGGCTATTAAATAAGGCAATACAGCAACAGATACTTTTAAAAGTTGTATTTTCCCTATTTTACACCCAACAAATAGGCATTGTCCTAAAGGAGGAGTAGCATTACCAATGTTTAAATTTATACATGTTATCAAACCAAAGTGAATAGGATCGATACCATAACCTAAGGCAATAGGTCCAAGCAAAGGGGCAAACAAAAGTAGAGCTGCAGCAGGATCCATAAGTGTCCCAAGAAATAAATAGAGTAAATTTACTATTAACAGGAAAACAAAACTACTATGAATATTTGAAAGAAACAATTCTTTAACAGAATTCTGAATCTGAAGCAAGGCCAATGCCCAGCTAAGTGTTTTTGAACAACCAACAATAATAAGAATTGTAGAAGTTGTCTTCATCGTTGATAATATTATTTCTGGTATTTGGTATATTTTAATCTTTTTTAAAACAAACATAGAAACAATAATTGTATATATCAAGGCAATACAACCAGCTTCGGTTGCCGTGAATATGCCACTTAAAATTCCTCCCATAATGATAATGGGTAACATTAGTGGAGCAATTGCCTCTTTAATGATTTTCTTATTTTGTTCATTTGAATAGACTTGTTTCCTAACTGGAAAATGGTGTTTTCTATTTCTTATAATCACTACTCCTGATAAGGCTAAACCTACTAAGATGCCAGGGATCGCCCCTCCAGCAAAAAGCGATCCGATAGAAACTTTCATAGCGCTTCCGTATAAAACCATTATGATACTAGGAGGGATTATAGGACCCATAATAGATGATGTTACAGTTACAGCAACAGATTCCTCTCTTGAATAACCCTCTTCGACCATTGCAGGAATGAGCATTGCACCTACTGATGATGTATCAGCTACTGCTGATCCAGTGATTCCCCCAAAAAACATACTACAAAGAATGTTTACCTGTGCCAACGATCCAGGAACACGTCCAATAATCAGTGAAGATAGATTAACTAATCTCCTCGTTATGCCCCCTCTACACATCATTTCTCCAGCCATAATATAAAATGGTATAGCAAGTAAAGGAAAAAATGAAACACCGTTATAAATAGACTGAGGTATCAACGTCATGGGATTGCCTCCAACCATAATAAGCCCTATAAGGCCTGTAAAGCCTAATGCCCATGTAATTGGAACAGCACTAAAAATCAATAAAAATAGAAGAAAACCTAAGATAGCAATTGTCATTCCTTATACCTCGCTTTTTATGACAATTTATTTTTTATTAGAAATTTATTATTTGATAAATAACATTACTATGGTTCTTATTGACGTTAGTCATCATTATTCGACGCTACTTGTTCTTCAATTGGGATAAAACGGCAATTGTCGGTTTTAATATCAATAATACAGTTGATTATATGCTCAATAGTAGCAAATATTATACCTATTGGTATAAAAATATACAAAATTGAAACTGGCCATTTTAAAACCATCATGGCCTGCCCTTTAGCAATACTAACATACCTAAATCCACCATATATGGTAAAAATAAAAAAGATTAAAACGATTATGTTGTCGACGAAATAAAAAACACGCTGGATTTTTCGGGGCATTTTAGCCACAATGCCATCAAGGGCAACATGAGTCTTTTCTTTAATGCCCAAAGCTACCCCAAACATTACTGCTATTACCATCGATAAGGTAATAATTTCGTCAAGCCACAAATATCCGCTTGAAAAAATATTACGAAGTAAAATATTATAAAATGTAGCCAAGAGAATTACACTAAAACTTAGTATAATAACAATGTCAATAATTTTGTATATGAACTTAAGTAAATGGTTTTTTCTGGTATATTTTATATTTCTCATTTTTATTACTTAATCCCTTTATAGTATTCTTTTTATCTTCTCTTTACCAAAGTAGGGATATTTCCTTCTTATTTGGCAGACCTGCTGTTCTACTTGATGATTCCTTACTACTTTAGCCCTTATCTTATGAGGCCTTCTGGATCTATCTTCTAAACTCTGAACCCTATTGGCTTTGTGGTTTTTTCTCCAACGGTAAAAGGTACTCCTGTTTATTTCAAAGATCTCACAGATCTGTTTAAGAGAATAATCTCCGGAACTGTACAGGTTAATGGCTTTATATCTTACCTTAGCCTTGGGGGATAATTTTTCTATATAGTTTAACTTGGATATCACCTTTCCCCAGTAAGGCCGAGAATAGGACAGGTAAGTCGCTGTTCCGATGCTCCCCTTCATGATCCCTATGCACCTCTTTTTGCTTCTATTTTAGTTGACTTCTTTCATCCTAGCAATGGTGCATATGTATCTGAACTTATTCATTAAGTTAATTGGGGAGTCAAAAAAATAGTAATTGTTGTGATTTTATTCAAAATGATCAAGAAAGAAAAGAATATTTTTTCTAGTGTTATATCTTTATATTTATTAAAAGAACTGATTAATTATTCTTTCTTACCTTCTTAATTTTAGCAATTATCTCTCCAGATAATTCATCATCTCCCTCATACCGGATAATAAACCGTCCTTCGGCTAAAATTGGTAATATTTTATCAATGTTATTATAAAAATTGTTATCTCCAACTAAATGAATAGGTTGTTTCATTGATGCTTCAAGAAAGCTATCTCTCATTTTGGGATCATTTAGCAGAACGTTAAGGGGATCAGGCTCACCAGGATCTTGAACTATGTTTTGAATAATCATACCTTTAGTTTTCGAAATATTTGTTACCTGCCTTATTCCCTTTGCATGGTGGTGGAAAAAACCACCACCTAAAGTTGTAAAAAGTTTCTCAGTAGACGGCCTATCGAATTCTTGCTGCATATCACCACTTATAAGATCAACTGGATCACCATTTACCCATATATAACCCTCTGGTAACCATACTCCCCATACACCTCTTTCTAATCCTTCAGGTATTACAGTATTTGATAAGATATATTTTTCAAATAGTATACTCCACTCAGCACACCAATTTGTAAGGTCTTTTACAAATTGAGGGTTGTCAGTTAAATCGAAAAATATATCACTACCACGAAGACCAAGAGCAGCATCTAAGGGAGAGCGATGGAGAAAGGGTACCATTAGAAAATCCTCTTCCCATTTATTTGCCAAATCCTGGTAAACTAAGCGGTGAAACTGTATTAAAACATTTTCAGGATTAAATTTCAATTTGTCTAAATCTTCCCGTTGATACACAACTGGGTTGCTCCAAGAAGTCCGTGAAAAATATTTTACCGCTCCGCCACTCATAGCAGCAGTCATATCCCCTATACCAAAATACACTTCAATATTAGGAACTGCATCATCATCAAAGCGGAAATAATTCTTAAATGAAGCCCTAAACTCTTCTAAAAATTTACTATTTATTTCACTAATATCATCTTTTTTCAAAGATTTAATAGTTCTTTTTGATAAAACATTATCCACCCAGTAATGTTGAACCTGTGGGAGCAAATAGTCCCCACCCCATGAACTACCAATTCTGCAAAATAGAAGTTCTCCTGCCTGATTACTTGCAAAAAATCTCTTCTGTCTTTGTATTCTCGATTGTATTATCTCATGGTATTTCATTTTTCCTTCTTCCCTGAATGAATATAATTAAATAACATTCATTCTCTATTGAAAATATATATTTGGAGCCTCTAAATTGCTTTTGTAATAATAGGTACTAAATCTACTTCACCATATCCAATACTCTCATCATCAGTCTTAACTTTAATAATCAAAGCCTCCTAGGAGCTATTAGAATTCTCTTTAAATTTTCTTTATTCTCAAAATATATTTCCTTCTTATTTGGCAGACCTGCTGTTCTACTTGATGATTCCTTACTACTTTAGCCCTTATCTTATGAGGTCTTCTGGATTTATCTTCTAAACTCTGAACCCTATTGGCTTTGTAGTTTTTTCTCCAACGGTAAAAGGTACTCCTGTTTATTTCAAAGATCTCACAGATTTGTTTGAGAGAATAATCTCCGGAACTGTACAGGTTAATGGCTTTATATTTTACCTTGGCCTTAGGGGATAATTTATCTATATAGTTTAACCTGGATATTACCTTTCCCCAATAAGGTCGGGTATAGGACAGATAAGTAGCTGTTCCAATGCTCCCCTTCATTATCCATATGCACCTCTTTTTGCTTCTATTTTAGTTTACTTCTTTCATTCTAGCAATGGTGCATATGTATTTGAACTTATTCATATTTCACCTTAAAAAACCATCTTCTTTGAAGGTGGTAATGGCCAACTAATAAGAATTTAAGCCTCTTTTAGAGGCTTCTTTAAAGCCACCTGCTTAGCGGGTGGGTTATTTACTTTTTGAAAATAGTTTTTTATTTCTATATTGATTTTGTTAAATAGAAATTAAGACAAAAAATAGAGCCAAGATAAATTTCCCGTCTTAGCTCTATTTTATTTATTATAAATAGATTATATGATACTCTATTTAGTAAATTATTTGATGAATTTTGTCATAATATACTTTTGTCTTTGGGCTTGTCTTGAACATTTCTTCTCTAATACCTGCAAGGGAATCAATGAAAACTTGTCTCTCTTTATCGGTAAGTGTTATAATTTTTACACCTTTTTCTTTCATTTCCTCAATAGCTACATTTTCATATTCTTTGTAAGCATCCCATTGCCACTCAGTAAATTTAATTCGGGCTTGCTTTAGCGCTTTCTGACAATCTTCAGGCAATTTATTATAGTAATCTAAATCCATATTCGTCATACCTAACATTGTTACGGCATCAATAACAGTATAATATCCACCTTGATCGCACAATTGTTGATCAAGAAGAAGTGGAGGAGATTGCTCAGCACCACTAACCGTCCCTTGTTGCATAGCAGTATAGACTTCGCTCCACCCGAGAGCGATAGGTGAAAATCCCATTAATTCAAACGCTTTTGCTATCCATTCATTTTGGAAAACACGTATTTTTATGTTGCTGGCATCTGCGGGGGACCTGACTTCCTTAATAGTATTAATTGGATTACGATATCCTGTTGTGCAAAAATTTAAAATCTTTAATCCAAATTCAGCAGCTCTATCATCAAAATAATTGAACACTTCTTCATTTGTTATACCTTTATAATAGTCTTTAACATCTTTAAAAAGGAATGGTAGAACAAAAACCGAAAATCCTTCATCGAAAATAGATAAATCTGCAACTCCAACTTCTGCTGCTTCTAAAGTATGGGCACGCAAGCTTTCTAAGCTAGCTATTTTATCACCTAGACTACCACTCCAATAATATTCTGTGGTAATTTTACCGTCAGAGAATTCCTCGACCAAATCAAAATAGTATCTTCCACATTCTCCCATAAATGATGATTCTGGATTAGTATTATTAATCCTAATTTTATACTCTGCTTTAGCAGCAACTGCTGGCACAGCACAACTAACAAAAAACAATACTAAAGTAAAAGTTAAAACTAATGACATTATATTCTTTTTTCTTATCATTCTTATCATTTTTTTCTCCCTTAATTTTAATAGTTTTTTCTCTCCAAAGGTTAACATTGTTAGTTATTTAAACAATTTTTTTGTCATAATTACTTTTTAATTTGTTTCAATTTATTTTACATTTTACTATAAATACCACTCCTTTCTACCCTATTAGATTTTAATTATATCTCCTTCAAGAAATATATATAAGTAAACGTTTTATATAATATTGCATGTTAAATATTTCCTGATTTATTATTTAATTCTTTTATCAAACATGTGATATTCCTTATATAACAAGGATATTACTATTTTTTTATTTATTCATAAAGCAATTTTAATAAATAAATACAGTCATAAAACGTTTACTGAAAATAATTATACCGGATATAATTTAGTTTGTCAAATTTTTTTGAACAATTGAGTCAATCCTACTATTTCTGTAAAATTATCTCACCATAAATTCCTCCCTAGTCTTGACTCCTCCCCCTTATCTGTTTAATGTCTCTTAAAAAATTATCATTTTTTCTAAGTTTTGTTCCTCTTGTGTTATTATTATATGCATTCTGCCAGTCCACTTCTTCATCAATCTGAACCTCCCCCGCTTTACCGGACAACAAGATAAAAGGAAAATAAAGTGGTCGGATCTCAACATTTAACATTTCTAATCCTAAAGATCAAGCATTATTTTCTATTCTTTTCTAAAATATTTTTGTAAAATAAAAAAGGACAGAGTAAGAAAATAGCAATATTATTTTCTTACTCTGTCCTTTTACTTGAAATATTCTTCCTATGAAAATTAGGAAATACTTTTCAGTAAACTCTGTATGGGTTTTCCTAAAAGAATAGAAATTACCCCATCAGTGCTTTTTAGTATAAAGCTCTCCAGAGTTCTGTCCGATAACAGTTCTTTTGCCTGAAAGTTTGGATACTTTTAGTGTTTTACTTCTCCGGCTCCTCTTCTCTCTCTTTTTAAAAAAAGAAAAGGCCTCTCCTGTTACTTTCATACAGATTATAATATTTAATTTAATATTTTTATATAAAGCCCTTTCTCTTATCTTTTTTTATTACATAAAATGTGCCTCTAATTATTTACATTAACCATTACTACGCTTATTTGAAAAATCGTTCTTTTTTGAAAATATCAAAAATAACAAAATGTTTTGGATAAATTGGCAAATATTTGTCTCCCATATCTCTTCTGTTAAACGATAAATCTTACTTTTTTATTATTGAAGCAAACAAAAAAAACCGGCAGTGTGGCAGTCATGGCCTTAAATAAATAAAGCTTTGCTCCATTACTTTGCGCCCCACCCTTTCGGGTAGTTTGCCTTTATTATGCTTTTATAAAATTATTATTTTTTTAAAAATGCTTTACATTGTATTTATTCCCTAAAACAAACAATTTTAGACATTAATTTTATTTGTTTATTAATATGTTATATTTTTATGGTAATTTTAAAGATTTACAGGGTTTTTATTCTTATTAAACACACTTTATTCTTTTAAATAAATCTTTAAATTTATATTATTAAAGATCTATTCTTTCAACCTTTTTCTTTCCACAATAACAGTACCACAATCAAGCTCTTTTATAAAAAAATAGAAAAAGTTAGCGAATTGTTGAACTAGTGCAAAGGTTCTTTGTCATACTTTAATCCTTCCTGAATCAATCCACTCTTTTATTATTTCTCTTCTCTTTTCTTCCAGGACAACCTCAAGTAATTTTGAAGTTTCTCCTTTAACCCTTACCTTATTGAGCTTTTCTTTCCAAAAATCAGGTAACCGGTTTTCTGTTTCTTTTTTTATTTCTTCCTGCTGTAAAGGATTAAGTGCATTAAACATCTGCTCTATCTTTTTAATCTCTTCCTGCCTCTTTTTATTTTCCTCTTCTTGTTGCTTTATCTTAATAACTTCTGTTTTTTCCCTTTCTTCTTTTTGTTCTTCCTCTTTTATTTCCCTTAAATATTCCTCCGGGAATTGCCAATTTTCTCTTATTGCCTTCACTATATAAGCCGCTTTATCCTCGGCATTAGTATAATTAATTGCCTCAATCCATTTTTTTATTAATTCCTGATCATTATTTTTTATTAGCTTTTCAGCGGTTACTTTAGAAACATTTATTTTAACTAATTTATTAACTAAATCAGCCTGCTCTTTGGAATATTTATTTACATCCTCTTTTGGACCTAGTAGATATTCTTCTGTCCGATCATCAATACTTTTTATCTTTGCCCTTTTCATTTCCTCTTTGGCTCTCTCTCCTGGCCAATAATAGATAAGCCAATCCTTATTTCCGTTTTCACTCCAGGTATATTTCGATATAAACCCGCTATTTTTGAGCTCGTCATTGCCCGAATTTAACTGTCGTTTAGCATCTGAAATAAATCTATAGGGAGTTACCGGAAGGAGCTGGCATAAGGTAGAATATTTATAACGTATAAAATCTTCTTTTTTATTCCGGACCCCGTAAAATTTTACCCCTAAAATTTCATAAAGCCTCGAGCCTATTTTACTTTTAAGACTTCGCCAATAAGTATAATCAATCGGTTTTATATGGAAAGAATTTAAGCTCTGAAGATACCAGCTCCCTAAAAAAAGATAATTGTTATCGGCTATTTCATTGTTAGGTAATTTTTTGCCTGTAAAGACTACCCTATCATAGAGGCTAAAAATATCTTCAATCCATTGCTTATCTTCTTTTGAATAAAAGGTGCCTACTGATTTTATTCCAGTCATTTGTATCTTTTCTAAAGTTTTTTTAATTCTACGGTAATTTTTCCCTCCGGAAGAAGTAATTTCCATCCTATTGCATAAATCATAAATTGAAAATTGGATGGGGTTTTTTATAATACCATTTCTTTTTATAATTTCCGTTACAATTTGTTCAATAGCTTTATGAACTTCTCTATCAAAGGGACCAGGATATCCGTATTCAGGATTAGCTGAAACACTCCAAGTAACCTCTGTTGTTTGATCCCCTCTTTTATCTATCTCTCTATATTCAGTTTTTAATCTTTTGTCTTTTCTCTCTAGGGTAAAAAAGGGCAGTACTAACAAATTTGTTTCGGAGTTTATTATTTTTGACAAGCTAATTTCATTATCCTTTTTTATGGAAATTTCATTGGTGGAATTAGGCTTGGATTTTTTCACTTCTTCCTCCTTTAATTTTTAGAAATAACAACAACTCTTCTCTTGTTGTTATTATTGTATATATTATAAAGATTGTCTTTTCCGCAAGCCCTTATAAAATAAGGAATAATAAACGATTTTCTCGTTTCAAAGTCCAGTATTTCTCGTTTCAAAGTCCAGTATTTCTCGTTTCAAAGTCCAGTATTTCTCGTTTCAAAGTCCAGTATTTCTCGTTTCAAAGTCCAGTATTTCTTAAGCCAAAGTTAAGTATATAATTTATTAAGATTAATAATATTTATTTAATTTAATTTTTCTTTTTGAATAATAGAGTAACAATTTGATATTTTGTGACATTTGTATTATTATAAAACCAGATTTAAAAGTTTCACTCTACTAATAAGAGACCAGGGGTCTCTTCGAAAGACGGGTAAAGCGGTCATTTTTTATAAGCACAATACAAAACGGAAATAAGATAAGTTAGTGTAAACTTTATTAGGGTTTTAAAATTTGACAAAGTTATATATTTGTATATAATGTAAATAGATAACAATATAAAATTATAATTTTTATGTAAAAGCGGGTAAGTCCTGAATCGGTATACTACCGGAAGGGTGGTATAAACTAGATGTAAGCTAGTTGCCTCCAGGGTCCGCTTTTGTGTTTAAGAATTGAAATATAGACGTTTATCTTCTTTAATACTCCCCCTTAAAGCTTTACAGTATCTATCATTCGCTTGTTCGTAGCTTTTAAAAATACTATTAGATATAAAATCAACAGCTTGTAAACCATACGAAGTAAGCGAATCGAGATATTTGATATCAAGTGTTATTTTATATAAGCTTTTTTCAAAGAAAAGTTTATATTTCAAATAATCCCCAAATCTCATTCCTTTAGAAACCTTATTAATTCTTAAATCTGCTATTAGGCACAAATTACTAATTTTTGACCGTTCTATATATGGAACTAATATCAAATTTACCATATAGTTATAAAAAATATTAGTATCTTTACGTAAAGATTTATTTATCCCTTGTTTTTTAGTTGTAATGGAATAAATTTCTATTGGCAAAGAACATATCTCCTTTAAGACACCAACGCGTAGAGAATGCCTGCTTTTGTTAGCCTTAATTTCTATATCTTTCCCTATTTTATGTTTTTCTTTAACTTTTTTTATTTTTCTCTTTAATATTGAATTCGTTTTGGTATCCATAGCAATAAAAGATATAACGAAATATTTAGATGAACCTTTATTAAAACCTAAATCTCCTGATTCATCTAAATAAATAAAAGTTTTGTTCAATATTTAACCTCTTAGCCTCTTTTTTATAGCAATCTCTTTGAACTTTTTAATTTATTTGCCCGCAAAAGCCCCTTATATTTTTTTCATCACTTTGCCGGAGAAGCAGTAACAATAAGGATTTTTGCCCAGTGTCCGAAATTCGGACACTCCCTTTTATATCCAGTATTTTTCAATTATTTATTTAGACTATTTAATACTTGATTAATAGCATTAATTATTTCAGATTGTTCTATCTCAGATTTTTTAAACTTAATTTTTAAAACAAAATCTCTTCCGGGTGATTCGAATTTATATTCATAGTATTTAGGCCTTCCTTTTTTAGATTTAGATCTTTCGATTTTTGTTTTTACTTCCTGGATCGTTAATTTTCCTTCTTTTGTTTGTCTGTAAAATTCCCTTATATTTTTTTCATCACTCTGCCGGATAAGCAGTAACAATAAGGATTTTGGTACAGTGTCCGATGTTCGGACACTCTCCTTTATATCCTGAGGAAGCTTGAGTAAAGAAAGCATTTCGTTCACGTAGCTTTTAGGAAGTCCTAATTCTCTAGAGGCTTCTCTTTGAGAGTAGTTTGGATTTTCTATTCTTCTTTTGTTTACTAAAGTTTGGATTGATTCTGCTTCTTCAAGTGCTGGAAGGTCCTGCCTCTGGATGTTTTCAATTAAC
>Ga0307379_10009052_pt1 | contig 13358 bp, 11 predicted proteins | sample UN2MG_FD_202237 | JGI IMG/M metagenome (GOLD analysis project Ga0307379, IMG submission 202237) | Soil microbial communities from Risofladan, Vaasa, Finland - UN-2 | ecosystem: Environmental > Terrestrial > Soil > Coastal area > Acid sulfate soil | place: Finland: Risofladan, Vaasa | collected...
AGAAGTCTTTTCTTCGCTGGCCGGTCCGGGGACACGTCTTCCTCCGTCCAGAGGTCAGTCAAGCCTCGAGAGACGACCGAGTAAGATAATATTGTCTCCGCCCTGGAGCCCTTCAGCCCGGCGACGATCTTGTCCCGCTTCTCTCCGGCCTTGATCAGCAGGATATCCCCTCTCCGCAGGGCCGAGCGGGGTTCGCGAAGGGCGATCCTCTCGGCGGAGGAAAAAAGCACGATGTCGAGATCCCTGGCGAGGCGGCGGTGCTGGAATCCGTCGTCAAGGACGACGATGTCAAACCCGGCGGCGGACGCCCTCCGGCAGGAGATCAGCCGCTCTTTTCCGATATAGACACCCGCAGCGGGAAAGGAACGGGCGATAAGGAACGGCTCATCTCCGCCGTCTTCCCAGCTTCCCAGGAGACCGCGGCCCTCGGAAAGTATACCTCCCTTCTTTTCCCAACGGCCTCTGTAGCCGCGGGAGATGAGGGCAGGCCGGCGGCCCTGCTCGAGAAGCCGGCCCAGGATCTCTATCGCCAGGGGCGTCTTCTCCGTTCCGCCGAGCGAGATATTGCCCACGCTGATGACGGGCAGGGGAGCCCGCCGGGCCTTGAAAACGCCGTGGTCGTAGAGAAAATTCTTGATCCGTGATATCAGTCTGGAGAAAAGGGAAAAGGCGAGCAGCAGGGGCGCCATCTCCCCCGGAATATACATCAACCTACCCCCGCCACGCAACCCGCCCCGCTACTGTCCCAATGTTGGTTTTTAATTTTCTCATAACATACCTTCTTTCTCCCTATAAAGCTGTTTCTGTATATCTTCTTGTGGTGATCCTCAGAAAACGCCTAACGTTAGATAACAGTAGCGGGACCGTCCCCCATTTTTTACATAGAAAATCAAGGGCTCTTGAGTCCTGGGGGATGGTAGGGCCGGTCGAGCGCCCTCTTCGGCCGTCTTCGGGGTGTTGAGAAGCTGTCTCGGTTTCGGTATAATGATGGTCATCCCAAACGAGGAGGAACATGATGAATAAAAGGATCGCGCTGGCCGTGCTCGTCGTCGGGCTCTTGGCCCTGACCTCTCTTTCCTGCCGGAAGAAAACCCAGGTCAGGGGAGTCGAACTGACGGTCAATTTTTCCGACAAGACGCTCACCGACAATCTCATCACCGATGTCCAGTACGATTGGAAGACCAGCGGCGATTTTCCGCCGGTGAACAAGGATTACACCGTCTATGCCCATTTCTGGCACGGCGACAACCTGCTCTTCCAGGACGACCATGTTCCGCCGGTGCCGACCTCGAAGTGGGAACCGGGCCAGGAATACAAGTACCAGCGGCGGGTCTACATCCCCTCTTTCATCGATGAGTTTGATCCCTCGTTCAAAGGGGAGGAGCAGCTCCGATTGAGCGTTGGCCTATACAACCCGTATGACCGGACGGGCGAATCCCAGCGCGAGGTCCTGACCAGCCGGCTGAAGGTCTTTCCGCCGCCCCTCGACACCCCGGAGATCATCTATGAGACCGGCTGGTATGACCAGGAGATCGACCCGAACGCCCCACTCAAGAGATGGCGCTGGACGGGCCCTGAGGCCCGGTGCATCGTCGATAATCCGCGCCGGGACGCGTTGCTTTTCATCCGCGGGGGAGTGAACAAGGACATCATCCCCGACCAGAAGGTCATCATCAAAGCCAACGACCTGGTCCTCGATGAGTTCATCCCCGACGAGATCACTTTCGAGAAGAGTTACACTGTCAAGAAGGAAATGCTCGGGGACAAGGACGAATTTTCTCTCACCGTCGGCGTAGACAAGACGTTCATCCCTTCGAAGATCTTTCCCCAGAACAAGGACGAGCGGGAACTCGGCTGCCAGATCGCTTTCGTTTACTTCCGCTGAGCGGCCGGCCGCTCCTTTCCAGCCAAGCGGCGCGTCTCACAAATAACTCGGCCTAGTCGAAGTCTGCAAAGACGAGCCGCCGCGGGGGAGTTTGAGGGGGACGGCGTCGTTCCCCTCAGGGGGTCAGCGCAGCGAAGCGAAGCGCCGAGGGGGGAGCTTGACTCTCCCCTGGAAGTGTCCCGTCTCTGTGGAGGACTTTAGAAAGAGGTTTACGAGACGGGACACTAGCGGATCCAGATCGTGGGGGTGGATTCTGCTTTCTGCTGTTGGAGGAATTTCTCCAGTTCCAGTCGGGTCCGGGTCTCTTCTTCCTGCGCATTCTGCAGCTTGATGAAGGTCTCCGCGATGGCCTGCTGGACGGCCTCTTTGGCGCCCGCGTCCCCGAGGCCGTAGAATTCCTGCCAGAGCGCGCTCATCTTCAGGGTGAGCAACTCCTGGTATTCTTTGGCCTTCTCCCATCTTTCCTGAAGCGCTTTGAGATTCGAAGAGGCGTTGCTCTCTGGAGAAAAGGCGGTCGTCGCCGAGAGGTCTTGACCCTCGGCCGCGGTTGAGGGCGGAGCTTCAGGCGCCTCCGCGTTTTCTGGTTCTGGTTCAGGCGGGGCAGGGGGGATCTCCAGAGCGGGTTTTTTCTTCATCTTGGCCAAGTCGGCGTTGGTCACCACCACCGACGTCCGGCCCTTCAGCTTGGCCCGTCTCTCCCGTTCTTTCTTGGCAATCTCGGCCAGGGTTTGAGGATAGAGAAATGAAGTCGCCAGGGTAATGAGAAAAGAGAAAGCTAGAATTCTCTTCGCCGACATCGTGAGATTATCCTAGCGTATCGCCATCGGACTGTCAATCCGCGCCCGCCCCGGATAAGGGTCTTCTTTTCCGTGACTCCATTGGGCGCAGGAGGCCGCCCTTGGTCCCCGCACCCCCGGGGAACCAGTCCCGTCGGTTCCCCCCGTCAGAAAACTGACGGGTCCCCCTTCCGCTACGGGGGCTTTAGGGCGGCCTCCTGCGCCCCTTATAAAGATCACGGATTTGGAGATGAGTCCCCGCTCCGGAAGCGGCCGTGCGGATATGGAGGCCCGGAGTCCGAACAGATATCTCGACGGCTCCGTCCAGGTCGGTCCGCAGGACGAGCATGCCGGCAGCTTCGTATCGCTTCAGAATTTCCGGATGAGGGACGCCGTAGATGTTGCCCCGTCCGGCGCTGATGACTGCGACCCGGGGTTCGACGGCGGCCAGGAAGGCTGCCGAGCTCGAGGTGCGGCTGCCGTGGTGCGGTGATTTAAGGACCTGCGAGCGAACGATGATCTGGTCGTCCACGATGGCCTTTTCGGAAGCCCGGCCGATGTCGGCGGCCAGAAGGATCGAGACGCCGTCCGCGGTCAACCTCAGCACCAGGGAATCGTCATTATCGACCTTTCTTGTGAGCGGCGCGGATTCTTCGGGATAAAGAGCTTCGATCATCACCGGGCCCTCCTGGAGTTTGAATCCACGGAAAACCCGTCTCTGGAGCGCCGGCTCGGAGAGACTTCTTTTGAGCTCCTCGTAGGCCGGGTTCCTGTCCGGCGAGAACGCTTCCCAGAACTCGACGACGCGGAAGTTCCTGGCCACGGCGACAAGGCCGTTGAGATGATCGGGATGGGCGTGGGTCAGGACGACGTAGTCGAGTTTCTTGATGCCGCGGCGCCAGAGAAAAGGCGAGACGACCTGCTCGCCGATGTCGAAGCTCGACTCGGGCATCCCCCCTCCGTCCACCAGCATCTTCTTTTTCCCCGGGAATTCGATCAGGATGGAATCGCCCTGCCCGACGTCGAGAAAGGTTATCCGGAGAGCGGGGGATGGGCGCGGAGGGAACGGGTAGGTGATGAGGACGGCCAGAAAGATGGCGAACAGGCTGAAGCCAAGGAGCCTCTGACCCCTGAACCGGGGACGAAGAAGAAGGACAAGGAGGAAAAGATAGTAGCCGATGACGACGGCCGGCGGCGGAGTGGGAATCCGGTAGGAAAATGCCGGGACGGCGTCGAACAAACGGGATATCCAGAGGAAGACATTGACCAGAAACTTGATTCCCGGAACGAGCAGAGCGGTCATGGCCGGGCTGGGCGGAGAGAGTGCCAGGAAAACGAATCCTGACCCCATGATCACTCCGACCAGGGGCATGGCCGGGATGTTGAGAAGAAGCGCGGAAAAGGTCACCCGATTGAAAAAACCGGCCAGGAGCGGGAGAACACCCAGCTGAGCTGTGAGGGAGAGCGCCAGAAGCTCCCCGATTCTCAAGGGGAGACGGGACAAGAATTTCGAGACCCTGGGATAGAAAAGGATGATGGAGAGCGTAGCGGCATAGGTCATCTCGAATCCCGGCTCGAAGAGAGAGAACGGGTTGAGAAGGAGAAGGACAAAGGCGCTGAATGAGACCGTGTTGAGAAGACGGGTCTGCTCCCAGAGAAGTTTGCCCGAGAGATATAACAAGGCCATGATCGTGGCCCGGAAAACCGAGGCGCGTCCCCCAACAAGCAGGGAATAGAAGAGCAGGAGGACGATCAGGACCAAATAGGAGACCCGCTTGGGCACCCGGAAAAGCCGGAGAACAAAAAAGAAAAGAACCGAGATAATGCCGATATGGGCCCCGGAGATAGCGATGAGATGGAAGAGGCCCGACTTCTGTAGGGCGGTGGTCGTCTCTTCGTTCATTCGGCCGCGCTCGCCCAAGAGCATGGCTTCGAGCACGGCGCCTTGCTGGGAGAGGGCGGTCCGGTCGGCGGTGGAGAAATGATCTTCGATCTGCCGTTCGAAAGCACGGCGGAGCGAAGAGATGAGATGCAACAGCGAAGCCCGGCCCGACCGCGGCTCTTTTTCGACGAGAAGGGCGCTCTTGGCAACGGCCTGGGAGTGGATTCTCTGCACCTTCCGGAGGTCGGCCATCCGCGATCCTCCGAAATTGCGGAAGTTATGGGTGGAAAGCAGTTGGGCTGAAACCTTGACCCTGTCTCCGGCCTTGACCTCCAGCGGTGATGGATAAGCCGAGGGATGAAGGACGGTGACCCGGAGATTTCCCCGGGCTTTGACTTCCCTTCCTTGGAAGGATGCTTTTTCTATCCTGAGGAAAAGGGTGGTCCTTCCGATGCCGAAGGACGGCGATCTGTAGAGACGGCCGCAGAAATCCGCGTAGCCGGAGAAGTCCAGCTTCTTAATGGGGTTTCGCTCGTAGTCGTTGTCGGCCTGCGCATAGATGTTCGCGCCGAGAAAAATCGTTGCCAGGAGAGCCAGGCCAAGGGAAAGCGTGTTCTTTTTCAGGGAGTAGGCCGTCCAGGCTGCGCCGAGACAGGTCAGGAGTCCGATGACGGCGATGGCCGGGGCGGGGGCGAGCCGGGAGCCCAGGAGAATGCCTGAAGCCAGAGAGACTGCCAGAAAGAGAAACGGGCAGGCCATCGGATCTCAGATGGTGACGGATTCCTGATAGATACCATAGACGTCTCTCAGCACATCGGAAATCTCACCCAGCGTGGCCTTTGCCCTGACCGCGGCGATCAGGAAGGGCATAAGGTTGCGGCGCGACCCGGCCGCCTGCCGCAGGGCCTCGAGGCTGTTCCGGACGTTTCGGTCGGAACGGACCTTCCTGAGACGGCGCAGTCTCTCGACCTGGGCCTTCTCAATCCTCCGGGCCGGCGAATGGAGCCGGAACCTGACCTTTTCCCGGCTGTCGGCATATTCGTTCAAGCCGACAATGATCTGCTCTTTGCTCTCTATGCGGTTCTGGTAACGGAAAGCGCTTTCCTGGATCTCCTGCTGGACGTAGCCGGCTTCGATAGCCCGGAGAATCCCGCCCATGTCGTCGATCTTGCGCAGGTAAGCCCAGACCCTCTCCTCGATGGAGTCGGTCAGCGTCTCCAGGAAATAGGAGCCGCCGAGCGGGTCCACCGTGTCCGCCGCGCCGCTCTCGTGGGCGATGATCTGCTGGGTGCGAAGGGCGATGCGCGCCGATTCCTCGGAAGGCAGGGCGATGGCTTCGTCCCGGGAGTTGGTGTGGAGCGACTGCGTGCCGCCGAGCACGGCCGCCAGCGCCTGCAGGGTCACCCGGACGACGTTGTTCTCGGGTTCCTGGGCAGTGAGCGTCACTCCGCTCGTCTGGGTGTGAAAGCGGAAGGCCCAGGAGAGGGGGTTTTTCGCCTTGAACCTCTCCTTCATCAACTTGGCCCAGATACGCCGGGCCGCCCGGAACTTGGCGATCTCCTCGAGAAACTGGTTGTGGGCGGCCAGGAAGAACGAAAGACGGGGCGCGAAGGAGTCCACTTTATGGCCTGCACGAACGGCCGCCTCGACGTAGGCGATGGCGTCGGCGAAAGTGAAGGCCAGCTCCTGGACCGCTGTGGCCCCGGCCTCCCGGATGTGGTAGCCGCTGATGCTCATGGTGTTCCAGCGGGGGACGTTCTTCCGGCAGAAGGTCAGGATGTCGATGATGATCCGGAGGGAGGCCTGGGGAGGGTAGATATAAGTCCCCCTGGCGATGTATTCTTTCAGAAGGTCGTTCTGGACGGTACCGCTCAGACTCGACCAGGGGATGCGCCGCCGGGAGGCGACGGCCAGGTACATGGCCAGGAGAACCGCCGCCGTGGCGTTGATGGTCATCGAAACGCTGACCCTGTCGAGGGGGATCCTTCGGAAGAGGGTTTCCATGTCGTCTAGGCAGTCAATGGCCACTCCCACCTTGCCCACTTCTCCCCGCGCCTGGGGGTGGTCGGAATCCAGGCCGAGCTGAGTGGGCAGGTCGAAAGCAACGCTCAGCCCGGTCTGTCCCTGGGAAAGAAGATAACGATAGCGCCGGTTGGACTCCTCCGCCGCGCCGAACCCGGCATACTGGCGCATCGTCCAGAGCTGGCCGCGGTACATCGTCGGATAGATGCCGCGGGTGAAGGGGAACCGGCCTGGATTCCCGAGGTTACTTTTCGGGTCGAACCGGTCCACGTCGGAGGGCCCGTAAACCGTCTTGACCTCGATGCCGGAGGAGGTCTCGAAATTGGGTTTACGTTCCTTGTTCATCGGCCGGAATGGCGGGCGGTTCGATGAGGGCCAAGTTCAAACGGCCGGAGGAATCGTCGGTCTTTCGATTTTCGTTATTCCTTGATCTCCCCTTCGGTATAACCCTTGGGCGGCTTCTTGGCGTATTCCTCCTTCTTTTTCTCGAGGAAGTCCTTGATGGCCTCGATCCCCTCCTGGGCTTTTTCTTTCACAACCTGGACGCCCCTTTCGGCCTCTTTGCTGATCTTTTCATAGTTTTCCTTGGTCTTCTCTCCTGTCTTGGCGGCTTCGGTTTTGATCTTCTGCCGGGTCTCTTTACCGCTGGCGGGAGCGAAGAGGATTCCGAGGACAAACCCGGTTGCGGCGCCGATCAAGAAGGAGACGGCGGCTTCCAGGGCGCTCGAGCCTTTGTCATCAGCCATTTTTTTTCTCCTTTCTTTTTTTGATTTTTTTCCAAAGAAATGCGGCGATAGGAAAGAGCAGACGCCAGTAGCGCGAGCCGGGGGTCAAAATCCGGGTGCTCAGGAGGAAGGAGGCGTCGGCCAGGTGGGAGGCTGTCCTCCTGGAAGCTTCTATGAACTCGCCCATCTCAACGACTCTTTCCTTGATCAATCCGTCCAGCTCGTTCAGGTTCTCGACCAGTTTGCGGACCTCGACCATGGTCCTTTCCCCCTCCGCGGCCGTGCGCCGGAGCTGGACGAGGAAGCGGACGAGAAAAACGGCCACCACGACGGCCGTGAAGGTGAGAACGAGGAGCAGGAACTGATTGAGGGTTAATAGCATACTAATCCCAAAATAGAATAAAAGCGCCCCTTTGTCAATTCATCCCTATTTCCAGAGGATTTTGCGCAGACCCGATAGGGGGTGTTCCGTCTCGATTCCCTGGAGGATCTCGGCGTAGCGGTCCTCCTGTGACAGGCTCACAGCCTCCTCCCAGTCGGCGAAAAGGGGAGCGACGGAGAACTCGTGTTTCTTTCGGCCCAGCCGGTTGATCCCCTTCAAGGCCTGCCAGTGGGTGATCTCCAGCAGAGCCAGGGCGGCGAAGGCGACATTGGGGCCGGGAAGGAGCGCGGCCAGCCCGCTCAGCGGAAGAAGGAGCGTTTCTCCGATGAGCATCAGGATGTGCTTGGACCTCTGCTTGTACAGAAACAGGGAAAACCGAAGCCGGATGCGCTTCTCGGTACGGAGGCCTGAGTGATAAACAGGGATGGTCTCCTCCTCGACCTTAAGGCAGCGGATGAAGGCCTGCTCCTGGCGGAGGCTTCTTTGGGGAAGGAGGGTGAGTTTCTTCCGGGCCAGCTCCCAGGCTTTCTTAGTGCGGGAGACGGGGATGGAGATGACCTTTTCGGGCTCTGAGGAAAAAAAACGGTATTTCTGGCGGTGGTCCCGGATGAAATAGAATTCCATGAAATACGGGCATTCTATCATGTCTCCATTAGATCCGGCAAGAAAAGGCCCGAAAAAACAAGAGGCTGTTTGCTACTCCCTATTTTCTTCTATGCAGGAGATAAATGAAGAAGGGCGCGCCGAAGAGGGCGGTGATGATGCCGATGGGAAGCTCGGTGGGAGAGAGCACGGTCCGGGCCAGGAGATCACAGAGGACGAGGAACGTTCCGCCGGTGAGCGCGGATAGGCCGAAAAGAAAGCGGTGGTCGGGGCCGATGATGATCCTGACCCAGTGGGGGACGATCAGGCCGACGAACCCGATAATCCCGCTCACCGAGACGGAGACGGCGGCCAGAAGGGTGGAAACGGCCAGGAGCATCTTGCGGACCCGGGCGACCGGGCTCCCCAGGGATTGGGCCACTTCGTCCCCGAGGACCAGGAGGTTCATGTCCTTGGCCAGCCACTGGGCGATGAGCAAACAGAGCGCCAGGTAGGGAGCGACCATCCCGACCTGCCGCCAGTCGGCAAGTGTGAAGCTCCCGAGAAGCCAGAAGACGGCCTGCTCGAAGGAGTCGGACTTCATGAAGAGCAAAAACGAAGTCAGCGCTGAAGCGGCGGCTCCGGCGGCGATGCCGGTCAGGAGCAGCGTCTCGACTTTAAAGACCGCCTTGGTTCGGGAGAGAAGATAGACCAGGGAGACGACGGAGAAACCACCGCCGAAAGCGAAAAGAGATTGCAGGGAAAAGCCGAGGACCGTCGTTCCCAGGCCGAGGAACAGGCAGAGGACGGCCCCGAACGATGCTCCCGAGGAGACGCCGACGACGAACGGGTCCGCCATGGGATTCTGGAAATATCCCTGGAGGATGGCCCCGGAAAGGGAGAGACTGGCCCCGACGAGAAAGGCCAGGAGCGCCCGGCAGAGGCGCAAGTCGAAGAAAATCGTCCGGTGGGTTTGATCCTTGTGGAAGAGGAAATTCGAGAGGTCGGCGGGGCTCATGTGAACAGCCCCGATCATCAGGGACAGCCAGAGCGCGGCGATCAGGATAAGGAGAAGGGCGAGCGAAAAAGCGACCCTTTTCCGGACGGGCTTCATGGACGGGACTCGAATATCTCAGGATGAAGAATATGGGCAACCGCGTCCAGGGCGTCGATGAGCCGCGGCCCGAAGCGGCCGGCGATATTCTCGTCCAGCCAGTGGATGTTGTTGTCTTTGACCGCCCGGACATCCTTCAGGCGCGGATCGGCCCGGAACGATTCTCCGGCCTCGGAGAAACGCGCCTTATCCTTGGCCATAATGATGATGACATCCGGGTTTTCATGGATGAGCTGTTCCCGGTTGAGCTGGAGCCAGCGCCGCTTGATCGCTCCGGCGATGTTCATCCCTCCGGCCTGGGCCAGCAGGTCGTTGAGGTAGCTCCCTTCACCGCAGGTCCAGAGGCCCTGGCCGTAGACGGAGAGAAAGACTTTGGGCCTTTTCGAGATGTCGCGGAGGGCCTGGCGGATGGCTTGGAGTTTTGCTTTGAGGCCGTCGGCCAGGAGCCTTGCGGCCCTTTCCGCTCGCGTCACTCGGCCGATCTTATCGATCGTCTGGGACAATCCGTTCATGGTATTTCCCATGTCCAGGACAAAAACCGGGAAATGGAGATGGCGGAGCTTATTGAGCACTCCCAGCGGATTTCCCCGGAAGGCGACTATCAAGTCGGGATGGAGAGCCTCGATTTTCTCGAGGTTGAGATCCACCATCCCGCCGATCTTTTCTTTTTGGAGCGCCTGCGCCGGATAGTCGCAGTAACGGGTCACACCGACAATCCGGTCTCCGAGCTCGAGGGCGAAGAGGATCTCAGTGATGTTCGGGGCTAGAGAGACAATGCGCTGCGGGGCTTCCATCAGCGTAAAGGGCGTGTTAAAGTCATCATATATGACAGTCTCCTGCAGCGGCAGGAGCGCTGCGATGATGGGAAGGAAAAAGGAGATGATCATTCTTTGACCTGCCGCTTTTCGGACGGTCTAGGAATCAGCGAGATCTCGGGAAGCTTCGAATAGCGGTTCTCGCGGATATCGACATCGGCCTGAAAAACGTCTTTGATCTTGTCCCGGGTGATCATCTCGGCGGGAGCCCCCTGGGCATGAACCCTTCCCTCTTTAAGGAAAATGATCTTGTAGGCGTAGGGGATGACGAGGTTGATATTATGCTCGGTTGCCAGGATCGTCTTTTCCTTTTCCTTCTGGAGCCTCCCCAGGATCTCGAAGACTTCGAGGCCGTAGTTGAGGTCGAGGTGGGAGCTGGGCTCGTCCAGGAAAAGGAGCGGAGTGTCCTGGGCCAGCGCCCGGGCGATCAGGACCCGCTGGCGCTCGCCGCCGCTCAGGTAGGCCACTTTCTTGTCCTGAAGCGGGGTGATCTCGACCATCTCCAGGACGTCCTGGATGAGGCGCCGGTCCGATGACGAAAGGCCGCTCAGCCTTCCCTGGTGGACATACCGGCCCATAGCTACGAGTTCGTACACGCTGAAATCGAAGGTCAGGTCGGAGATCTGGGGAACGAAGGCGATCTTCCGGGCGACCTCCCGCCGCATCAAGCGGAAGAGGTCTGTGCCGTCAATCGCGACCTCCCCGGAGACATCTTTCAGAAGTCCTTGCAGTGCCTTGATAAGAGTACTCTTGCCGGAGCCATTGGGACCGAGGATACAGGCGAATTCTCCCTTCTCGAGGCGGAGGTCGATGTCGTGGATGACATCGCCGCCCCCGTACCCGGCGTGTAAGCTCTTGACTTCGAGGATGCCCATCGGATTGAGGTTTTATCCCTTTTGCCGCAGAAAATCAAGAAATCGCCCCAGGGATCAGACGCTTTGGAGGTTCTAGAGATTGTCTAAGAGACGAGAAGGCGACGGCCAGGGATCCCAGGCCGTAGAGACTAAGCGCCTGACCCGCCCGGGCGGGTGTGAAGCCGAGCCGTCGCGTCAGGTAGAGCGATAGGAAGAAGATGACCATCGCGCCCGAGGCATTCACCAGGTTGACGGCGAAGAGAAACCAGGCTTCCCTCGGCAGGCCGCTGTAAGCGCGGCGGTAAAGACGCGCAATGCTTTTAATCATGGTCAGATTCGGCTCATTATATCAGAAGTCCGCCGCTGGAGTTCCCGGTTTTGTATCAGAAACCATTTTCATTTAATCGGGCGCCCATTCGGAAATGGAGAAGCGACCTCGAAGGTTTAGCCCTCCAGAGGTGTTTTTCGAGGGGAGCCGCCTTCATTTATTTGGCGAAGGCGAAGCGTATGAGCGAGGAAGTCCGTCGACGACTGAGCGGGCATGGTTTCTCGACCGGAGGGAGAGAAGAGCGAAGGAGGAGGTCGGAGCGAGTTTCCTCGCTGGGGAAACGAGCGGGCTGACGAACTCCATACGCGAGCCTCAACGGCGTTAAAAACCTGAGCGGAAGCGCAGACATTTCCGAATGGGCGCAGTTCCTTGACTTTTGGCGGGGGATGAATCTAAGATGGAGCGGTCCATCCAAAATCCCAAGATAATCAAGGGTTTAACTTGACCGGGACGGACTGAGATGAAAGACGTGTATCCATTCCAGGAGATCGAGGAGAAGTGGCAGAAGATCTGGGCGCAAGAGAAGGTCTTCGCGGCCGGCGACGACCCTCGGCAGACGAAGTATTATTGTCTGGAGATGTACCCCTATCCCTCCGGCCGGATTCATATGGGGCACGTCCGAAACTATTCCATCGGCGACGTCATCTCCCGCTTCAAGCTCATGAAAGGGTTCAACGTCCTCCATCCGATCGGCTGGGACGCGCTGGGCATGCCGGCCGAGAACGCGGCCATCAAGCACGGTATCCACCCCCAGGAATGGACCCTCGACAATATCGCCCACATGAAGAGACAGCTCCAACGGCTGGGATTCAGCTACGACTGGTCCCGCGAGGTCAACACCTGTCTTCCGGAGTACTACAGATGGAACCAATGGATCTTCCTGAAGATGTTCGACCGCGGGCTGGCCTTCCGCAAGAAGAGCTGGGTCAACTGGTGCCCCCAGTGCCGGACGGTCCTGGCCAATGAGCAGGCGGCCGGCGGGGTCTGCTGGCGCTGCGATTCCGGCGTCGAACAGAAGGAGATGGACCACTGGTTCCTGAGGATCACCGCCTACGCCAAGGAGCTGCTGGAAGGGCACCGCCTCCTTGAGAAATGGCCCGAACACGTCCTCCTGATGCAGAGAAACTGGATCGGGGAGAGCGAGGGGGCCCACATCTTTTTTGCCTTGAAGGGCGATCCACGAACGATCGAGGTTTTCACCACCCGTATCGATACGATCTTCGGCGCCACCTTCATGCTCCTCTCGCCGGAGCATCCGCTCAGCCGGGAGCTTCTGGCCGGATCGCCGGACAAGGAACGCCGGCGCCAGGAGATGGTGCGGGCTGTCCGGGACGCCCGGATGAGGAAGGAAGAGGGAGAAGCGGAGAAAGAAGGGATCGACACGGGCAAGAAGGCGATCAACCCGTTCTCCGGGGAAGAGATTCCCATCTGGATCGCCAACTATGTGCTGATGGACTACGGGACCGGGGCCGTCATGGCCGTGCCCGCTCACGACCAGCGCGATTTCGAATTCGCCCGGAAGTACGATTTGCTCGTCCGGACGGTTATCGTGCCCGCCGAAAAACCTGGTTTCGAAGAGCCCCTCGAGGGGGCATCCGAAGAATACGGGAGACTCATCAACTCCGGCGCCTTCTCGGGTCTGAGTTCCCGGGAGGCCATGGAGCAGATGTCCGGGCACGCCCGGGAACGCGGGTTTGGTCGGAAGAGCCTCACTTACAGACTCCGCGATTGGGGCATCTCCCGGCAGCGGTACTGGGGCACCCCCATCCCTATTATCTATTGCGAAAAATGTGGGGCGGTCGGCGTTCCTTATGAAGATCTTCCCGTGGAATTGCCTTTTGCTGTGAAGTTCACGGGGGGGGAAGGCTCTCCCTTGGAAAGGGCCTCCGGATTCGTGGACACAACCTGTCCGAAATGCGGCGGAAAAGCGCGGCGGGAGACGGACACCATGGACACCTTCTTCGACTCTTCCTGGTACTTCTTCCGCTACCTC
>Ga0307379_10009053_pt1 | contig 13358 bp, 13 predicted proteins | sample UN2MG_FD_202237 | JGI IMG/M metagenome (GOLD analysis project Ga0307379, IMG submission 202237) | Soil microbial communities from Risofladan, Vaasa, Finland - UN-2 | ecosystem: Environmental > Terrestrial > Soil > Coastal area > Acid sulfate soil | place: Finland: Risofladan, Vaasa | collected...
CTTTGTATATCACTCCTTTTGAGTCGCACATGATGATGTTTTCAGGCTTAACTCCCAATTCAACATACATATTGGCGTTTGCAATCCCAGAAGCTCCAGCTCCATTTATCACTATTCTCAGCTTGTCTATCTGTTTTTTCTGAACTTCAACAGCATTGAGAAGCCCGGCTCCAGAGATGATCGCTGTTCCATGCTGGTCGTCATGGAAAACAGGAATGCTTAATTCCTTTATTAAGGTCTCTTCAATTTTGAAGCATTCGGGTGCTTTAATATCTTCTAAGTTAATTCCTCCAAATGTCGGCTCCAGAAGTTTCACTACTTTAATTATTTCATCGGGATCCTCAGAGTCTACTTCAATATCAAAGACGTCAATGTCTGCGAACCTTTTAAAGAGAACTCCCTTTCCTTCCATCACAGGTTTTCCAGCTAGAGCACCTATATTTCCCAGACCGAGCACAGCCGTACCGTTGGAGACCACTGCAACTAAATTCCCTTTTGCAGTATAGGTATAAGCCGCCTCAGCAGATTTTTCAATTTCGAGGCAAGGTACAGCCACTCCAGGAGTATAAGCTAAGGATAAGTCCCTTTGGGTAAGACAAGGTTTTGTAGAGCAGACCTCTATCTTGCCTCTTCGTCCTTTAGAATGATATTCTAGCGCTTCTTCTTTGCTTATGATCATTATTATTTCCTCACTTTATGAAATATTATGAATCATATTTTATTACGATTCCAGAATAACTTCAAACATTATAGGATAAAAAAGTAATCAATGAATTTAAGAAAGAATAAAGATATCGCTAAATCGGGAATTTTTCAATAGTTATTAAGCAATTGTTAGGAATTTTGTATATTAACAATCTTAACATCTCTCCAAAAAAAAAGAATTTTTTGATATAGATCATTGTTTTAAAGTTCGAATAGAGAGGACATGGATGGTGACGCCGATAGCTATTAGGATCAAAATGACTCTAAGTAGAAAAATGTTCACTTTGCCTTTTGTTTTTCTTCTATTCAAAAAAATCTCACCTTTTATTTATCTTAAATATCTGAAAGAGAATTCTTTTTCAATCATATTTTTTGTTTAGCTGGCATATTTTCATATTCTTGTTGATAACCGAAATTACAGTATGCAAATTGTTTAGTAAATCCTTAACAATTGAAAAACAGTCATTTTCCTGCTTAGATCAACTAAAAAGATTTTAATTAATTATTGACAAATTAATCCTATCCTAGTATCTTTATTAACGGTGGTCATATGACCAAATTAATTGGTCAGGTAATTAATCATGTTAAAAGCTATTTTTGGGTCAGATAATAAAGGAAAAATTCTTTTATTTCTCTATACAAACGGCGAATCTTACCCAAGAGAAATTGCTAAAACATTTAATTTCTATTTGAATGGGGTTCAAAAGCAACTATTGAATATGGAGAGAGATGGTATTCTCTATAGCAAATTTAAAGGGAAGGTAAGATTATTCGGATTTAATCCCAGATATCCGTTTAAAAAAGAATTGGAGTTACTTTTAGAAAAGATCTTAAAATTTATTCCTCAAGAGGAAAAAGAAAAGTTTTATTTACCCCGGTTAAGACCTCGTAGAACTGGAAAACCACTGTAAGAACCTATGCGCATAAAAGGTCTATCTTTAGAAGATTTTGCCATAGTAATTTCTGATTATCTTGTAAAAAATGAAATTGACGTTGTACTTTCAGGCGGGGCATGCGTCACAATTTATACAAAAAATAAATTTATGTCCTATGATTTAGACTTTGTATTAATTTCTTATGATAAGCAAAAAGAAGTAAGACAACTATTAACAGAAATTGGATTTTATGAGGAAGATAGATATTTTAAGCACAGTGATACTGAATTTTTTATTGATTTTATTTCTCCACCCCTGTCAGTTGGGCAAGAGCCTGTGAAAGAAATTTCAGAAATAAATAAAGGAGGGCGAGTTTTAAAGCTTTTATCTCCCGCAGATTGCGTTAAAGACCGCTTAGCGGCGTTTTATCATTGGAATGATAGACAGTCATTGGAACAGGCCGTTTTGGTGTGTAAAGCAATAGAAATAGACCTGAAGGAAGTGGAGAGATGGTCCATTAATGAGGGAATGAGCGATAAGTATGAAAAATTTATAGAGCGATTAAATGTCAAAAAGACGTTTTAAATTCCCCTGCTCCGACGGCCGGAAAGTTTCATAAAGATATCTTAAATCCTTCCATGGCTCCGTATGTTTGAGGGAAATTTTTGCGAGCAAGAGAGATAAATTCGTCAATCTGTTTATCAGAATGGTCGGGATTAAAATGGGAAAGATAAAGCTTGCGAACTCCTGCCTCTTTCGCTAGCTTTGTTCCTTCAAGCCAGGTGCTGTGTCCCCATCCCTGTCTGCTGGATTCGTATTCCTCTGGTGCAAACATTGCATCGTATATAAAAATATCAGCTCCACGGGCAAATGAGGCCAGCCTCTCGTCTATGCCCTCTTCTGGATGCTCTGTATCAGTGGCAAAAACGATTTTTTTCTCTTTTTCCTGGAGTTTATAGCTCACGCTTGCTTGAGGATGGTTGAGAGGGCAATGAGATACACTTGTCCCTCCGATATGAAATTCTTTTTCTGGAATTTTTTTATACACCTTTTTTGAAGGCGTTTCTCCTAATTCAATCGGAAAATATCTCCCACCCATCAGACCGCACAAATGCTTTTCTGTTTCCTCAGGATTTAAATCTGCATAGAAGTTTAAAGTTGCCCTTGGAGAGTAGAGCGGAGCAAAATAGGGGAGGCCGATGATGTGGTCAAGATGGAAGTGGGTCATAAGAAGATGAATTTCAACCGGGTCTTCTCCCCCTTGCCTTAGCAGGCTCTCCCCGAGGTTCTTTATACCTGTCCCCGCGTCGACGATGATCCATTCTCCTTCAGAAGTGGCTAAATAGTAACAGGAGGTATGACCTCCGTATTTGTTTTTATCCTTGCCAGAAACCGGCGTGGATCCTCTTACACCCCAAAGCTCGAGTTCCATTTTATCGTTTATCTCCGTTTTTCTTTCAAATCGTATACTCAGGTACTCAAGTAAAGCCCTTAATGCATGCTAATACAAACGCAATTATTCCAGTGTCATCGCGAGGAGCGAAGCGACGTGGCGATCTCGTTAATTCATCTTAAGAGATTGCCACGCCCTCAGGTAGGGCTCGCAATGACATTGTAAAAATATATATTGCGTTTATATTAGTTCCTTTAGGATTTACAATTCCTGCCCCAAAAACAACGATGATATTCATTACTATTTGTTTTTCTTCGATAAATTTTCTCCAACCCGAGAAGGATGCCTCAGCTCATAGTTCTTTATTCCCCATATAACTTGAGATGAAGCAACTTTAAGAATCCCTGTAAACGGAACTGCAAAAAGCATTCCCATAGCTCCTGCTATATTCCCCCCAATGATAACTACCACCACAACGGTTAAGGGGTGCATGTTGACACTTTTGGAGACGACCATCGGGGAAACAAAAGCATTATCAATTGCTTGGACTAGTATAAAGACTATGACAATCCATAAAAGAACCAAGCCCAGGTTGGGAGGATTGTTCAGTATGGCTATAATCAGAGCCGGAACCGCACCAAAAACAGGTCCTAGATAGGGAATTAAATTGGCTAAGCCAGCAAACATTCCTATGAGAACGAAATATGGTACGGGACCATGGAATGCAAGATTAATTATGAATAAACCAAGAATCGAAAGTATTCCGATGATTAAAGCATCAGTTGCTTGACCTTGAATATATTTCCCGACCTGATTTTCTACTTTATGAAGAATGTTTAAAGAAAGTTCAAAATATCTATTTGGCACTTGAGATATGATGGCTCTTTTAAAACGCCTTGCATCTTTGATAAGAAAAAAAGTGATAAAGGGGATAATAATTATTGAAGCGAGTAATGAGCCTACACTCTTGAAAAATTCCCCTAAACTTTCTAGTAATTTAATACCAATCTCATTCAATTTTGCAGTTACGTTTCTTCCTAACTCGGCATTGTTAAAATTCTTTTCGAAGAAATTCTCTATCATTAGACTGAAATCAGTAATAACATCGGATTGAAGCTTGGATATTATTGACCCCGCAGAACGAATAATGCGAGGTATGAGTAAGCTGAAGGAAAAGCCAACAATAATAAATATAAGTACCATAACAATAAGAATTGCCCAGCCGCGGCCGAGTCCCTTGTGCTCTAAAAAATTTACCAGAGGATTGAGAAGCACTGATAGAAGCCAGGCAATTATGAACATGATCAAAACATCTTTGATATAGGGGAAGGCAAATACCATAAAAGCAATAGCAAGAATAATAAGAAAAACACGCCAGAATATCTTCAGTATTTGAGAGTAGAGCATGAATGCGTAGCTATCCATTTCTGGGTTAATCTTTCTTTTCTTGAATTTTAGCCAAGAGTTCATTGGTGTGACGCAATCGTTCCCCGATTACTCTTGCCAGAGCAAGTAAGATTTTTATTCCTAATTTAGGTTTTCTATAAATGAGATCAAGGAAGTCCGGACGGAAAAAGCCCAATATATCACTATCAACCAAAGCAATTGCAGAAGCAGAACGTGGATCCTCGTCAAGTAATGCCATGTCACCGAAAAAGGAGCCATCAGAAAGCTTGGCCAGAGTTCTTTTACCGGCTTTCTCATCCTCCTCCACAATCTCAACAGAGCCTTTGACTATGATATACATACCAAGGCCAGGATCTCCCGCGCGTATTATAGTCTCGTTTTTTTTATATCTGCGCCGATGGACAATCTTTTCTACTTCGGTTAATTCTTTAGGCGTAAGGTCAGAAAAGATAGGGACTTTCTTCAGTGTTGTAAAAATGTCGTCCTCTTTATTTTTCTTCTTAAAAAGGCCATTTCCCCATATCGGATTTTCCATAATTCCTCTCTTTTTTTGTTTAACATAACATATGAATAGCGAATATCCAATTCATTTTTGACTGATCCATGATTTTGCCTTCTATCACGGAAAAAAGATGCTTACTTTCATTCATTACATCTGGACAATATTTCGGTCGTTTGTTATATTTTCTTTAAAAAAAGGGGACAGTCCCCTTTAAAGTAAAGTCAAGAGATAAACAGCATGCCAAATATCCAAGTAATAAGCACTGATGGCCGAATATCAAATTTCCCCATCCTTGAAGACATAATTGTCATAGGACGGAGCGAAGAAAATGGTATTGTTCTGCCAGATCAATCCGTTTCTCGATACCATGCGCGGATAAATAAGATTGATACAGGCTTTTTTTTGACAGATCTGGGAAGTTTTAATGGGACCAAGGTAAACGGAAAATCAATTCAAAATATCCGGTTGAAAAATAATGACGAGATAAAAATCGGTAAAATAATGCTGAAATTTTCGACCGGGGAAAAGCCAGCACAATCCCCAGTCCAGACAGTTGTCCTAACCAAAGAGAACGATTATGAAAAAGGGCATAGCACAATAATAGAAAGCAGCGCGGATGATAGTCGTGGTATAGATTCCCAGGATCTATTGATTTCTACAGAAATCGGGAAAAGTCCCGAGGAAAGTGATCTTTCACTTCCTTCAGAAAAAGTAAGCCAACCTTCTAAGGTCAGAGAAGAACTCCTGACTCTGGAGAGGATGAATAAAGTACTCTTTGTTCTCTATGAGATTAGCAAGCAGCTGCATTTGATCCATGATTTTAATGAACTTCTTAAAAAAATAATGGACTTTATTTTTATGGTAATTGATGCTGATTACGGTTTTGTAATCCTCACTAGTGATGAGGGAAAGGATGAACTCGCTCCCGTAGTGGTTAAATACAAAGATGATAAAGCAAAGGGTAAAGGAGAGATAAAAGCGAGCCGAACCATAATTAATAAAGTAGTTAATGATAAGGTCGCCCTTCTGACCGCCGATGCCATGGCCGATACTCGATTGGAGCATGCCCAGAGCCTGTTTTCCCAGAAAATCAGGTCTGCCATGTGTGTGCCGCTCTGGAAAAAGGACAAGGTCATTGGCGTTATCCAATTAGACAGTGTGAGGTTCAATAATCAATTCACCGAGGACGATCTTGAACTCCTTAAGGCTATCGGACACCAAATGGCTATGGTCATTGAGCAAGCAAGCCTAAATGAGCAGGTCCGTGAAGAAGAGAAAATGATAAGCCGCCTGGAGAGGTATCACTCCCCTCAAATAATAGAGATGATTTTAAAAGGGAGTCAGGAAACAAAAGAGAACATAATGGAGCCTAAGGACCTGACAGCCACAATTTTCTTTACAGATATTATCGGATTTACTCCCCTTTCTGAACAGATGCCTCCTCGAGAAATAAACTTGCTTCTGAATCAGTTTTTTTCCCGCATGACTGATATCATCTTCAAGTATGATGGAACTCTGGATAAGTACATAGGAGATTGTATCATGGCTGTTTTTGGAGCACCTATGGAAAAGAAAGACGATCCGGAAAGAGCCATCTTGGCGGCCTTGGAAATGAAGCGAGAATTAAGGGCAATAATGAAAAAAACAGAGCCAGAAAGAAAATTTGACATACGCATAGGCATAAATACAGGCCAGGTAGTGGCTGGAAACATCGGCTCGCCCAACCGGATGGAGTACACGGTTATCGGAGATCCAGTGAATATAGCTTCGAGATTAGAATCAATTGCTCAGCCTAATCAAATTCTTATCGGAGAAGAGACATACAGGCACGTTAAGCGGAAATTCAAAATTAAAAAAGTGGGGCCAAAAAAGGTCAAAGGAAGAGCTGCAGAGATTATGGTCTATGAAGTCTTAGGATAGAGGAGAGGCTTTACAATATCTATTCGCTCCTTAAAAAAGGATTCACAAGATTTATTCAAGAATTCGGGTATAAAAAAATCGGCATATTTTTTTCGCTCAAGAATGATATATTCACCTTGAGCGGTACGATCAAGGAGAAAGGAGTTGAATACTTGGTTAAGAGGTCTTGGCTTTTTGGGATTAGTGTGGTAAATAAAAAACCTCGTAACAGAATCAGATTTAAAGATATGATGGATCGGCTCAAGAGGATTGGGCAGTTTGAAAAGGCAAGTGACCAAACTAACGGATTTTGATATAATTATAAAAACTTAGAATTTTTAAAAGAAGGCTTAAAATGAGACTAAGGCATTGCTTTTCGGATCGAATTGAACATGAGGGCGGGTTCCATCATTAGGCCTAATCATGCTCGGAGGAATAAGGCGTGAAAAGAATAAAAAGGAAACAGCTCAAAAAAGATGAATTTGTTAGTACTGTAAATAAAATTGTTCGTTTTATTAAAGAGCGCACAAGGGGGCTTGTGGCTTTTGTAGTTTTGATCGCGGCTCTTTTATTAATTTTTCTTGGCCTAAAATTTGTCACAGGAGAAAATAGAAAAAAGGAGAATCGTGTGCTCACCCAGATTATTAATCTTCATGCCGAGTTGAATAATACTCCAGAAAATGTAGCCCAACTCGAAGAATTGGCCGGAGATGGAAAATTCTCCCGCTTAGCTTATCTTCTTCTGGCGACTTACTGCGTGGAGAATGGAGACCATGATAAAGCTCAGAGCTATCTTGAAAAAATGCCAGAAAGTCGAAAGGATATTCTCTACTACCAGGCTAAGGATTTATTGGCTCAGATTCATTTTAAACGCAAAAATTATGACAAGGCTATTGAAATTTACAAAAAGATTGAAGATGAAGATCCCAAAGACCATTCTATGGATGTTATCCTTTTTCATCGAGCAGAGGTCCATGAGGAAAAAGGAGAATTTGAGGAGGCTCTGGTTCTCTATAAGAAAATTCAGGAGGAATTTTCTCAGACGTTTTACGGTTATGACGCCGCTCAAAAAATTAAAAAATTAGAAACAAAAAAATAGTCCAAACTATTGTAAATTATAATAAAAAAGATATAATAAAATGTTAATTTTTGTCATTTTAAACAGGAGGCAATAAATGGCTTATATCATCACAGAAGAATGCATCAATTGTGCTGCTTGTGAACCTGAATGCCCTAATGAGGCAATCTCGGCTGGAGATGAAGTTTATCATATTGATCCTGATAAATGTACAGAGTGCGTTGGACATTTTGATGAATCCCAATGCGCGGCTGTCTGCCCGGTTGATTGCTGCGTGCCTGACCCTGATCATAAAGAAACAAAAGAAGAGTTGATGACAAAGTTTAAGATGCTCACGTCTGAAGGTTGATTCTTTAAATTTGGATTTTCTTGAAAATAGGAGTGATTTCGGTCACTCCTATTTTTTTTATCTGAGAAATGCAAGAAGAAACGATAGAAGCTCCGGGCCAGATTGGCGTAGCTCCGGCGTTTTCTTTAAAGAAAAAAATCTGGCTGAACATAGTGCTTTTCGTTATCACCATATTCTCTACGTTTTTTGTGGGAATATCTTTAAGCATAAATTTCAAGTATTCTGAAGTTCTTGCCCAAAATCCTCCAAGCGCTCTTGATCTTGTAGGAAAACTCAGGGATCCGCAAGTCATATCATTGAGCATTATATATGTGGTTGTGCTTCTAGGGATTCTGTTAGGCCATGAGTTGGGTCATTTTCTTGCATGTCGCTACTATAAAATAAACGCCACTCTTCCTTACTTTATCCCGGCGCCGACTTTAATTGGTACCTTTGGGGCTTTTATTAAAATCAAATCGCCCATAACAAAAAAACAGCAACTTTTTGATATAGGAGTTGCAGGTCCTTTAACTGGTTTTATTCTTTCGGTTCCCGCGCTTGTGTATGGCCTTTCACTGTCAAAAGCCGTCCTCCCAATTGCTAGCGATGAGGCATTTGTCTATGTTTTTGGCGAGCCTCTCATCCTTAAAATCTTTGTAGCTATGATTTTTAAGAACATTCCTCCAGACTACAGCATTTACCTCCATCCGATTGCTTTTGCAGGGTGGGTTGGGATTCTCGTTACAGCCTTAAATCTTTTTCCTTTTGGGCAGCTAGATGGTGGTCATATATCTTATGCGCTGTTAGGGAAAAAGTCGCGAAATTTAAACCGCTTTTTCCTGGGAGTTTTCATTGCCATGGGAATTTTTTTCTGGGTAGGCTGGTTTATTTGGGCCTTTCTCCTCCTTTTTTTGGGGTTGAAGCACCCACCGGTTCAGGATGAAGGAGCGCCTTTATCCCCGCGCAGGAAATTTATCAGTTATGTGGTTATTTTGATCTTCATCCTCTCTTTCATTCCAGACCCGATTAGAGGGCTTAATTTGTTTGATATATTGAAAGAATTTCTATTCTGATGGGAATAAAAATGCACGAAAGAGGGTCTATAGTTATTAACAGAATCTGTGGAAAAGTTGTGGAATTATGGCATTATTTTAAGCTATATTTTAGCAACTACTTGGATATATGACAAATTGCACAAAAACTAGTCACCTTTGCTAAGTTATTGAAAATAAATAAATTAAGAATGTACTGAAAATAAAGAACTTACAGAGTGAGGCAAAAAAACTCGTTCGGGATTAAGAAATATAGCTTGTTACAAAGTGATGGGATCAAGTGTCTGTGCGAGCACCATAAGGGATTTTGGTGATTTTACATCATGTGTCATTGCGAGCGATGTAAAGGATTGTTGTAATTTAACATTATATGTCATTGGGAGGAGCGAAGAAGATTCTTTCGCTTTGCTCGGAACAGGCTGAGCAATCTCATACAATAAATTGTCATTGGGAGGAGCGAAGAAGATTTTTTAGCTTTGCTCGGAACAGGCTGAGCAATCTCAAACAATAAATTGTCATTGCGAGGAGCGAAGAAGATTTCTTAGCTTTGCTCGGAACAGGCTGAGCAATCTCAAACAATAAATTGTCATTGCGAGCGACCATAGGGAGCGCGGCAATCTCAACCTTTTTTTATGAGATTGCTTCGCCCCTGAATGGCTCGCAATGACAATCAAGAAATGTTGTGTGGGGCTCGCAATGACAATCAAGAAATGTTGTGTGGGGCTCGCAATGACAATCAAGAAATGTTGTGTGGGGCTCGCAATGACAAGCGAAAGAATATCCTTCGTTCCTTATAATGACAATGGTAATTGGAAATGCACTTTACTTTATCCTGTCACTTTGGGACAATGCAAAAAGATAACATGATTCAGGCGTAATCTCTTAAATATAGGGTTTGCTGCCCGAACAAACCTTCATCGAGGACAAAGGATGGAAAAGAGAATCAAGGAAGTAGAGAAAGCGTTCGGTAAACTGAAGGGAAAATTTCGGCGGGGGAAAATTTCGCGACAGAAATTCGTAGATGGTTTGAAAAAACTGCGGTTTAAGGACGATGAAGGAAGATTCTGGATGATTGGAGCCCGGAGCAGCAAGTGGTATTATTTCGACGGAAAAGACTGGATTCAGTCAGATTCTACTTCGATCACAGATACAAAAGCTATTTGCCGCTACTGCGGATTTGCGAACAAGGTAGAAGCAGATACTTGTGTTCACTGTGGGGGTGATCTTCGGAAAAAGGGAAAATTACCATCGCGGAGAAAAGAAGAAAAAGAGGAGAAATGGAAGGAAAGGGATAGATGGGCATTCGAAGATAAAGAGAGGGCAAACTTCGTTCTTCGCTCCTTAAACCCTTTTTCTTTTTTTCTCTTCTTGGGCGCTGCAGGTCTTCTTTTGGGCATATTCATCGGTGCTTTTATTGGTGCAACCAATTATTTTTCTGGATTTACAAAACTCCTGCCCATTTTTATTCAGGAGAACAAAGGAAACCTGCTTGGTGGCATCATCTATGCCGGTCTTGGGGGGGTGCTTGGATTTATAGTTTTTGGTTTCTTAGGTTACTGTAATGCACTAATTGTAAATGTCATCTCTTCCTTTGTTGGTGGAATAAAAGTAGACATTGAAAGGTTGCGCGAGAAATAAGGATATTCCTTGAAAGCTCCTCCAAAACAAAAACCTGAAATGTGGAGAATAAGAATGTAGGGGCTTGATTTATCAAGCCCATTCTTTCCTTCCTACCTTTTTTCTGGCCTATATCAGCTTTCTTACTTTACAGGTTTTCTCTCGTTTTCAACTTATTTAAGCCATAGGCAATTTGTCCAATTGAAATTGACTCATCATTAGGGGAATAATTTATTGTCCTGAGGACTTTAAACCTCTTTTGTTCCAGGAGACTTGTGGCTCCATGCAGCAATTTTTTGTTTAAGAAAACTCCACCGGCAAAAACAACAGTATTTATACCGTAATCTTTTCTTGCTTTCTCTGCGATAGAGACAATAACCCGGGCTAAAGTGTTATGGAATTTTGCCGAGATAAAAGATACAGGAATCTCTTGTGCCAGATCCTTTAAGACTGATTTTATGGTCTGAGTAAAGGAGATTTGATAAGGGAGTAGATTGCCCTTCACAGAAAAACCGTAGCTTTCTTTTATCCCTTCTTGGGCCGTAGACTCTAACCTCATCGGAGCTTCTGCTTCAAACTCAACTTCTAAAGGAGAAAGACCAACGAGAAACGAGACCGCATCAAAAAGCCTGCCGCAGCTTGAGGAGAGAGGGCTGTTGACCTTCTGCTCGATCATGCTCATAACAGTTTTTATTTTATTTTTGCTGACTTTCTCCAGAGCATTAACTTTGGGGAGCTTGGAATTGAATGCGTCCATAAGATAGGATAACGCCATTCGCCATGGCTGTTTTGCAGCAAGGTCACCGCCAGGCTGGGGAACATACTTAAAATGGGCAAGTCTTTTGTAGGATGAATAGTCGGCCAGAAGAAACTCCCCACCCCAGGCAAGCCCATCTTCTCCGTAGCCGTAACCGTCCAAACTAACTCCAAGAACCTTGTTTTGGGGAGGAATTTTATGCTCGAGAAGAGGAGCCAGGACATGAGCAAAATGGTGTTGAACCTGAAGGTGCGGGAGGCCTGATTTTTGAGCATACCTTGTTGTATGAAAGTCCGGGTGCAAATCCGATATTACAACCTTAGGCTTGACTTCAAAGAGTTTGGTGAGATGGTGGATTGTCTCCTTGAAGTACTTGTAATTCTGGTATTCATCGAGATCTCCCAGAAACTGGCTTGTGATTACATAGCCATTTTTATAAAGAGAAATTGTATCCTTAAGCTCTCCTCCAAGCGCCAGAATATGGTGAGGGATTTCCAGTTCTTGCGGAACTCTCTGGGGGTAAGGGACATAACCTCGAGCGCGTCTAAGAAAAAGAGGCTTGTCGTCAACGACTCTGAGCACTGAATCATCGGCTCTCATATGGATCGGCCGATTATGAGTCAAGATATAATCGCAGAGTTCTCCTATTCCTTCTTCCTCATCTTTCATGATAGGAGCATCTTTTTTGTTGGAACTTGTGGCCACGATTAGATCAAGATGCTCGAGTAAAAGATAGTGAAGGGGAGTGTAGGGAAGCATCAATGCCATTTCATCAAGGAAGGGAGCGATTCCTTTGATTTCTCTTTTTTTCTTGAGAAGAATGATAGGGCGCCGGGCTGAGAGTAGCATTTTTTTCTCTTCAGGACTGAGCAAGGCGTATTTTTCTATGGTTTCAAAATCACGGGCCATTAGAGCCAATGGTTTTGTTTTGCGCTCTTTTATTTCTCTTAAGCGGCGAACAGCCCCATAATTTTTGGCGTCGCAGATAAGATGAAATCCGCCGAGTCCCTTAACTGCCAAAATTTTTCCCTCTTTTATCAGGGAAGCGGCTTTGTTGATTCCTCCTTTTATCACTTTCCCTGTTCTGGAAGCTGACAGGCTTACGTGAGGACCGCATACTGGACAGGCGATAGGCTGGGCATGATACCTTCTATCAAGGGGATTGGTGAATTCTGTGTTGCAGTCTTCACACATTTTGAAACTTTCCATAGTGGTTTGTTTCCTGTCGTAGGGAAGGAATTTGACAATCGTGTAGCGAGGTCCACAATTTGTGCAGTTGATAAAAGGATAGTGAAACCTTCTGTCCGGTTGACTCATCATTTCTTTGTGGCAGTTCTCACAGATAGAAATATCAGGAGAGATGAAGACAAAGCTTTCCCCTTGCTTTGATTTTTTTATGGTGAAATCTTTGATGTTTTGAAAAGATGCAGATTTATGACTGATTTCTTCAATCTGAGAAAGAGGAGGCTTTTTCTCCTGGAGAGCTTTAAGGAAATCTTTAAAATCTGTTTTTTCCTCAGATTCAACATGTATTTCTACGCCAAAACCAATATTTTTTACCCAGCCTTTATAATGAAGCTCATGAGCCAGCCGGTAGATAAAAGGCCTGAATCCAACTCCCTGGACTACCCCAAAAACCACTGCCTCAACAGCATATCCTTTTTGATCCTTTGTTTTTTTATTATTCATCCTTTTTTCTGTAATTGCGAGTTTCATGTCATTGCGAGTTTTCTGTCATTGCGAGC
>Ga0307379_10009054_pt1 | contig 13358 bp, 9 predicted proteins | sample UN2MG_FD_202237 | JGI IMG/M metagenome (GOLD analysis project Ga0307379, IMG submission 202237) | Soil microbial communities from Risofladan, Vaasa, Finland - UN-2 | ecosystem: Environmental > Terrestrial > Soil > Coastal area > Acid sulfate soil | place: Finland: Risofladan, Vaasa | collected...
ACGAGCTTCTGATTCGCTCCGGAGGCGGAGATGGATTTGTCGGATACGATTTCTCCATGGGAGGTCCCTGCGGCTATTTCCGCGACATCATTATAGAAGGATTTGACTACGGCATCCGCCTTGGCACGCACAAGCGGTATTTCTACAATCCGACTCTCGAATATATTACGCTGAAGAACCAGAAAGAAGCCGGCATCTTATGCGAGGCTGGCTCCGGAACGTTGAGAAAGGTCAAGAACGAGAACTCCGTGCCCGCCATCAAGATAACGGACTGCTATACCCACGTCGTGGTACTCGACAGCAATTTCACCGGCGGAAATCCTTCAAACTCGGCCATCGATATCGTTGATGACGGCAATGGCATTGGTCACCTTTTTGCCAGAAATATCTCGGTCTCCGGATATGGCAGCGGCGTTAGAAAGGTCGGCGTTGTGGCGCAGCCCGGAAGTGTTACCGAGTACGTGTCCGATCCGATAAAGAAATTTTCTCCCGGCATGCCCGACACTTCGATGAATTTACCCATCGAAGAGGTCCCGTTTGTTCCCTGGGAGCAGGACCTGTCAAAATGGACCATTGCGGGAGAGGGCAACGGCAGTGCGGATGATTCCGAGCCAATTCAAAGGGCCATGAACGATACGACAAAATCCGTGTTCTACTTTCCCGGACGGAATTACAGAATTGGAAGAACGATTAATATCCCGGCGCACATCAAGGTCGTTGACTTCATGTTCTGCCAAATTTCCGGCTCCACCCCATTTCGAGTCAGCGAAGATTCCCCCGATCCGATTTATTTTCGCGATCTGTGCAAATCACGCAGCCGACCGCGTGTCCTAATTGAACAGGACTGCATGAGAACTGTCTATATGGAGTTAATTCCGGGGCGATTCGGAAATCCCGGAAACAAACCAGGCGCGAAGGCTTTTCTATGCTCAGCAAATATTTCACGAACGGACAAGGATTATGGAATAAAAAACGTGGACCTCTTTTGGCGATGGGGCAACGATGAGTATCGCGACCATCTTTTCGGCATCGGGGACAACTGCCGCGTCGTGCTTCTGGGATATAAGACCGAAGGGGGAGGCATCGGCTTTGATATTGCCGGGACCTCCAGGCTCGAAATCCTGGGAGGTGTACACACAAACCATGGAAGGCCGTTATGGTATACTGATGCGTATCCGTATATTCAAACCAACGGCGCCCAGGTTTCAATCATCACACGTTTCATTCAAAGCGACAAGACGTATGAGAACTATATTCAGGATAATCGGGAAGGGATAGGAAAAACATTTCCGTCTTCCGACTTCCCCCCTATCGGGACCGACAACGCCGTCGAAAGAATCGTACCGCTATATATTCGGTATCACGGGAAAAAGAAATAATGCCTGTCAACTCAAAATATAACGGGACATTATTGCTTATCAGACATGAATAAGAATAATGAAGAACCGGCAAGATAAGAAAGGCTTTTAAACTCAGGAGGATTCATCAGAGGTCCTTTTAGTAATCCCTGATTTGAAACATCAAAAGATACAGGCCTGGTCCGTCAAACCATTTGGTAATTTTCTCAGGCGGCTTGCATTGCTCAAGCCAGTGAAACACTGGTCTCTTCGAACGCTCAGGAACAAGCTCGTCAATATAGGAACCAGGGTGATCAGTCATTCCCGTTACGTGATATTTCAAAAGGCGGAAGTGGCAGTGCCGCAGACACTCTTTCGGGAAATACCTGACCGAATTCGGCAGTTGCATTTTTTAGCAATACCTGCGAGGCCAGGATGATGTGCGGTATTGTTGAAAACCAGGTTCCGGAACGGATGGCTACAGTCGCGGTGTGCAAAAATAGTAAGAAAAATCGGATTCTTCACACAAATATGTCGCTTTTCATGTGTTTTTTGCGACAAGGGATGCTGGACCTGCCGGAATATTGTTGAAATTGAGATGAAATTACGTTATTATAAGGCTTTAAGTGTGCAGGAGTGGTTCAGTGAAGTGTATTGGGAAATCCCGGCTCATACAAAAAAGGAGTAGTGATTCACTTCCTTGACTCACCATACCCTCCAATAGTATAATGACTCCTACCGGTTGAAATCGAAGGGCACTAGATTATGAGGCACTGCAAACTATTGATCTTGACTGTGTTGGCCATGGCGACATGTTCACAAATCCCTGCAATAGCTTTTGAACCGCCCACCGCACCACCGGAGATCGTCGGCCAAGGACAGGGAGCTGGCTTCTTCGTTCAGACACCTGCGAATACCCTGGAACGGGCTGCCCAACCCCGTAAGTTCACCGCGCCCCTGCTGGATGTGTCAAACACGCAGATCGCACAGTATGTGGAGATTCCCACCCTCTGTGTGATCTACACCAGCTATTACCACCACCCCGACTGCCAGGTCCAACTGACGGACAGCCAGGTAGATCAGGTCATAACTGAAATCGAGCAGGCGCGCAGTTTCTTCTGGCGAGCCTCGCACCTGAAGTGTGATATGAAAATAGATTTTCTGATCTTGGGTGACGACCAGGGTGAACGAACCATAACACCCGAACAAATGTGGCACTGGGGTGATGGCGCCTACTGGCTGCCGTTTTGGCGTTGTGACGATGTCCATTCAGTGCAAGACGATCTCTATGATGCGGGAATCGTAGACGGTCAGTATGCAGTCGTGCTGGTTTCCTACGCCTTTGTCAACTGCAATACAGCCTATTCGCCGATCGGCGGGGGCACATACGGTCCTGACATGGGATGTATGGGAGATGCGGCCTTCATTGCCAATCCCATGGCTTGGGGCCTGGAGGTCGAGGGAGTAACGGAACATGAGTATCTGCATGCGCTCGATGGCATCTACCAGGCCAGCGGTAATCCCCTGGACAGCAACATGTTCCATGCCGATCATGCCCGGGATTTTCCCTACTCCGTCGACTGTGGCCAGCAATTCAATTTCAAGATCTGTCAAATACTTGATCCCAACAGCTGGCTCCTGTTAGATCCGGCCTGGGCCGAACTGCAAGGTCTTTCGGATACTGACGAGGATGGCATACCCGATATGGGGCCGGCTCCGATCACCGAGGAATTGCTCGCCACGTCTCCCAATGATGTAGACACTGATGATGACGGACTGAGTGACTTTGACGAGATGTTAGCGTCCTTTCATGACGCTTCCGACCCGCTGGTGCAGGATACGGATGGTGATGGTCTGGTTGACGGCAACGACGCCCATCCGCTATGGAACTGCAACGAGATTGTGGGCCGAGGCATTCCCATAATAGACGGTATCATCTCGCCTGGCGAATACACGCAAACCGCCGTGTATCACGCAGGCGACCCTGACCTGGGTGTAACGGTTTATACCCGTTGGTCTGAGGCCATGTTTTACATCGCAGCTGAAGTCACCGATGAGATGATCAGCGTGTATTATGATGAGCCCTGGTGGGTGGACAATCTACAAATCAGAATTGACGCACAGAAGGATGGCTGGGCATTCTTCCACGGCGATCAGAACTACCGTCTCTATATAGTACCTCGAGGCGGGCTTAAAAATGCGGATGTCTTCGGGCACAATCACTATCAAGATGAGCCGAACGATCCCTGGCACCCGATCGACACCTCTACTGTAAAGGCTAAGTACCGCCAGTATGAGGACGGCTATGTGATTGAATTATCAATCCCTGAGAGTGTTCTGCCCGGCGTGACCTTTACCGCCGGGGAATCAATTCGCTTGACGTTTGACGTGGAAGATTACGACGAATGGCCCGGCTGGCCCAGCTATAACTTGATGAGCAAGTTAGATGACGACCGTCCCGGCTTCGTGTCGCTCCATCTAATGGAGTAGACAGGAATAACAGAAAGCCAGCGATGCCACTTGGCAATGTCCGAGCTATAATGATGCATATCAGCCCAATTGAATTCCGACATATTCACTGGGACAGTCACTGTCAATTGACAGCAGATGGCCGAAGCATTTTAACGAGCAGTAATGTGAGTTGTTGTTGGTCCCGGTGGCAAAATTCGTTGAAAGAAATTTCAATTGGTTCTAATTCGAAGGAGATTTTGATGTCATTTTTAAGTTGAAGGATTAAAATTGTCTCGAAACGCGCTAAATGGAAATGACAATCAAAACATAACAACCAGAAATCTGCAACGCGAAACCGGTCCCTACTGTAACCTTTGAAGCTTGACACCCCGGCACGAGCAGCTATAATTACACGTGCGAATCTTATTGTTGCTCAGGAGAGTCTATGACTGACCATGAGAACAAAACCAACAACGAGGACACGGAGGGCAATGGTCGCGGTGGGCCAAAATAGGGGGAAAACGTGGCTTCTGGACATAGCTGTTCAACTTTTTTGGCGTTTTCTGCGAGACAATTCGCCGGGGTGGCCGGAAAATTGTCGCAATCTCAATTATATTTTGATATTATGAGGCTTAAAGCGTGCAGGAGAGTTTCTGTGAAGCGTATATGAGATATCCCGGTGAAAGGAAAAAATACAATAGCAACCGGAGCCAAAATCGACTCCTGAATCAAAGGCCTCTTTGTCTGATTATTGTTGAAGACCTATAGTTAAGTTTTAAGAACTCTTATTTCGTGTAATCGAAAAAGAATGGAGGTATTTTGAAATGGATGCAGCAGATTATCACACAACTACAACAAAGACGCAAAAACATTTGGATCGCCGTTTTTTTCTGAAGTCCATGGGTGTCGGAGTGGCAACAATCGCCATGCCGCGGATCCTATTCGGCGCCGATGAAAAAAAGAGTGGCGCTAGCCTCGTCGAACGCCTCGGATACCCGAAGGACGCGCGAGTGCTCATCACTGCCGCCGACGAATTCGGCCTGTGTCACGCCGCAAACCTGGCAGTATTTGAAATGTTGCAAGTAGGCTTGTTGAAATCCGCCGACTGGATGTCGATATCGGCGTGGTCGCGGGAGGCCGCGGACTGGGCAATAGCCAATCCCAAACTGGCGGACGTGGGGGTGCATCTCACCTTGACCGTCGGCGGCGGCAGTGGGGTGTCGTGGCGGCCCCTTCTCGGACGCAAGGAAGTACCCGGCTTATTCACTCCGGAAGGACGTCTTTGGGGCAACGGACAAGCAGCATGGCAGCATGCAACGGCGGACGAGATAAAAAGGGAAAGTCGCGCGCAAATTGAACACGCCCTCGAACTGGGAATGGATCCCACTCATCTGAGTGCTCATGATGGGATTCGAAGCGGCGACATCCCCAAGTTTGGGAAACTTTATGGCGAGTTGGGAAAAGAGTACGGTTTGCCTGTCAGAATGCCCCCCACTCAAGAGAAACTTACAGAACAGGGCTATCCGGATTTGCGCCCGTGGCTTTCCAAAACGGGAGTGCTTATGGCAGGCGCGGGTACAAGTCTTGTGGGGAAAACGAAGTATCGCCAGGTTTTCCATGATATACCTGCCGGAACCATCTTTGAAGTGTATCCGCATCCCTGCGTGGACTGCCCGGAAACAAGGGCAATCAAAGGAAAAGGTTGGCAAACTGCCGTGGACGAATACGAACTCTTTACCAAAGATCGCGCTGTACTCGAAAAAGTTATCAAAGACGAAGGTCTTATTCTCACAGGCTGGCGACCGATAAGGGAACTTCAAAGGGCCGGAGGTTAATCCTGCGGTGTCATGCTTTTGGGAGAACCGAAATCTATACTTATTTAGCATCTTTCCATCTCCTGTCTCCCAATTTGCGCCCATATGGGCAGAGAAAGCATGGACGATACTCTTCAGATCGGAACTCATCTCATATTCGACAGAGACAGAAAGAGATATTCAGATATCTAAGACTATGGGAACTGACCGAAGAGAACTCAGCGGCGCCATCTGAGAACTGACTTGGGGCACATAGCACCACAAGGGCACCCGATTTTCGGATCACTCCAAAGGCTGAACATCGTTAGGTTGGGACAAGGAGTTCTACTGGAGACTTGCATATAAGACCAGCGGTCGTTGTCACTTGACACTTCCAAAACCCACTGCGAGACTGCCTACGAAGTGTGAAAGGGACTTCGTGCATGTGATCTTTGCGCTCTCTCGTTAAACGCATCAAACCTATAATCATAGGCCGATTCAGTCAACGTCGTCATTAGATTCGTCAACGTAATTCACTGTCAACTATCTGCCATCGTCAATGCCGAGCAGCCTAGCCTCAGCGGCAAGAATTTTGGTTTTCGTCGCCATGTTCAAAATACGATCGACGCCCTCCACAGTATCTAGATCCTTGGGGCGCTTATCCGGATCGATATTGCAAAGAGCCAAGAACCAATCCTCCAGCGTTACCTCTCCTCCATCATATCTCGCCAAAACTATACTCTTTTCTTCCGGTACCAGTTCCTCTCGAATCTGCCTATTGAGAATCCAGCACTGCTCTCGGGGCTGCTTGGGATTTTGTAGAAGTCTTGCGTGTACTCGCACAACTGCTGGCATGTTGGCAGTCACTCGTACCATATGAAATCTGCGGCACAATTGCTCGTAATATTCGTCCAACAACGGCCCCACCTCTTCAGATTCTATGGCTTGCCCACCAACTGCTCGGGCATTGTCCTCAAGGTGTCTCTTGACCAACAGACGCGCAAGCCTATGGTCTTGCTGATACGAGTCCATCAATGGCTCGTTACTCTCAGTTCCAAGTCCTTGAACGATCTCCTCAGCATCATCAATCATGTACTTTTTCAGCAGGTTGACAACGGCATCATACTCTTTTGAGATGGATGATCTTTCCGGCGGACGTCCCTTCCTCAATATATCAAGTAACTCTCTGGTACTTTGGCCTCGCTGACCAAACTCCTTCTTCAACTTTTCACATAGAAGCCGCGAGTACTTGTTTTCGTCCCAACGTATGTCAACAAGTCTCGGCGGTCCTGTTTCAATAAAGCCTGTCGGCCTATAGTCAGAATCTAAGTCGATATCGCCAACAGGCTCATAAACCTCAATAGTGGCTTCTCTTGCAGCTTCATCTGCGATTTCACTAACAATAAAGATGATATCTGACACACTAAATGTGTCTACAACCTCACTCAGTTCAGGTTCAAGACGTAGCGCTTCCTGGTATGACCGTTCACACATCTCGGCGTCACCTGATAGATACGCCACATGTCCCCTTATAATCAGAGCCATGCCTTTCTGATGATTAGCCGCTGATGGCTCTTTCATGATGTCATTGCAGCAATCTAGAGCACTTTGAGGGCGTCCACTGCTTAAGTGCCGAAACGCTAATTCCAACATAAGGTCGCAGCATTTAGGGTTGCACTCCAAACCGCGTTTTAGTAACTCTATTGCCTTAGTATTGGTATCCTGAGCTTTGGCGGCAAGCATCCACAAAGCAGGTATATTCTTGTAGTCTTCTGTACCTCTTTCGAACACAAATGAGCACAAATGACGAAGGGATTGATCAGAGCCAATGATGCCATTCAAGACAGTAAATCCTTTATCAGGCGATTTAAAACCCTGAACACAAATAGTGTGCAGCGATTCCAGCACCTTGCTCCGCATATCGGAACGACAAGACACACCATCGCTAAGGTCAGGTGGTAAAGTAATAGGGATCTCCACTTTTGCTGCGACACGGTGGAATAAATCATTTAAGGCGGACAACTCATTGATTTCCTTGATATTCTGTGCTGCTATTCCTGAGAAGTCACTGTGGGGGTGCTTAGAGAGAAAAACTTTGTACGCACTCACTGTATCCGCCATTTTCGCCTTCTCCCAATCGGTATGCACCATAGAACAACTACACAATAAAAGCACTGTTAAGCTGGCTCCAAGAATCCTGTTCATGCTGGCTCCTTTTCGCTGAGTTCTTCTCAGCCATAAACGAGATCGAAACGACAGCTCTCACGTCGGAAGCCTGATGTGGAAGCTTTCGTCGATAAATTCTCCCTAACGATGTATTTAAAGTATTGTACAAATTGCTGTGAAGTATAACAAAGAATATTTTATTTACGAAAATCTCAGAATATTCCACTTTTGGTTGATTAGCTCAGTGGCAATGGCATGATTACGACAAGCTGTGCATGGTTCAAAGCTTATGCGTTCTCTGAATCTTTCTTATAATTAACACTCGCCCACATAAACCATTGGTGAATCCTTAAAGGAACAAAGAAAAGTGCACCAAGACCACCTGCAAAAATTGCATGCAATCTTAATGAGCAAAATCTACATTTCTACACTGTTCATGAGGTTCTACCAAAAATCCAAATACAGCAGAACCTGATAAATGCCCTCAAACACAATCGCCAAAAGTGTAAATTGAAAGCTTAAAGCTACGATCATAAGACATCAGTATTCAATCGGACAAAAGATCAGCACCCAGGGAGAGACACCTACAGTGGACACGGACATATTTTCTATAACTGTTAAATCTTGCGGCCCTGGTACGAGCCGATATAATTACCTGTACTGGCCGACATCATCTTCTCTGCTTAAGTCTCAATGGAGCCAATAGGTTATGTTTCTTGTAATGATAGAAACGAGCAAGTTCCTTGCGGCGGTTTTTTCGCTGTGCAGACGGGGTATTATAAAGCGAGACCGATTATAATGAATATTATAACCCAAGTAGATCGGCCGCGATGCCATCATTTTCGCCAGAGTGGATAAACTGGACGGGAGCCAGGAAAAAAATTAATAAAACCTTGTTAGATAAAATTAAAAATGTTTGATTAGAAGGGCCTTGTTTGTTAGACTACCCTTATTACTCGTTGGAATTTTACTGTCATTATTATAGATTATTCTGGAGCTGAGCGATGTCGACAATCACAAAGAAAGAAATTATCGACCGAATTGCCAAAAATACTAATACCAGGCAGGTGGTAGTTAAGCCTGTGATTCAATCTTTTCTCGATGAGGTCATCGGTGAGCTTGCCAAGGACAATCGCCTGGAATTGCGCGATTTTGGTGTTTTTGAAACCAGGATACGTAAAGCCAGAAAAGCTCAAAATCCAAAAACGATGGAACAGGTCCGGGTCCCGGCCAAACGAACCGTGAAGTTCAAGATGGGTCGTATAATGAAGCAGAAGTTAAACATCCGAAAAGTAGAAACATAGTTATTACTCCAAAGACAAAGAACACAAGTTTTCCATGCCATACAACATACGAATTGTATGTACGTACCCACCACGAAAGTGCGGCGTCGGCACATTCTCGCGTGATTTAGCCAATGCGCTCGAAAACTTCACAAGTGAAGTTGGCCATATAAGAGTTGCGGCAATTGATAAAAACAAGCTGCCGTATAACATTCCGGTTGACCTCATCATTCATCAGTACAGTCCTGAATCCTGGCAAAAAGCGACCGATGATATAGTAGTCAGAGCAAATGAAAATACCAATCCTACCGTTGTCCTGCTGCAGCATGAGTATGGACTCGACCCGGATAAAGACGGCAACGACTCAAGGGGTATGAATTTTGTTGTTATGGCAAAAACACTCAACAAGCAGGGGCTTATGATCCTGGTCTATCTGCATACTGTCCTTGATAGCCCAAACGAACATCAAAGAAAGGTCCTGCAAGAACTCGCCGACAATAGTGACGGGCTCCTTGTCACAACAGACAACGCAGTTGACATACTAAAGTCAGCTACTTATGGAATCACTCGTTCAAAAATCAAGCATATAGATCACGGGATTCGAATGCAAAATCCTTCCCAATATGATCGATTGGCAATAAAACAGGAATATGGATTGCAAATTCAGCTTCTAATCACAACGCTTGGCCTCCACTCACCGGGCAAAGGACTACAATACAGCATTCGAGCTTACGCCAGGTTTTTACAAGAGTCGTGTACGCAAGCTCAAAGAAAGAAGATAGTCTATTTGATTGCGGGAGCGTGCCATCCTGAATTTGTAAAAATAGAGGGCGGAAAGCCGTACAGAGAATATCAGGCTACACTGAATAAGGTCCTTGAGGATTCCAGGTTAAAGTGGTGTACAGCCAGGGATTTTGATAGTGTGGATTTTGGGCTGTACGATGTTGTGTTTCTTGATACATTTCTGGATGAGAGCACTCTGTTGAAGCTCTACAGCGCGACAAATGTCATGGTTTTACCTTATCTTAACATGCAGCAAATATCAAGCGGCATATTAGCAGATACCGTCGGTTCAGGCAGGATAGCTATCGCCACCAAGTTTAAGTATGCGGTCGAACTGATCAATCCGAATGTTCAAGATAAGAAAGGCGCCATTATTGCCTCTCGCGCCAGAGGTATTCTGGTCGATCCCGGCGAGCCTTCAGTTGAACAAATAGCCCAGGCACTCGATTATCTTGTCTTCAACAAAGATGAACGCCTGGAGATGGAAAGGCGTGCTCATGAAAGAGGCTATCAGATGAGGTGGCATAATTCGGCATGGGAACTGCTTCAGTACATCCAGTTCATCAAAGAAAAACAGGAGATAGTTACCGGCAGAGGAGAAGAATTCGAAAGAGAAAAACCATCGATCTTCGAAAAGAGAAATGGAGGACAGTAACGTGAGAACTGTAAAATGGACATTAAATATTTTTTCAGCATTAGTTTTATTGTTTGTTTTTATGACCGAAGAATGTATCAGTGCTTCCAAAGCGACAAAGGACAAGCCGTTGTCAAATTACGAAAAATTCAAACCTTATGAACCTGTTCCGATTGACCAGAGCAAGGTTTATGGGCCGGCAGAGGGAAAGAAAATCAAGCTTTTTATTCTGTCCGGCCAATCCAATATGGTCGGACAGGGTGCCAGCTATCAACTCGATGATGCGGCCAAGCGAGGTAACGAGCGAGTGTTGATGTTCGAAAACGGCAAATGGCAACCGCTTCGGCCGCTAAAGAAGAACTTCGGCCCTGAAATCGCATTCGGACGGGAGATGGCCAAAGCCTGGCCAAATGAAACAATCGGCATTGTCAAACAAGCCGTAGGAGGCACCGGCATTTTGGCCTGGCATCCCAATTGGACCAAAGAGCAGGCCAACCGGACTAATGATGCTCGCAAGGGGAACCTCTGGAAAGCATTGACGGACAAGGTTCAAAAGGCCTGTGCCGCCGCAGATTGCCAGATCGTGGGATTTGTCTGGTTACAGGGCGGCAAGGATATGCAGAAAGTGGATCTGGCCAGGGAATACCTGGACAACCTTAAGGCATTAGTGCAGGGAATACGCAAAAAATTTGATGTCCCGGATATGCCGTTTGTCCTGGGTTCTTACCGAATGAAAAGCCTGCCGGAGGATTTAAGCGGGATGGAGGGAAAAGTAAAAGCCTTTACTGCGAGACAAGGTGCGTACTATGTCTTACAGGCTCAGTATGAAGCGGAGAAAGCACTGCCGCCGGCTAATATGGTTCCCCTGATAGATATTGAAAGACATCCCAATGATGTCCATTTTAATACGAACGGGCAACTGAAGGCCGGAAAACTATTTGCCGAGGGGTACCTGGAGCTTGTAAGAAAGACCGGAATGAATACTGCCAAAGCACCCTGCTGCACACTTGCAAAGGACTGATCTATAGTAAGGTTAACATTACCTCGGCAGGAATCAGAACAAACATTTCGAATCGCCTGCATCAACTTGCAGAGACTGATTCCCCAAAAAACATAGAGTAATCCTCTAAATCCAAACAGAAAACAATAATATCCTGTCCGTTAGAAAATGACAAAATGTTTGATTGGAAAGGTCTTGTCTGTTAGAATACCGTGATTATATTCAGGAGCAATTGACTAAATGACAGACATACAGCCATTCCTGCTATCAGCAATCACTTGCGGCAGAGTTATATTCGACAAAGTCTCAGGGATGCCGAGTATTATCGATATTGTTCAGACTATCGATGCACAAAAGTATCCCGCAAGACATCCGCAAATTGTTTTCTTCTGCGAGCTAACGAATGGGCACGGCACAACGGAAGCGAAAATAAGACTCCTGGATGCCCAGGAAGAGGAGAAAATCATATTTGAGCGGGAAGGAAAAGTACGGTTTGAGAACGTCAAACAAATCGTCACTTTGGCGATGAACCTGCAGGGCATCGTCTTTCCCCGCCCTGGAGAATATCGTTTTCAGCTATTTGCCGGTGGATATTTACTCGGTGAAAGACGAATTACTTGTCGAAAGATACAACTTCCCCCCAAAGGCCAGCCTGATGAACGCAGGAAAGACTGAGATTTTCATTACAAAAAGCATTTTTCCCCTTCTATGACAAACAGGAAAACCGATGGATGCTGTTCTCTACATTATCGCCGGACCGCTTTTTCTAATATCCATAGCTGCGCACTTGTATGTAAAAGTTCGACTGCGTCCAAAAGAAAACTCGGATTTAGATGACTATTACTACGAGTTCGAAGACCAGCACCCGGACTTAGCCAGATATGTAAAATGGTCAAGACTCACATTTGCCGCCGCCACGGTCGGTGTATTACTGCTGTTTATTGCCTTCGTAATTTGACATCAACACGATTATGTCACGATACCTAAATCGTCCAACAACTGAGTAGACTGGAGCAAAGGAACAATTCGCAAAGAGCAGGACAAATCGCTCAGATATATGTTCTACTGCCGGTTATCAATTTGCACAGCCAATACAGGCTGGCTGCTCTCTGGCCTGCCAACGGCTGTTACCTTGAGGTATCAAAGGCCCGGGTACTCTGCGAGGCTTTTCCGTATCCAACTTTGAGGTTCTCTAAAGTATGAATTCCAACGGAAAAGACAACCGGATTTTTCAGTCTAATTACCTGCTGGTAACTTCAATCTTTGAAAGCATATTCTTAGCTGACGAAACACCTTCCAAGTCCGGAATGATACGGCTTACACCTTCCAGTTGGTCTGTCCTGCCTATGAGGCGGGGAACGCTCCGTTGTCCCGGCAGCGCTGTGATTTGGCCCTCGTAGATAATAGATGGTTGCCCGTTTCCGTTGGGGTCCTTTCTGCCATCTTTTAATACGGGCCGAAAGGCATCGTTGTAGTCTCCTGAGGCATTTATCTCAATATAGTAATCCCATGTGCTATTAACAGGAACCTGGATTTCGCAGGCGAGATTCTGTACCGGAGTTGCACCAGTGACGGCGACAACTGCCGGATTTTCAGGATTAGGGGAATCGCTGCTTTGGGTCTCTTTTTTCCAGCGACTTACCCAGTATGGCAACGATACGGGGCGGACAATCTTGCCGCCCCAGTTGCCGGTGCCGGTTTTTTCAGTTACCCAGACAGTTCGGATTTTCGCACCCGCCGCAGCCTCAAGCCAAATTGCTAATTGGGGGGGCTTTTTGTACTTCGTCTGCTTGTAAACAGCCGGGTCGAGGCTTAGTGAAAAATGCAATGTCACCAGCCCTGGTTTCTCCGCCGTTTCTGCTTCACCACCAGTTGGATTTCGGCAGCCAATAAAGCCACAGAAAGCAAGGC
>Ga0307379_10009055_pt1 | contig 13357 bp, 37 predicted proteins | sample UN2MG_FD_202237 | JGI IMG/M metagenome (GOLD analysis project Ga0307379, IMG submission 202237) | Soil microbial communities from Risofladan, Vaasa, Finland - UN-2 | ecosystem: Environmental > Terrestrial > Soil > Coastal area > Acid sulfate soil | place: Finland: Risofladan, Vaasa | collected...
AAAACACTAATACTATGTATATTAGGTTGGGCAGCATTTGTTTTGATTAACGCTTTAATTGCAACATTCATTATACAAGTTGCATTTGGTATCACAGTAGCTCATATATATTCATTTTTAGGAGGTGCGGGAATATATATTTTCTGGTACCACATATACAAAAAAATAATTAAAAAAATTAGCCAATAGAAATAAAAGTTAAAAGGAAAGCAATGAAAAAGAAACAAAATTTATGGAACAGGTTCATCAGATGGTTCGCTCACCGAGATGAATGGGATAAATTCAGAGAGGACTCATCGAATTTATATACAGAAATGATTAAAGATTATGAAGTTGCTATTGACAGGATATTAGCAGCAAAATCAGGTAAGAATTAAAGAAGGAGTAATACATGTTAGAAGTTCATAAACAATCTTATGTTCCCGACCTTGATTATGCAAGTGATGTAATGGGAGTAGAAGGTTCACTTGATTCTGTAAAAGTAAGAACTATGCAGAAGATTAAAATAAACAACAAGGTATATGAAAGTGAAGTAAAATCTTTTACTCCAGCAATACGATGGAACCATCGTGGTTTAATAAAGTTATATATTCCTAAGCTTAAAAAAGAATTACACATCAGTTTTGGTAGTGCAGGTGATTGGGCATTTTTCAAAGAAACAAAAAAATCTCAGAAGAAAAATTCAGTCACTGGAAATAAAAGTTAAAAGGAAATTTTAATGAACACATTAAACATAAGATATAAAAGTGGTGACACAACAGCAAATGGTTTTGAAGTCATTGAATTGCGATTAAAGCCAATATATAAAATGAGAAAAAGAGTCACAATTAAAAAGAACGTATTTCAAAAAAAATACGCAGGAAAAAAGGGATGGATATATACTGATGGAGAGCTTGGCACGTGGTATGAATTAGATGATTTTCCTGGCAAGCAATTACGTTTCATGGACATTGAATGTACATATTAAAAATAAAAAGAAAGGTTATAAATGGAACAATTTAAAAAAATCATTGAACTTGCTTTACCAGATGAAAAAGAGGTAAAAAGAAATCGTAAAGAAGGTTGGAACACATACGTTATAGAAGTTGATGCTTGTTCAAGTATCAAACATAAGCTATATATGGTATGTGCTGGTGAGAATGAAGATGAAGCGATAGATTGTGCTGGAGAGGATTTAGCCCAATTAAATTGGGGAGATTTTAATTTAGATATAGTTCACACTGTAGGAAAATAATATGAATGAGAAATAAATAAGGAAAGAAATAATGCCAAATTACAGAATAAGAAAACTAAAGGGATTAAAGAAATATATAAAAAATTTCAAATCCACAAAATATTTTAAACGATTTCTCACAAGTAAAGATATGGCTGAAGCGAGGCGTGAAGAAGCAATATTTAATTCTATGGTAAAGCGTGGAGAATTACCACATAAACATACTGATATGACAGTATGTGGTTGTGGCAGTGAAGGTTGTATATTTTGTTCATATAGAGAGCCATATCTTCCATTAAAACATAAAGAAAAAGAGAAAAAAAAGAAAATTGAAGTATTAACAACAGAAGAATTAAAAAAGAGGTTATCAGAATGAACAGAGAACTAACAGATGACAGGATAGAAAGATTTGATTTCAGCAATTTAAAACTAAATGACACACTTCTTTTTTGTTATGATTGTGATTGGCAAGTCACAAACACGGCAATGAAGCCCGAATGTCCGAACTGTGGTATTCCGATATATTTCATCAGAGTTACAAAAGAAATTTTACAATATAAACAAAGGAACGACAATGAAAACTGAATACACATTCAATTTTGATGGTGGTCTAATAATGCATGTTGATAGCAAAGGTTTCAAGCTAATTGATGCAGAGAGCAGAGTAATCATGGAAGGCATTGATTTCGATTTACATTCTGAATACATTCAAGTAGATGAGAAGTGCTTTCAAATTTGGAAAGACAAGAAGATAAAGATGACGACATACGAACCATTAACATAAAAAATTGAAATGAAATTAAAATTTGAAATAATAAGGAAATATAATGTATTATTATTAGAGGCATTACAGTTTTATCATTGTGGTGATTATACTACTCCTGACAGTTTAGATTTATTGCAGATGATAATATCACACAAACTTGGGTATGACCCGAATATAACATCATTTAATTGTTTTACTGATTTTTTAAAAGTAAGATATCCATATCTTGAACCATTTGAGAGATTCTACGTATTACATCAAAAAAATGAATTACAATACAACAGGGAAGTTTTCAAAGAAATAAATGTTGCCATACAAATAATTAGGAATAAAGTTGAAGGAAATAAAAAATGAACATCACTTTAATAAGAGAAAAATATCCAAAAGCAATTTATCGGATGCTATTATGGTTAGACAATGCGAGAGGATTTGACAAATCATTAGAAGGCGAAGCATTTGACTTCATAGAAGATTTACCGAGAGAGCTTTATAACTTTTTCGATTTACAAGGAATATATGTTGGTGTTAAGCCTCAAGCTTATCCATCACAAAAATTAGTACCTATTTTTGATGCATATATAATATGTAGAGATTTAACTATTACACCAATTATAATAGATTGTGTAAGTCGTCCAGAAGCTGAAGAACAGGCGTTTCTTAAAGCATTTGAAATATTGGAGGATAAATTATGAAAGAATGGTTTTTACGAGATGCAAGTTGGTATAATCATCCAGAGACATATACGCCTAAGAAATATCACAGAATGAACCAAGATGGTAACGCATATTGTAATAGCAAGATGCCATTAAACGAAGATAGCGGGGAAGAAGAAGTTAATAATAAATGTAAATGTAAAAAATGTTTTTGGGATAAATTATGAGCTGGATTAGCGTAAAAGAAAAGATGCCGCCCGAAAAGGACTTTATTCTTATAATAGATGAAAGTAAGATGTGGCATATTGGGTGGCAATTTGGTGGAGTCTTCAATTCGGTTAGTTCTTTCAAGGGGAAGATTACTCATTGGACATCCTTACCAAAACCACCGGAGGTAATAAAATGAAATTTAACAATGCGTGTAATTGGAAAAGTTGCAGAGTTAATAAAACAGACGGCACCAATGATGTTGGCGTATCAGTGCCAAGAATTTTCTTATGTAACAAGCACAGTAAAATATTTTATAAGTTAATAAGAAAAAAATTATCTTTTGGTAAGACACAACGTAAAAGGTATTTGAAACCAGATAAGAGATTTGAATAAGCTACAATATTTTAGACATATAAACAAAAGGAAATTAAAATGGAAACAGTAACAATTGATTTAAAAGCAGTTTTATATTCATCGTGTAAGCGTACGCATCCATTTTTTAGGAAGATGTTTGAGAAATACGGCAAAGACAAAAAAATAAAATTAACTGAAAAGAAATATTATAATATTTATAATGAATTTGAAAAGTATTATAAAACCGTAAAAACATCACCAGAAATGGCTGGTATACCAATAGAAGTTCACATTTGGTGTTTTATTGATACGCTCATTGATTTAGATGTAAGCCCAAAATATTGGCAAAAAGTAGAATATTACGGCGACACCAATAAAATTTTAAAAGCTGGTTGGAGAGTAATTAAAAAGTATCAAAACACTTAAAGTTTTTATATAAATTATCAGGAAGATAAAGATGAAAAAGAAAGAACTCGTTAAATTGATAGAAGATTTCGATGATGATTCTACAGTGATTTTATATGGCTATTCGCCTAACGGCGATTCTATTTTCCCAGTTGACATTAAGAGTATCAGTGGCAATGAGTATGAGATTCATATTGAGTCGGAGATAAAATTAACACCAGTAATTATTGGAGGTACCCATGTTTTATCTGAGTAAAAATTTAGTTGGCATTACAAAAGCTTCATCTACGAATGATAGTGGCTTGGTTAAACAAGAGTCATCTGCGGTTGATAGCGGATGCGTGGACATAAAAAATCCGGCCGATTGCGAAGGGTGTGCGTATAATTGGGGTAGCTTCAATGTACAACCTGATGATGCGTATTGTTATATGTTTAGTGAATTTGTATGTGGTTGTAAAAAGTACACGGCTGAGTTGTGAAAGAAATAAAGGTAATCATATCTGACGAAGTTTTTGAAGAGATTAAGACTACGCATACTATTAAATCTATGATGGGCAATTTATTTGGAATTGAAGACGAATTCATAAATAAAATAATCGATGCATTAGACGATAACAAAGACGAAGTTGTATTCAAATTCAAAAATGAGGACACATCTGAAACTAAATAGAGAAATAATCAATAAGTATAACAAGCTATATATGGAAGTAGCTGATTACTATGGTCTACAAGATAAAGTAAAAAAGGACAAAGATATTTTATATTTTATAGAGGTTCATGATTTAGGTTATAAAGGAAATTACAGTCAATCTAATATATTACATTATATACAATGTCATTATCCATATTTATCGGAGTTTTACAAAGTATTTCACAGAAACGTTTTTAATATTTCTTATAATGATTTCTATAGGATAAACTATAGTATTGAAAAAATCAGAGAAATAAATCAGGAGCAGGATGAAAAAGAAATTAGTTGAATTAGAATTATTAGAAAAAGGTGATAAAGTATTATTACCGGACGGTGAAGCAATTATTGTACGAGACGAAAAATTCAATAAATCAGATAGATTTTATAGTCTTATTAAAGTAAAATGGATTGATAATTGTCGAGACGAAAAAGTAGGTAAGACAGAATCAGTTTCCAGAGCAAATTGTATTTTAATAAAAGAATAAATAGGAACAATGGTTAAACGAAGATATGGTAAAAAAATTCAAAGATGAAATTAAATAAAAAAATAATCGACAAGTATAACAGTTTATATATGGAAGTAGCTGATTACTATGGTCTACAAGATAAAGTAAAAAAAGGTAAAACTACTTTATATTTCATAGATATTCATGATTTAGGTTATAGAAAATCATTAAAGAGTCCAGGCGAAATAATCACGCACATAGAGTTCATGTATCCATATTTATCAAATTTTTATAGGATATATCATCATGAGTATTTCATTGTTAGTGGTAGAGATTTTCACATGATGAATTGGAGTATTGAAGAAATCCGAAAGGAAAAATCAGAAGCAGAAGATAATGAAAAAAGAAAGTTCGAAAAGGTGTCAAAATCGCACATTTGACTTTGATGGCTGGAAGCCGTATATTTGTATAACAATTAAAATGATAAATTAAAATGTTCGATATACACAACCGAAATATAATGGCCAAATTCAACGAAGCATTAAAAATAGTCGCCGAGCATTATTCTCTTGCCGTCAGTCGTTCAGATACTTCATCTCCAGTATATGGGTATGATTTTATAGTATTAGGAATGGGTGCACCGGTCTCTGACCCAATCACTTATAATTTGAAATTAGATATCATTAAAAATGAGTATAAATATTTAGTGCCCTTTTTTAAAGTATGGATGGCTGAAGTACGCACCGAATATATTAAACATGTAACAGAAGATACATTTAGAGAAATAAATAAAAACATTGAAGAAATTAAAAGACAACAGAAAATACAAGAAATGGATAATAGGAGGTACGGATGACAGAACTAATTATTATAGTTGTAATGCTTATTTATTTTACCATAGAATATTGTTCATGGAAAAATTCCACTGACCAGAAATAATTAAAACAAGAGAAAAGGAAAAAATATGTGTTTTTATTTATTACAACGAAAAAGATATCCAAGACCAAAAACTGCAAAAAAAGATATTGTTTGTTATAAAACTATGAATTTAAATTCCAAACAGTGTATTAGTTCTATACTATTCAATGACGTTGAAATTGCGATAGATAAATTTGTGCCTGTTTACTATAAATTTAATAGAACTTATAATGCGAAAGATTATAAAGGCAAGGTAATTCGAAAATTTGAATGTCATGCACTTACATCTTTTGATGATGAAGATGATTGTAAAATTTTTGACTATGCAATTTTCGAAGGATTCCACAGTTGGAAAAACGGAGGTGGGTATTACAACATAAAGTGTGTTATTCCAAAAGGTGCAAAATATTTTGAAAATGAGAGTGAATTTGTTAGTACTAAAATAAAATTTTTAGAAGTTATTAAATGAACATAAACGAAAACATAATTAAGAAATTCAACTCATTACAAGAAGAAGTAATGTTGCATTATAATTTGGAGAAACATCTTTATGGCGCCGAATTTCATCATCGAGCTAAGAAGTACAATATTTATGCGATTTCTATTGTAGGAATTGGTTATGATACGAGTCGCATTGGCAGATTAGATTATGATTCACTTAGAGGAATCGTCAAATTTTTAGATGAAAAATATCCATATTTAGTTCCATTTTATACATTCACTGTATATTTTATGTATCCTCATATAGATTTACAATTAATAGTTGATAATAGTATTTTTGCCGAAATGAATACGTGTGTTGAAAATGTTAGAAAAGAAATAAAGAAAAAAGAATTAAAAGATTTTTGGGATGAACTGTTTATTAAAAAGGGAGTAAAAATATGAAACAAAAAACAGAGAAGGGCATAGTATCTGGGGCAGCATATATTATTGGATTTGTTATAATAGGTGTATTCACAAGTTGGTGGGTAGTATTAGGATTATGTTTCGTATTGTGGGGGCATAGTATTGAAATGGACATTAGTGATAATCCAATTACGCCCGAGTGTTATAATGAAATGACTAAAGAAAGGAATACAAATGAAAATTGAAAAAGGTGTTATGGTAATGAAAAACGGTAAAGGTTGGGGCATAGCATATGAAGATGGTCATTCAACTGTATTTGATTGGATAGACATTGAAGATGCGCCGATACACGACCCAGAATTTTGTACGAAGACAACTGATGTAACATGGACAGAGAGTCCATACATAGAAGAACTTGAAACAGCACAGTTAGTAAGAGTTGAGCGCAAGACAGAAGTAACTATTATTTCATAATTACAAGGAAACAAAATGAAACGAATCATTTATATATTAGGTATTTTAATATTATCATTAATGTTTATTGCAAACACTTGTGATAGTGGGACTTCGAAAGAAATTCAAAATTTAAAAATTGGCGATAAATTTACATATCAGGAATATATTAATGTGGATATTGCGAGAGCAGACAAAGATGTTGTAATATATAGATTATGGACGCACATGAGATATCATTATTATTCTACGACACGCAAAGATTCTGTAATTTATAGTATTCATTCTAACGTAAATAGGTAAGCAATCAATTTCATTAAGGAGAATAATAATGGCAAAGAAAAAGAAATTAGGCACACTTCAAATTGCTAAAGAAGTCACTGACCAATTTTTAAATAAAAAGAAAGAAATCGTAGTTGACGAAGATTTAATGCAAGCAATAATATTAGTTGCGCTTGGTATGTTCATTTCACAAATGTAATTAAAAAAGGTTATAAAAATGAAAGAAGAAAAACAATTGCCATCAATTTTGGCAAAAACTGGAGCAGAATTTGCTAAGATGGAAGCCAAATTGAATAAATTACCATATGCCATAATTTCCCAAATTGAATCTGTAAGGAATGGTGGTGTTGGTTTAGAGTGCGTAATAGAGACACGCTATCTCGATAAAATATCAGTATTATTGCCAAATTTTGTAACACAAATAACCGACTTTGGTGATTATATTGGAATTTATTGTGGCGAATTCTTTTTTAAAATAGAAAAAAAAGAAACGCTAAAAACTATAGATTATGTTATATTAAATGATGAGCAAATGAAATTTTATTTGAAACAGGACAAAGAATGAATGCAATAAAAGCTTTTATACGTTTTCAGAACACACTACATCAATACCCACAATTCGATTGGGATGATGAAACCATATCAAATTTTAATAAAGACAAAAAGTTCTGGCAAAAAATTTATGAAAAGAACAGAGTATCTGGGTTTGGTGTGGCCGCAGAAAAGGCGCATCTCGAATTATTTAAGCATTTATTAAAATTAAAAGAAAAAACAAAATCGAGAAAGAAATGAGTGATAAAAGTATGTCAGAAATATTTGGTGGTGGATTATTAGAATATAAGTGTCGCAGATGTGGAGAAATAAATTCCAGTCTTCATACTCCAAACGTAATACACACACTTATATGTGTATCAAGTGGGTATGATTTGCCAAAAGAATGGTTTGGCATTCCTGTTTCAAAACATGATATACATCATTGCAAAGATGGCGGGCTCGGAGTTTCAGATTTAATTGGTGGTAAAATAGACGACGAAAAATGATATTCATAACTAAAGGACAGGTTTATTTTATAGAAAAATTAAATGGTATTGCGTGTAAAGTTGCTGATTTTTATAATATGAAATTGACATTATTAAATTGTTCTTTTAGAATTAGTAACGACAACTGCATACGACTTCCAATCTATCATTTATCATACCCCGATTTACAGAGTTTAGGATATACGAGTTATAATTCTGATGTTATGGTAAAAGATGAAGTGGGTTTTTTAAAGACCCAATATCCATTATATACCAGCACACATATTTTACAGAAATATATTTTATATTGTAAATTGAAACATGAAACACTATTAGATACATATTATCTTGATGAATTTTTATCTGATTTATACAGCAACGATAGAATTAAATATAGGTTTGATTTTATAATTCAGAACATTAATGACAGTATAATAGAAGTAAATACTTATCAACAACAAAAGGTATAAAAATGGAAACTGAAATTAAGTGTCCAACTTGTGACGATGAAATGATGACCATAAGTGGCGATTCGATGTTTTGTCCGAAATGTGGTATGTGGTTAAGACATGCTTGGGTGACAGAAACAGCTAAAAAAATTCTCGATTTATTAACACGGAGCAAAAAATGAAACTCACAAAAGAACAGCAAGAAGCAATCAGCAATATGTTAGACGAAACTGGCTTTGAAATATGGAATGCAGGATGCACACATAGGATGTCATCAGATTTTGATGGATATAATGTGTGTGAGTATGGTGAACCATTACATCCCATTAAGCAGTTCAAAACTGTACAGGGTGCGCTTAATTTTTTAATGCGAAAAGATGAGGAATAATGAAAGATTTTAGAAATATGTCTGTACAACAGTCAGAAAATATTTTAAATAAGATAAATGATGGTGTTGAAGCCGTGTGTATATTTTATGGGCTCGAAAGATATCTCAAAAAATATAATATTGAAATCGTCCGGCGTGATGCTGGTGAGTATGAATATTTATACACAATCACACCACCATTAAAATATATAGATATTAAAGGTGTAAAAGGTAATATTAGACTGGGCGACGAGTATTATATTGAGCAAACATATCCACTTTATCACACACTACATAAGGTTATAGTAAATATAATGAATTCTGAGTGTGAGGGAATAACAGAAAATGATTTTAGAGATATTAACAGAGCAGTTAAATATATAAACAGTTTTAAGTTAATACCGAAAATAAATATGTTTGATGTGGAGTTAGAAAAAGCAAAAGAATTAAAAAAGCTTGCTCAAAAACAACAATACCTACCTATTTGGGTAGCAACACAATTATAGAAAGGAAATATTATGGCACGAAAAAAAGTATTAATAGAAATATATAGTTGTTCAAATTGCAAACATCTATCAACAGAGCGTGTATATACATCGGACAGTTTTGAAGATATAGTTCGATGGTTGTGCAACAGAACAAAAAGAAAAAAGAATGAAATTTCTGGTTATGTTGAGTGGTCTGATGATGACCCAAGCATACCAAAATGGTGTCCAATAAGAGTAAAGGAGAAAAAATGATTATTGATTTGTTTTTATTAATTGTATTTATTGTAGTGTTGATATTATTATCACTTGCTTTATTTTCTGGAGGCAACAATCTATTTGAGAGAGTTGCACCAATAATTTTCATTATAGTTCTTATAATTGTCTTTCCCATTCAATATGAAAAAGATGTATTGTTTGAATATGAATTTTCTGCATTTCGTGAGGCTGGTCGTATTGATTATGTTTCGCCATTTACTAAAGAAAAGAAGAGTGATATGAATATTGAAAATCTCGCATTGTATAATGATATGAAAGAACATATGGATATACGAATGGAAAAATATTATTCAGTTATTGGTATTTCTTTAGGTGAAAAATTCGTCATTGACTGATAAAATAAATATTATTTTTGTTGAAAAACGGCTCTTTGAGCCGTTTTTTTTGTACATTTCTGTATATTTATAATTAAGTAACTGAGTAATAACAACGAAAACAGCAATAATATGGAAATAACGTATGAACATTCTTTCAATTTACTTGAGTCAATGAAAAGTGATTTTGATGAAGGTGAAGAGATTATAACAATAATAGATTTCTGTGAAGATTTACTTTCAGATAGTAGGCTTACTGGGTATCCTTTAATTGAAATAAATCAACATAATTCTGTAATATTTAATTATGAAAATTATGATAAAAAATCTTTATGTAATCATTTAGTCATAAAAATTAAATCATATGGTTTCGGATATGATGATAAAATTTTATCATATTTTTGTATAAATGGAAACGAAACATCATCTGCACATCAAGTTTCTTGGAATGAAATTGTTGGTGTTATAAATAAATGGAAAAACGAATGATTAAATTAAAAAAAATAGTTGAACATATTGAAGAATGGGCAGATAGGGCAGTTGTAAGTCCAAATAAAGTATTAAAATATACCCAACGTGATGCTTATGCATTTGGATATCCTGATAGAAATGGGGAAATTGCAATTTCAAAACCAGGAGATACTCACAACGATATTAATGTATTCGATTATGATGATGATTATCCAAGAGGTAGATATTGGATTAATGATAAAGTTATTGCATTTTGGGTTTTTCCTAAAGATAAAAATGAAATGCAAAAATTAATAAAAGATATAAATGATAAACGAAAAAAAGAAGTAATAAATTCAAGTTGGAAAATTGAAATACCATTACAAGATAGTAGTATATTTAATCCACTTGGTACTCGTGATGGTAATGCATCGAGAGATAGTTCTATGTTATTACCAATAAATGATTTTGATTCTGATATTATTAAAAATCCAGTAAAATGGAGAAAAAATGCAAAAGAAAAAATGCAACAACATATGATGTCTCCAATTGCTAAAAAAATAGATGTTGTTGGAGGTATTGGTTCCAAAAAACGTCCAGCAGGTCTGACACAAACCCAATCACATCAGATTAAAAGAACGTCTGATGGTGTCATTGAATTAAAAAAAATAGTTGAATCTCCAGATGCTGTTTATGATTATCTAAATAACACAGAACATAATTATGAAGATAATGACGCATATCCATTTTTCTATTATCAAGGAAATATTTTACTATCGGACACACCAGGAATTGCACATTATGATATAAAAAATAGAAATGATGTTGACAGGGAAGACTCATATGACGGCAGAATTTGGCTCGATGGAAAGTTGTTAAGTTTTTGGAAATATCCAAAAAATAGTAGTGATATGAAAAAAGTAGCAGACAAACTTTCAGATGAGTTTTATGATAAATTTAATATGAGAATTGATATATGGAGGGATTTTAATATTGAAACTGAAGAAGATGAGGAGAATAGAGAAGTAAATGATGATTATATTATACCAGTAAAATATTTCGCAGGAAGTGCAAATCAACCAGAAGATGAATATCAAAAGCACATATTATCTCCAGCACAAAAGAAAGATGTTGATGTAACTCCGGGTTGGGGCTCAAAGAAAACTCCAGCAGGACTTTCTGCAACACAGAGACATCAAATGAAATCCGCATCCGAACGCACCATCAAATTAAAAAAATTGGTTGAATCGCCAGATAATATTTTTATGTCTGACTTAGAATATTCAATTGATTATGATAATGATGATGCTTATCCATTTTATTATATAGAAAATAAATTATATATTGCAGATAGACCTGGTAAAACACATGATGAAATTCGGGTGAATATGGCAACAAAACGAAGATTTTATGATAGCAATTCAACGCCATATGGTAGGATATGGGTAGATACTGGAGTAATGAGTTTTTGGCAATATCCAGACGACAGAACGGTTATGAGAAATGTCGCAGATGATATTTCCGAACATTTTCACTTGGTTCATAATATTAATATTAACGTATGGGAAGATTTTCAGGTAGAGGTAAATCATGACGGCGCATTTGATACATCAAGGAGTGGTTTAATTCCAGTTAAATCATATAAAGGTAGTGATAGTCCTCCAGAAGAAGAAAGATTACAACATATATTATCTCCAGCACAAAAGAAAGATGTTGATGTAACTCCGGGTTGGGGTTCGAAGAAAACTCCATCAGGACTGTCCGCAACACAGCGTCACCAAATGAAATCGACTTCGGAGAGAAATATAAAATTAAAAAATTTAGTTGAATCGCCAGATTCAATCAAACCTACCAATACTGTGTGGTATAATGGTCGTTCATTTGGATACCACGATGATAAAATGATGGTTGGTGCTGTGGGTACGATTCATAATGCTATGATAGGGGTATCTCAAGATGCGAGATATATGATGGAATATTCTGGTAGAATTTGGCCAGAGGAAAAAATAATTTCTTTTTGGGAATATCCACCAACAACAGCAAAAATGAAAGAAGTTATATCTGACATTCAAGATGAAATGGACTATAATGGTAATATTTGGAATACATTTGATATTGAAATAATAGTTCCGAAGGACATAGCAACCAATAAAAATGACACATCAGTTAAATTTTCCAATGATTCGAAATTACCCAATAATTATACTACAAAAATTATTCGATTAAAAGATTATACTACAAGCGAAAATCCTGATGAAAAAGATAAGGCAGCATCTCATATGATGTCACCAATCGCAAAACCTCAAATGAACACTGATATGGGTGTTGGCTCTAAGAAACGTCCAGCAGGACTTTCTGCAACACAAAGACATCAACTTCAACGCACTTCTGATGGTATTATAAAATTAAGTAATTTAATTAAAAATGAAGATTCATATTAATTAATACCATTAATTAATTAATGATAAAAAACAAAATTAATAGGACGCCTTTAAAAAGGCTTTTATAAATATAAATCTTTTTTAACTTCTATCACTATGGCGAAGGATAAGTTACAGAAGGCAAGTCAGAAAAATAATCTCGGTTTGCATAATATGAGATTGTATTTGCTTCATTAAGTGGTTCTCCGTTCCAAACTTTAAATACATCAATATATCCATAATATGGATTCGTATTATCAGTATCAGCAATTCCTATTGTTCCACCAGACCAAATAGTATCTGTTGATAATTGATAGCCTATAGATGGCTGGAAGCT
>Ga0307379_10009056_pt1 | contig 13357 bp, 10 predicted proteins | sample UN2MG_FD_202237 | JGI IMG/M metagenome (GOLD analysis project Ga0307379, IMG submission 202237) | Soil microbial communities from Risofladan, Vaasa, Finland - UN-2 | ecosystem: Environmental > Terrestrial > Soil > Coastal area > Acid sulfate soil | place: Finland: Risofladan, Vaasa | collected...
GGATTAACTTTTGTTTCTTTTTGTTTAAAAAGAAATGGTTTTGCTTCTTTTGCCATCAAAAGAAGAAAAAAATTTACCTTTATGGATAGATGTAAACAATTTTATGACCTGAGTAGTAAATCAAACTTGTCATTGCACTAAATGAATGATCCTGATAAAAGAGTCAAGCGCATGAAAGCCCTCCTTCTGGCCGGGCTCTGTCTGGGCCTTATCGCTTTCTCTTGCAGTGGAGAAAACGGGATCCTCTCCGCGAAAGGCCAGCCCGCTGTTCACCTTACCGGACTGGGGCCCTGCGAGCCGAAAACAATCCGGAGCACAACTCGGTTGACGGATGTTTTTTCCCCGGAATACGGTTCCCTGGACAGGCTGAAAGTCGTGGTTCAAGAGGGCCGGCTCTCATTCATCCACCAGGGTGTTACGCTGAACTCCTGCCTGGACAGCGTGAACCTGGCGTTGGAATGCGAGGGGAATCTGCTCTGCGTGATCGAGACAGAACGCACGGCCCGTGAATGCGGCTCTCTGTGCGACTACACTGTGTACGGCGAGATAGTGAACCTGCCCTCTGACACTTACACAATCGAGATCAGGAATACAGCGGCGCCTGAAAGTATTTTGTGCGCGGTCCGGGTAGCTGTTCCGTAAGACACTTTCATCCATCGATCGCTGAAGCGCTATGGAGCATGGAGATCATTTGACCAGGATTATTTATCAACCCTGATCCCTACGGTGCGGGCACGACAAAGCAAGAAAATCAAGAAGACACACCCTGTCCGCTTCGCGCCCCACCCCTCTAAGAGGGGATTTTCATGTAAATCAGGTAGAAGAGGCGTTTTCCCGGAGCCCCGGGAGGGGTGGCGGATGAATTGTAAAACCATTCGATCCTGTTATACTGGCTCAGAGAATAAAACAAGTATTGGAAAAAGGCGGGAATACACTTACTGATTTTACAGAAAAAGCTGGCCTGGACCACTGTTCCCGGTGGAACGCTTTCCTTTCTCTCTCATCTTTTTTACAGCCTGTTCATAAAAGGGCCAGGTGCTTTTTACATACTCGCAGTTAGTGCACCAGGCTATGGCTACCCCGTACTCGTACTTGATATTCAAGGTCGTTGTTCCGCATTCCGGGCATTTATGCATCATCACCTCTTGGGTTGAGGGTCTTCCCTGGCCCTGGTGTGTAAGCAATTATAAATTTCGAGCAGCATGTTAAATTGTCTTTTTTAATTATGCAAAATTTGTGCCTTTAGCTGCTACGCCTGCAAAAGAGATTAAGGCCGGATTAATTTTGCATAATTTTCACCTGCCCCCCACCGCATGCTAGATCTTGCATCGATTTCAGCCGGCTTAAGGATCACTCGATCACCAGGGGGGTTTTTATTGACAGGATTTCGAAAAAATTATTAACTTTTTCATTTCGAATCGGTTATTAACTTTTAAATTTGATTTTTATTAATGTCCAATTTTATAAATCTTTATCCGGCCCAATATCGACCTGGAACTTCGCGTGCGCATTTCCTCGATGCCAGGTTCAAGGTGTTATTAGCCGGGCTGCTCTCTGTCGCTGTATGGAGCGTTGATAGTTTTGCCGGTCTGGGGATAATCTTTTCCCTTGTGGGAGCCTGGGTTTTCCTGCTCAAAGAGCAGGCCAGGTCAATAGCCGCTAATCTCGGGAGCCTGGTTTATATCTTCTTTCTGGTGCTCCTTTACTATGGCTGGTCTGAGTTCTCAGGCTCAAACGGCTCCCTGGGTGAAACGGCACAGGTCGTTCTACTCAAATCGATCCTTCTCACAGGCAAGCTCGGCGTGGTTTTTATCTCCGCTTTCTGGCTTTATTTTTCCACTGCTCCGATAAAAGTTGTCGATGCCCTGGGGATCTTGCTCAAGCCGCTCGAAAAGATCCGTATTCCGGTGAGAGAGTTCGCCTTCATAGTAGGTCTCATCATTCGCTTCTTCCCTGCCTCGGTTGCCAGAATCGGCGATCTTTACCGGAATCTCAGGCTCAGGGAGACCCTGGCTGGCGGGAAAAATTCGAGCTTTAAAAAGTACCGCCGGGCAGTCGGACGAATTATTGATACCATGGTCCTTTACATGCATTATTCCCTTTATGAGGCTGAGCTCCTCTCTTTGAGCCTGATGGCCAGAGGTTATAATCCTTTCCGTCCTGTCAGGCTGACCGATGATAAAACACCCGAAGTCTGGGAAGTTCTCTTTACCGCCCTTTCGGCAGCAGTGATAATCCTGGCTGCCTGCTGGTTCTAGATTAGGGGTGAAAAAGACCTGAAACGAAAAATTAAGATGACAACCGAAATAAAAAACATAAATTTAAGCCTAGCCCCGATCATTATTTTATTTGAGGCGCTGGAAAAGAACCCAGCAGCCAGGAATCTGCCGGTTTCCAGATGCAATTTACCGGCAACGACTCGAAGCTGAATGAGAAAATTGCCCGATGCGGCGAATTCGGTTTACAATAGCCTATGACGGTACCGATTATTGCGGCTGGCAGTATCAGCCGCAGAAGCCGACAATTCAGGACTGCATCGAGCAGGCTCTGGGAGAGATTTTAGCGGAGAAGGTGAAGCTCATCGGAGCCGGCAGAACCGATGCCGGGGTGCATGCCCTGGGCCAGGTGGCCCATTTCGACACCTCGAGCGGGCTTTCTGTGGCCGTTGTCCAAAAGGCCCTGAACGCGCGCTTGCCCCGGGATATCAGGGTGCGTTCCTGCGGGGAGGCAGACTCTTCTTTCCACGCCCGTTACTCTGCCTCCTCCAAGCTTTATCGGTACAGTATCGCAGAGAGCGATTTGCCTGAGGCTCCTCTGCTGAGAAGAACGCACTGGCTGCGCTCGAGCCCCCTCGATATGGATTTACTGCATCAGTGCGCCGCCCTGCTTGAAGGAGAACACGATTTTTTCACTTTTTCCAAAAAAGAAAGAGAAAAACCGAGCCACCTTTGCCTGGTCTACAGCGCCCAATGGAGCTGGAATGAAACTTCTTTACACTTTGAGATTGCAGCGGACCGGTTCCTGCGCGGGATGGTGAGGATGCTGGTTGGCGGGATGGTTGCTGTGGCTGGGGGACGGGCAGAGATTGGGGCTTTCAGGGCTGCGCTTAGTGAGCCGGGACGCTGGCTCAGGGCAGTGCCTGCTCCGGCCTGCGGGCTGTGCCTGGTGCGGGTGGATTACCCGGATTCGCATCCTTAACAATGTAAACCAAGGAGATCCTTTGAAAAGCAGACTGATCCAAGCGCTTCTTGCTGCCTCTCTTGTCCTTGTCGTTTACTCTTTCTGGCAGCAGTATTCCCGGAAACCCCCTGCCCCGGGCCCGGAGACACAAGAGCATCCCTTGGTCAGTCAAGGCGGCGGGACCGGAGAAAAGCTTTCAGCCGACACTTTTCTCTGGGCCAGTCCTGCCGAACAAGCCCCTGGGGCCTACCGCAGCCTCGACAGCCTTCAGGCGCGGATCACCGAGGGCCGGCGCAACGCGATAGTCCGCGCCGCAGGGCGGGTAGCACCGGCAGTAGTCAGCGTGAATGTTATCCAGACCAGAGTGGTCACCACTGCCTATCGCGATTTTTTCGGCTATTTCTACGTACCCCGCCAGCAAAGGGTACAGAATCTGGGAAGCGGATTTATCATTAACTCAAGAGGCTATATCCTGACCAATGAGCACGTAGTGCACGAAGCATCCGAGGTTACTATCTCGACATCGGACGGCACTAACTACCAGGCTGAAATCGTGGGTCTGGACAAGAACTCAGACCTCGCCCTGATCAAAATCGACCCTAAAGGCGCTACACTCCCTGTAGCACAGCTCGGAGATTCCGATGACCTCTATATCGGCGAGTGGGCCATCGCCATTGGCAGCCCTTTCGGTCTGCTTCTTGACGATCCCCAGCCCACTGTGACAGTCGGTGTAATCAGCGCGATCGGCCGCGATATCCATCCTGATGAAGACAAAAGAGACAAAGTCTATGTCAACATGATCCAGACCGATGCGGCCATTAATCCAGGCAACAGCGGCGGTCCGCTCCTTAATGCTCTGGGTGAGGTGATCGGTATAAATACTTTTATTTTTTCAGCTAGCGGAGGTTCAATAGGAATGGGATTTGCCATTCCCATAAACCGGGCCAAGCGGATCGCCGATGAGCTGATCCGCGGCGGGAAAGTAAGAAAGCCCTGGATCGGCATTCAAGTACAGGATCTCACCCCTGAGATAATCAGCGGATTAGGCTATAGAGGGGACCAACGCATTCAAGGGGTTGTGATCTCGGCAATCCAGAGCTATTCTCCGGCCACCAGGGTAGTCACTCTCCAGCACGGCGACATAATCACTCATTTGAATGGGAGGGCTGTACGCTCGAGTGCCGACTGGACCGGTGAAATGATTGATGTCCGGGTAAACAATCCCGTAGAACTTACTGTGCTTCGCGCCGGCCGTACATTACAGGTCACTATCACCCCTCAGGAACAGCCGACCGACACCCTTAAGCGCTACCCGACTGGTCTGGGGTTCGAGCTGATTGACCTGACTCCTGAGGTTCGCAGCCAGCTCGAGGCGCGCTCAGAGCATGGGGCCGTGGTGGCGGGCCTCACAGACCGGGAAATGGAACAGGAAGGCACTATTCTCCAGTATGATGTCCTGTATCGCATAGACAATATTCAAGTCACCGGAGCGGAACAGGCCGTGAGACTGCTGAAAAGCAGGAGGCGGGGCTCGGTGGTGGTGCTCTTTCTCGAACGGGACGGGCGAAGTATCAGACGGTATCTTACGGGCTGATCAGTTTGCGAATCCGCCAAATCAAAAGAATCTTGCTTGCTCAAATGCGGACTTGTGTGTATAATGATTTTTTAAAGGAATTGGCCGCTCAATTAACCCTCGGCAGAAGAGACATTCGATGATTCCCAGATATACTTTGCCTGAAATGGAGAAAATCTGGAGCGATGAGGCGCGCTTCAGCCTATGGCTCGAAATTGAAATCCTGGTCTGTGAGGCGCTGGGCAGGATGGGCAAAATACCCTCCGGCGCTGTAGAAAACATCCGCGCCAAAGCTAAGTTTGATGTGAAACGGATCCTGGAGCTCGAGGAAGAAGTCAGGCACGATGTCATCGCTTTTCTCACCAATGTTGCAGAATACGTGGGACCCGATTCCCGTTATATCCATCTGGGAATGACAAGCTCGGATCTCCTGGACACCACCCTGGCCCTTCAGATGCGGGAAGCGGGCCGGCTGCTTCTTAAAGAACTCGAGCAGAGAGTGCTGCCTGCTGTCAAGCGGCGGGCTCTCGAACACAAAAATACCCTGATGATAGGCCGCAGCCACGGTATCCACGCCGAACCCATCACTTTCGGGCTCAAGCTCGCCCTCTGGTACGATGAATTGATCCGTAGATCGGAACAGCTAAGGAGAGCTGTCAGTTCTGCCTCTTACGGCAAGATTTCCGGTGCAGTGGGCACATTCGCGCATCTGGAACCCGAGGTCGAGGTCTATGTCTGCCAGAAGCTGGGCCTGAAATGCGCTAATATAAGTAACCAGATCATTCAGCGGGATGTGCATGCCGAGTATCTTGCCGCTCTTGCGGTCCTGGCCGGCTCCATAGAGAAATTCACTACTGAAATCCGCCACCTCCAGCGCACAGAAGTACTGGAAGCCGAGGAGTTTTTTTCCAAAGGGCAGAAAGGCTCGAGCGCTATGCCCCATAAGCGGAACCCGATTGTCTGCGAGAGGCTCTCCGGCATGGCCCGCCTGGTGCGGGGCAACTGCCTGGCGGCCTTTGAAAACCAGGCGCTCTGGCACGAAAGGGATATTTCACACAGCAGTGTGGAACGCGTGATCCTGCCGGACAGCACAATGATCCTTTATTATATGCTGGTCAAGTTTGGGGGTCTGGTGGACAAGCTGCTAATTTACCCTGAGAACATGTTGAAAAACCTGAACCGTCTGCGCGGTCTTATCTTTTCCCAGAGGGTCATGCTGGCCTTGGCAGAGAAGAGCCTCTCGCGGGAGGAGGCTTACACGATCGTGCAGAGAAATGCCATGCGGGTCTGGAAAGAGGATGTCGACTTTCTCGAGCTTCTACTGGCAGACAGTGAGGTAACCGCACATTTGAGCCGGCAGGAGCTGGAAAAGCTGTTTTCCATGGAAATCCATACCAGGCATGTCGATTATATCTTCAAACGTGTAGGTCTCTTAGACTGAGTTTTATTATCTATTCCTCACCTTACCGGTTGAATTATCCGGTGAAACGATCAGGAGATAATAAAAAGGAATGCAGATGAAAATTGTCAGAGAAACAAATCTCGGACTCGGCAAACTTCGCCGGGGCAAGGTGCGTGACTGTTACGATCTGGAGCCTTATATCCTGCTTGTGGTCACTGACCGCATAAGCGCTTTTGACGTGGTGATGCCTGAGGGCATACCATATAAAGGAAAGGTGCTGAACAACCTGAGCGCATTCTGGTTTAAAAAGACAGCGCACATTGTGGAAAACCATGTGGAGACCACCGATATAGACCGCATAATCGAGCGCTACCCTGCCCTGGATAAAAACAAGGCTTTGCTCGAAGGGCGCACGACCCTCGGCAGGCGCGCGGAACCGGTACCTGTGGAATGCGTGGTCCGCGGATACCTGGCAGGAAGTGCTTATAAGGAATATATGGAAAAGGGAACAGTGGCCGAAATACCCATGCCTCGTGGGATGAAACGCTCCCAGAAATTCAACTCGCCGCTTTTCACCCCGGCCACTAAAGCTGAAAGCGGGCACGATGAAAATATCTCGGTCCAGAAGATGAAAGATATTGTCGGCGCCCAGCTCACCGGGCGGATTATTAAGACATCCCTCGAGCTTTACAATTGCGCCTCGGAATATGCCGCAGGCCGCGGTATATTAATCGCCGATACCAAGTTCGAGTTCGGTCTGCTGGACGGGAAGCTGGTGCTGATCGACGAGATGCTGACCCCGGACTCGAGCCGGTTCTGGCTTGCTGCGGATTACAAACCGGGTGTGGATCAGAAGGGTTTCGACAAACAGCCGCTCAGAGACTGGCTCGAGAAACTCGTCGCTCAGGGCAAGTGGCATAAGGCACCTCCCGGACCTGAGCTGCCTGAGGAAATTGTCTCCTACATGAGCAAACTCTACCTGAAATCATATAACATGTTGACAGGTGAGGAAATAAACTAAACCGGATAATCTGCCATGCCTATCGCCCGTGAAGGAGCACCGGTAATTCTCGCTTTTATCGGTTTGCACTTTATATTTATGTTATCCAGCAGGCTTGCGGTAATCGGACAGTTAGCGATTCCTGTATACTGGAGCTTTACGGTTCTGTGGGTAATATTTGCAGTACTTGCTTTGTTCAGCCTGTATTTTTTCCGCGATCCGGAACGCAAAACGCCTGAGGGTACGAAACTGGTTGTGAGTCCTGCTGACGGACGGGTGCTCTGTGTGGATGAGGTTATCGAGGAAAAATTCATCGGCGGCCCGACCAGGCGGCTGAGCATTTTTATGAACATTTTTGATGTGCACGTGAACCGTTTTCCGGTAAGCGGTAAAATAGCCTTTATTGAATATCGCCCGGGAAAATTTTTCAACGCCTCACTGGACAAGGCAAGCGTTCACAACGAGGCCCTTTCCCTTGGTCTCGAAACAGAGGGATCGAGTTCCCGTGTTATGGTCAGGCAAATCGCAGGCCTTATTGCCCGCAGGATTGTCTGCCGCACCCGGGAAGGTGATACGGCCAGTTGCGGAGAACGGTTCGGCATGATCAGGTTCGGCTCCCGGGTCGAGGTATATTTGCCTCTGGAGGTGCATTTTCTTGTCACTGCCGGCGAGAGGGTTACTGCTGGCGAGACTATCCTGGCTGAGCTTCCATGAGAAATCCACCGCGAAAAAAGACATTTATCCTGCCGAGTGCATTTACCGCCGGGAACATTCTGTGCGGCTTCTTTTCGGTGATCAGCGCAATGCGCAACGATCTGTCGCTCGCCTGCTGGCTGATCGTGGTGGCGGCTTTTCTTGATTTTATCGATGGCAAAGTGGCATTGTTTTCTCATACGGAGAGCCGTTTCGGCGTTGAGCTCGACTCACTGGCCGACATTGTCTCTTTCGGTATTGCGCCGGGAATCATCATGTTCCAGTTTTTTCTCAGAGCTCATGGTGAATGGTCCTGGCTTGTTTCCTTTCTCTTTGTGCTTTGCGGCGCCCTCCGTCTGGCGCGTTTCAATGTCGAGACCAAAGGTGCCGGCAAGACAAAATTCAAGGGCCTGCCGATTCCCATGGCCGCCGCGGCCCTGATCAGTTTCGTGCCTTTCAGCAGGACTCCCTTTTTCCAGCAGTTACTCCACGATATCAACTACACTCGATTTCTGTTTTTCATGATCCTGGGGCTTGCGGGCCTCATGGTGAGTAATATCGAGTATCCTGCCTTGCCCCGCTTCAAGCTGCTTACTTTAAAAGGTAAACTGGGCCTGATTGCATTTCTCGCAGTGCTTTTCATCCTTTTTTACTATTGGGAACTGCTTCTCTTTCCGACTGCTTTTATTTATATCATCTGGGGTATAATTAAAGCAATCCTCCTGGGAGCGGCTGCCAGGCTGCCTGAAAAGAACCCCTGATGCCCCTTTCAGGAGCATTCACTATTTCCAGCCGAAAAATACCTTGCCCAATAAATCTAAAATCTTTATTTTATTAGTCTTTGATGTTCTTGCCAAACCTCAGGCGAGAGTTCTCAGCGCTTCTTTGACAGTCACGGTAAGAGCATCCTCGTCATGGACGGAAATGTCGTTCAATATGAGCCATCCTTTAAAATCTTCAGCTTGTTCTGGATGTCCGCAGCATGAAGGCGGTTTAGGGGAATATTGCGGTGTTTTCGGAGCTTTTAATTTACCCAAAGCTGCAGAATTTGCTTATTCCAGCCTCTATGCCCTTCAGCACCGCGGCCAGGAGAGCGCGGGAATCGTTTCCGCTGATGGCGATCACTTTTTTACCCATCGAAATCTCGGCCTGGTGGTGGACATCTTTCGTGATCCGGCGCTCCTGCCCTCGCTGAAAGGCTCCGCAGCAATCGGCCACAACCGTTATTCCACCACCGGCGACAGCGGAACCCGGAACATCCAGCCTTTGACCAGTAATTTCAAGGATGGTTTTATCGCCATTGGGCACAACGGCAATCTGGTCAATACAATCGAGCTCAGAAAGGAACTCGTGGATCAAGGGTCGATTTTCCAATCCTCATCCGATACGGAGGTCATCCTGCATTTAATTGCCCGCTCCACTTTTAAAGACCCTGGGGATAAAATTGCCGATGCCCTGAACCAGGTGAAAGGCGCCTGGTGTCTGGTGATCCTGATCAACAATCAACTTTATGCGGCTCGTGACCCCCGCGGTTACCGGCCTCTTTCCATTGGACGGCTTGGCGAGGGTTGGGTGGTGGCCAGCGAGACTTGCGCCTTCGACCTTATCGGCGCCGATTATCTGCGGGATGTGGAACCCGGTGAAATAATCATATTCTGCAAAGATGATCTTAAAAGTGTCAAACCTTTCCCGCGGGTACAACTCCAGCAGTGTGTATTCGAGCTGATCTATTTTTCGCGCCCGGACTCGATAGTTTTCGGCCACAGCGTCGATAGGATCCGCAGGCTTTTCGGGCGCAGGCTTGCGCGCGAGCATCCCGTGCCTGGGGGGGATATCGTTATTTCCGTTCCGGACAGCAGCAACTCGGCAGCCCTCGGTTTCTCAGAGGAAAGCAAAATTCCTTTCGACCTGGGCCTGATCCGCAACCACTATGTAGGCAGGACCTTCATTCATCCCAGCCAGTCAATCCGTGACATCAATGCCCGCATAAAATACAATCCGGTACGCGAGGTTCTCTCCGGTAAAAATGTGGTGCTGGTGGATGATTCGATTGTCCGCGGCACGACCAGCCGCAGGCTGGTGAAAATGATCCGTCAGGCTGGCGCCAACCAGGTGCACATGCGTATCTCGAGCCCGCCGATCCGTTTTCCTTGTTACTACGGGATCGACACGCCCACACGCAGCGAACTTATCGGTTCGAGCCACACTGTCGATGAGATAAAAACCTACCTCAGGGTCGATTCCCTGGGTTATCTGAGCGAGGAAGGCCTGTTCACAGAGACAGGTCTTAAAGCTGAAAACTATTGTCTGGCCTGTTTTAACGGAAATTATGCCGTACCTTTTGAAAAAAATTTCAGTAAGAAAATGTATGAAGATCTCCAGCCCTCCCTGTTGGACAGCCAATTTTTTTAAAACAGGCTATTCATATTTATGATATATCCCTTTGACTCCGGGAGCTGGCTGAGGCTCCAGCTTCCATTGGTACCCGAAAAAAAGTTTGTCGATAATTAATTACTTTTGGAGGAATAAGATGAGCGCTAAATACGTTTACAATTTCGGTGCCGGTAAGGCCGATGGGGCTGCTGAAATGAAAAACCTGCTGGGAGGCAAGGGAGCGAACCTGGCAGAGATGAGTAACCTCGGCATCCCGGTCCCGGCAGGATTTACTATCACTACTGAAATGTGTACAGTCTATTATAAAATGAACCGCAATTATCCGCCCGAACTGGACAAGCAGATCCGGGAGGCCGTGGCCTATGTCGAGAAAATCATGGGCTCCAAGTTCGGCGACCCGGAAAACCCGCTGCTGGTTTCAGTGCGTTCCGGCGCCCGGGTGTCCATGCCGGGAATGATGGATACGGTTCTCAACCTGGGGCTCAATGCGCAGACAGTCAAAGGGCTGATTAAAAAAAGCGGCAACGAGCGTTTCGGCTGGGACAGCTACCGACGCTTCGTGCAGATGTACGGCGATGTGGTTCTGGGACTCAAGCCCGAAAGCAAGGATGAAGAGGATCCGTTTGAAGTCGTTATGCAGAAAAAGAAAGAGGAGCGCGGTGTCAAGCTTGATACCGAGCTCACCGCAGAGGACCTCAAGGAGCTGGTTTCAGAGTTCAAGGCGCTGGTCAAGGAGCGCAGAGGACTGGATTTCCCCGAGGATCCATGGAAACAGCTCTGGGGCGCTATCGAGGCTGTTTTCGGCTCGTGGAACGGCGCCCGCGCGATCAAGTACCGTCAGCTTAACGGGATTCCGGATGATTGGGGTACGGCGGTAAACGTGCAGGCCATGGTGTTCGGCAACATGGGTGAAAACTGCGGCACCGGCGTGGCATTTACCAGAGACCCGGCCACCGGAAAGAATATATTCTATGGTGAATACCTGTTGAACGCACAGGGTGAGGATGTAGTTGCCGGTATCCGCACTCCGCAGCCTGTAAACAAAGGCACCAAAACCTCTGCAGACCAGCAGACTTTGGAAGAAGAGATGCCTGAAGCCTATAAAACTCTCGATGATATTTATAATAAGCTCGAGAAACACTATCGCGATATGCAGGATATCGAGTTCACTATCCAGCAGAAAAAACTCTGGATGCTGCAGACCCGTACAGGCAAGCGTACCGCCGCTGCAGCAGTGAAAATCGCCGTGGATATGGTCGAAGAGGGCCTGATCGACAAGAAAACCGCTGTTTCGAGACTCCAACCCTCCCAGCTCGACCAGCTCCTGCATCCCACTTTCGATCCTAAAGCCAAAAAACAGGTTATTGCCAAGGGGCTTCCGGCTTCTCCAGGGGCTGCCAGCGGCCGGGTCGTGTTCCATTCCGATGATGCAGAGGAGTGGGCCAAGAAGGGCGAGAAAGTGATCCTTGTGCGTATCGAGACCTCTCCGGAGGATATCGGCGGCATGAGCGTGGCCCAGGGCATCCTGACCGCTTTCGGCGGGATGACCAGCCATGCCGCTGTGGTCGCCCGCGGGATGGGAAAGTGCTGCGTGGCCGGCTGCGGCGGGATCGAGATCAACTATAAAAACAGGCTGTTCAAGGCCAATAACCTGGAAGTCAAACAGGGCGACTGGATTTCGCTCGATGGCTCGATCGGCCAGGTGATGCTGGGACAGGTGTCCACAGTGAAACCGGATCTCAGCGGAGATTTCGGCACAATCATGAAATGGGCGGATGAAATCCGCAAGATCGGCGTGCGCACCAATGCCGACACCCCCCACGACAGCAAAGTGGCCCTCGATTTCGGGGCCGAGGGTATCGGACTCTGCCGCACTGAGCACATGTTCTTCGAGGGGGACCGGATCAAGGCCGTGCGCGAAATGATCCTTTCAGATGATGTCGCGGGCCGCGAAAAAGCCCTGGCCAAAATCCAGCCTTACCAGAGAGATGATTTTTACGGCATTTTCAAGGTGATGGCAGGCCGGCCGGTGACGATCCGCCTGCTCGATCCGCCGCTGCATGAGTTCCTGCCCCAGGAAGATGAAAACCAGGCCGAGATGGCTCGCGAGATGGGCGTATCAGTCGAAAAAGTAAAGGCCAAGGTCGACTCGCTGCACGAGCTTAACCCCATGCTCGGGCACCGCGGCTGCCGTCTCGGGATCACCTATCCGGAAATTTCCAGGATGCAGGCCAGGGCAATCTTTGAGGCGGCCTGCCAACTCAAGAAAAAAGAGAATATCGATTCCAAGCCCGAGGTAATGATCCCGCTGATCGGCACTGTGGGCGAGTTCGACAACCAGAAAAAGGTCATCGATAAGGCTGCAGAGGAAGTGTTCAGCGAATACGGGTTCAAAATCCACTATATGGTCGGCACCATGATCGAGATCCCGCGCGCCTGCCTGGTTGCCGATAAAATCGCGGAGCACGCCGAGTTCTTCTCTTTCGGCACCAATGACCTGACCCAGATGGGGTTCGGCTACAGCCGGGACGACGCAGGCAAGTTCCTGGCCAGCTACGTGGTGCACGGCATCCTGGAGGATGATCCATTCCAGGTGCTGGACCAGGAGGGGATCGGCCAGCTTGTCGAGATGGGGATCCAGCGCGGCCGCAAGACCCGCCCCAACCTTAAGGTCGGGATCTGCGGCGAGCACGGCGGTGAGCCGAGTAGTGTCGAGTTCTGCCACCGGGTGGGCATGAACTATGTTAGCTGCTCGCCCTACCGGGTGCCTATCGCCCGCCTGGCCGCAGCCCACGCTGTGCTCAAGGAAGAAAGCGGCGCCAAAGTCGAAGACCAGACAAAGTAAGGGCGCTGGTCTGAAAAGTAGCAACAGAAAAAGCGGGAGCTTTTAGCGGGCTCCCGCTTTTTTATGAACAAGGTACATGCGCTATTAAATATCATCAGGACTTAAACCTGTGTGCTTAAGCAGCTTGCTTAACGTACCAGGTTTTATACCAATTTGCGTTCAAGATGAGTTTTAATTATATTTGAGGTACAACCCTTTTATGGGAGGTGCCTCTATGAGTAGACGTCCTCGAAACATGCCTGAGTTAACCGAGGCAGCGTCAGTTAAAGC
>Ga0307379_10009058_pt1 | contig 13356 bp, 13 predicted proteins | sample UN2MG_FD_202237 | JGI IMG/M metagenome (GOLD analysis project Ga0307379, IMG submission 202237) | Soil microbial communities from Risofladan, Vaasa, Finland - UN-2 | ecosystem: Environmental > Terrestrial > Soil > Coastal area > Acid sulfate soil | place: Finland: Risofladan, Vaasa | collected...
ATGTCCTGTGCCGCAAAGTCGAGGTTTGTCCCCCATTCGAATTCCACCATGATGACTGAATACCCTTCGGATGTTATCGAATTCACCTTCTTCACCCGGCTGACAGAGTTAATGACCTGCTCCAGAGGCCTCGTGACCGTGTTCTCGATGTCCTCTGAAGAGGCCCCGCTGTAGATCGTGATCACAGATACCGTGGGAAATTCAAGGTCTGGGAAAAGGTCCAGCCCCAGCCTTGTAAAAGCAAGCAAACCCAGGACCACCAAGATCATGGCCAGCATGGCTGTCGTGACTTTTCTGTTTACGGAAAACTCGGGTATTTTCATTGGAGAATCCCTTTGATCTCGATTTTTGTCCCGTCGTCTAAGCCATAACTCCCTTCTACGACGACCCTGTCTCCGGATTGAACGCCGCTGAGGATCTCAACCATATCCGTATTCTCAAGACCTAAACTCACCTCCTGTCTTCTGACCGTGTTGTCTTCATTCAAGACAAAGACATATTTGTTTTCCAGGATCGCGTTCTGGGGGATCACGAGTGCATCTTCATGAGAACTCACTTCGATCATAATCTCCCCGAAGGTGTTGGGCCTGAGAAGGAGATCAGGATTTTCCGCGGCAACCTCCACGTGAAACTTTTTGGTCATTGGGTCTGCAGTCAGGTTTACAACCGACACACGCCCGGGAAAAGAGCGCCCTAGGAACGCTGATACAGCCATGGAAGCCGGCTGTCCTTTTTTGATACGGACCACATCCTGATGGGAGACATCGACCTCTATTTTGACTCGTGAAAAATCCATCAGCGTAACAACTCCGCTGTTGGGAGAAAGACCACCCATCATCGGGTTGATCACATCGCCGACTTCGGCATTTTTCGAGGCCACTACACCAGTGAACGGGGCTTCCATTATGGACACATCGAGGCTATATTTGGACAGATTCAGTGCAGCCTTTACTTGGTTGAGCTGCGCTTCAGCGGATTCGAAAGTCAGCTTGATCTTCTCATACTGCTGCTCCGATACGGCATTCTCTTTGATCAACCGTTCCATGCGCTCGACGTTTTTCTCTGCATCATTGTAATTGGCTTGGGCCACTGCCACAACTGCCTCTGCTTGTTCCAGTTGGAGACGTGCTGCCCGTGTGTCCAACTCGGCAAGGAGTTGTCCCTTTTGAACCCTGTCTCCCTCTTCGACGTAGATCTTCGCGATCCTTCCACCGATCTCAGGCGTGAGGTTCATCGTCTGCCACGCCTCGATGACTCCGGTGAAGACCAGCTTTTCTGAGATTCTCTGTTTGCTGACTTTAAAGACAGTCACCAGAGCCGCACCAAAACTCTCTTCCTGAGCGACCTCTTGCTCTTGAGATCGGCAGCTGAGGATAGAGAGAAGAAGGACAATAACCAATCCTGTATACATTAATTTTTTATTTGTCATTTGACCCCTCCGTAGGAAGCGACCTGTTTTTGCTTCATTAAGATGTCTGGATCTATCTCACTTTTTTTGACGCCTAAAGACCTCTCAAAATCAGCCACGGCCACAAAAAAATCATACACAGCTTGGGAATAATTGACCCTGGCTTGATTGAGGGCTGTTTGTGCGGCACTCACATCAAGCACTGTGATCATTCCCTCAGTGTAGTTCAAGTTGGCGATCCGCAGGCTCTCCTCAGCCTGTTCGACATTTTTTTCTTGAGAGATCAAGGATTCTCTGGCTTCCTCGATCTTCAGAATGGCCTGACTGACCTCAAACTTGACCCCATCTTTCAATCCCTTCAACGTCAGCTCGATCTCTTTAACGGCTGACTTGGCCTTGGCCTGGCGTGCTGCTGGGCCAAAACCATTGAATATGGGCAACGTCATGACAAGATTCACGGTGTAGTAATCCTGCCAGGCATCACCAGTGATCGCTAACCGGTCTGCCCAGAAATTGAATGTGCCCGATATGGCCAGCGTGGGAAGGCGCTCGGCCCTAGCCATTTTCCACATTTCTTCCGCTATCCTTTTTTGGTACTCCAATTGAAGGATCTCGGGCCTGTTCTGGATGGCCAATCCAATGCTCTTATCCATATCGGGTTCGATGGACTCATAAGAGAGGTTCCCCTGGATTTCAATGGGCACGGAAATGTCCATCCCCAACAGAGTCTTCAAGTTGAGCTTCATGACCTCGAAACTATTCTTGGCATGGATCAACTGGGGCTTGAGGTTGACCACTCTCACTTCTGACCGCAACCGGTCAAACTGAGATGCAAGACCCACCTCATACTGGCTTTTCACACTCTTGTGGAGGTCTTCGGCATCCTTTACAGCCTGTTCAGCAACTCTCACAAATTCCTGGGCGAGCAGACATCCGTAAAACGCCGCTTTTGTGTTAAATACCGTGAGGTGCTCAGATTGGCGAACAGATTCCTGTGTGGATTTGAGGTTATACTTGGCACTCTTATAACCCGCAGTCAGCCGCCCTCCTGTGTAAATGGGGATGGACAAGTTCAAGGCGAGTTGGTAATCTCTTGTAAAGTCCACTTTCACTTTCTCCGGTGGCTGCCCTGGAATGAAAGATGGAAATTCCAGCTCGAACAGCTTCTCATCAAGAGTGGCGAATCCTGTTGAGTTGAGGGAGGGGAGAAAGCCTGCGGCGGCTTCTCTCACATACTGCTCGGCGGCATCCACGCGTTCTTCAGACGCTAAATGGTAAGGATTCTGGGAGAGGGCCAGCTCGATACTCTTCTCGAGAGTCAAAACCACTTTGTCTTGGGCGAAAAAAAGACGCCCTGGAGCTAAAAAAATAATCATCCATAAAAGGAAACATCCCGCTTTTCGCATGTTCACGCTCCTCTTCTTATTTCCTAGTCTTTATGATCCCATGAAGAACAAAATCATGGATCAAATCAGTGCTTTGATTCAATGGTAACTCTTTTTCATGTATAGGACCTTTAAAATGAAATCCGCGGAGCAAAGCTCCCAGGATATAACACACCTCTTTCGGGTTCATCTCACGGAATTCCCCCGATCGGATGCCTTCTTCAACGATAGTCACCATAACATTAAAAATCTCTTCCATTTTTTTTCTTAACACTTGAGGGACCTGAGGATGGTGGTTAGAATGCCACCCTTGTTTGCTCACATCGATCTTTAACAGTTTTTTCATTGCAGACTGTTCCATGATAAAAATCCGCGACAAATTCTTCTTCCTCTGGTAGTAACCGAGGATGTAATGGATCAGCTCGCGCAGTTTTTCACTGGAATTTATGTCTTTTTCTTGTATCTTGACAGAATTTTTGTAAGCTTCATCGAAAGCATTAACGATGATCTCCATGAACATCTCTTGTTTGCTTTTAAAATAGCGGTAGAGAGTCGCTTTGGAGAATTGGGCTGCTTCGGCAATATCGTCCATCGTTGCCAGAGCAAAACCTTTCTTGGCGAACACATTTTCTGCTGCATTCAAGATGAACTGTTTATTCTCCCGTTCTCTATGGCGTTTTCTTTCTTTGCGAAGATCTCTCATTTTCGATCACCTTTCTAAGACTGACCAGTATTAATGCTATACTCATAAGTTTAGTTTGTGAACTAAAAAGTTAAATTAGCAGTTTTCTCTTGCCATGTCAATACACACATTCCATCTTTTACTTGATTCATACGTAAAACACTCAACAAGGATAATTATTCGCTTTTTGGGGTGGAAATAATTTCAAATTTATTCTATAAAAGTAGTGATGGTGAGAAAGTCGCTCTTTGCCTTGATCTTGTACCTTCTTATGGGTATAGGATTCATCGGATCGTCAAAGACTCTCCACTCCAAAGAGTGTTGGTGGGAGATCATCCTACGGCTCACATCCAAGGGAACATACACTCTCGACGAGGCGAAGTCATCCTACTTGGGAAAATATGCATACACTATTCAGTGGTCGGGCTGCATGGAACAGGATGGCCAGGATTTCATCCTGTACTATGAAGATTCCAAGCTGCTCCGATGGGAGCCGCAGGAGAAAAAGAGACAATCAGGCATCCCAGAGATAAAAATAACGAAAAAGTTCTTTGAAAAACCCAGCTTTGCTTTTAACTACATCTTGACAAAGGAAGAGAATATTCATTTCGATTTCTTGGTCCGCGGATTCCAAGTTCCCCAGCAGGGCCAGAACCATCGATATTATCTACACCTGCCAGCTTCGAAGGAAAACTCTTATCACCCAGCGGATATCGCATATAATTTGCACATTTATAAAGGATCGAACCAGGTTTATTTCAGTAAAGATGAGCTCCTAGATGAGTCCACCAAAAAGGATTTTCACTGGTCTTGGAAGCGCCATTCTTCAACAGGTGACGAGGAGAACTCCTCATATCTGTCTCATTCCTACGATGTGGATGTGGAGATCTCCATCCTAAGACATTTAAAGAAAACTCCAGCAGAATGATGAATTATTCACGAGCCGAGGTCGCCGCAAAGGCGAGGCAGTGGCCAACGAAGCTGTAGTGAACTACCGCGAGGGGGCTACAACGAAGGCTTTGTAGTGAGATCGGTTCGCCCGAAGGGTAAAAGGAGCTGACAATAAGATATTGATTTTTCTTTGATATTGAATGTTGTTTAAATAAAAAATTGTCAGCTACTTTTATGAGTAATTCATTGTAGGTTAGGCGCGGGGGTGGTATTTTTCATACATGCGGCGGAGTTGTTTCCGGCTCACATGGGTATAGATTTGGGTGGTTGTTATCTGGCTGTGTCCGAGCATGAGTTGGACAGACCGGAGATCAGCCCCTCTTTCCAAGAGATGGGTGGCAAATGAATGGCGCAAGACATGAGGGCTGATCTTATCATCAAGATTTGCATCTATGGCATATTTTTTGAGAACTTTCCAAAAACCTTGCCGGGTGAATGGCTGTCCACGGTAGGTCAGAAAAAGAAAATCGCTGTCCCCGAGAAAAAATCCAGGTCGAGATTCCGCAAGATACCGGTATATTGCTGAAGTCGCAGAGCCACCGATGGGGACGATCCTCTCCTTGCCCCCTTTACCCCGGCAGAAAAGAAAACCGTCCTCAAGATTCAGGTCACTCAATCTTAGAGACACTAGCTCTGTTACCCTGAGGCCAGTGGCGTAGAGAAGCTCGAGCATGGCTTTATCACGGATCCCTCGAGTTTCGTCTTCTTTGGGCTGGCAGAGAAGCGACTCCACCTCTTTGACTGACAAAAATTTTGGGAGAGAGAGCCAGCTTTTTGGGGATGTGAGATTAATGGCAGGATTTTTTTTGAGGATTCCATCCAAGATGAGAAATCTGTAAAAAGACTTCAGGGAGGAAATGAGTCGCGCCAGGGAGCGTGCAGAGAGGCCTGAACGGCTCATATGATGTATGAATTTGACCAAGTCCGACTCCTTCGCACTCATCCAAGGAATCTTCTCCTTCTGGAAAAAAAGGAAGAGCTTATTGAGGTCGCGGGAATAGGATTGGATCGTGTTAAGCGAGAGGCCTTTCTCGACGGAGAGATACTCGAGGAACTTCTGATAAATCCCCTCTGGGGAGGCCGAGAGATTTTTCATGGGATGAATGGATTGAACTTCGTCTCCTGATCGACGGTTGTAGTGGGGCCATGCCCTGGGAGGACCACAGTGTCTGCAGGCAAAGTGAATATTTTTTCTCGGATGGAGCTCTCCATTTCCGACCAAGAACCGCCCGGAAGATCTGTTCGGCCGACTCCTCCGAAGAAAAGAGTATCCCCGGAGAAAAGAATGCCATCACCCATCAAGCACACACTTCCGGGAGAATGACCGGGTGTATGAATAACCGAGAGAGAAACATAGCCGATCTTGATCTCGTCTCCCTCTTCTAAATATTTATCAGGGGGAGGAGACTCTTTGGCCCCAAGAAAAAAACTCAATTCAGATTGAAGGACGCTTTCAAGCATCGGTTTATCCGCCGCATGCAGGTAGAGGGGAATGTCGAATTTGTCCTTGATATCCCGATTGGCGCCGATGTGGTCCACGTGACCATGCGTGTTGATCAGGATTGTGGGCTTCAGACCTTTTTGTCCGATAAGGCGAAAAATCTTCTCAGGCTCTGCGCCCGGGTCGATAACCGCACACTCCAGAGTTTCTTCACAGTAGACGATGTAACAATTCGTCTCCAGTGCACCGACGATCACGCTTTCGTATTTCATAATTTTTCATGATATTCTGAACCCCTTCAATAGTCAAGACACCCTTATCGACTTGAGTGTTGTGTTTTCATGTGAAAGAAAATATAATCCCCCATAATGAAGGACCAACCCTGGCAACTCCAAATCTTCAACAAATCCATAAAAAAGAAGGAAAAACTTAAGCTCATCGTTAAACATCTCGAAATCGATCTCTCGTTTATCATCCTGGATCTGGGTTGTGCTCAAGGGATCCTTAGCTATTTCCTCCGCCAAAAAGGAGGACATTGGGTGAGCGCTGACCTCGACTTCGAAAACCTGAAGACATCCCAAGAGCTGCTGAAGACAAACCTGATCCAGTTGGAACCGGGAATCCTCCCGTTCAGAGCCGGATCATTCGACATGGTGGTCAGCCTGGATTATCTGGAGCACCTGGAGGATGACGATCTTTGCCTGACTGAGATCCACCGCGTGCTTAAAAAAGATGGACAACTCATCCTGGCGACACCTCATACAGGACGGATCTTTCTTCTGCACAAACTGCGCCCTCTTCTGGGGCTAAAATTGGAATTCTACGGACACAAAAGAGAAGGTTATAGCACCAAAGAACTGAAGGATAAACTCGAGAAACACCGATTTCGTGTGGAGAAAAAGCAGACCTTTTCCCGGTTCTTTTCTGAATTCTTAGAGCTTCTCATCAACGTTCTCTATAGAAAGTTTTCCGCAATAAAACACACCAAATCACTCAGAGATGGACAGATCCGGCCGACCACAGAAGCAGAGTTCAATGCCAAAAGAAAGGCATTCAAGCTGTACGGATTCATATACCCGGCTGTCTGGCTTTGCTCAAAATTGGACAAACTGTTGTTTTTCCAAAAAGGATACAGCCTGCTGGTCTGGGCAAGAAAATTTAGAGAGCAAGATTAAAGTCGACCCTAAATGGAGCCACGAAAAAAGATAGGTTTTTTCCTCGGCCCCCTGTTCTTTCTGACAGCCTATTTCTCCCCGTTCCTCTCTGATAATCCACAGGCTCACAACCTCTTGGCAGTATTCCTCCTCGTAGTGGTATGGTGGGTCACAGAATGTATCCCTATCCCCATCACAGCCCTTCTTATTCCTATATTCATAACTGTTTTTGCCATATCTCCTGTCAAAGAGGCTTTTGCTCCTTTTGCCAATCCTATCATCATGCTCTTTCTCGGCAGCTTCATCCTGGCACGGGCTATGTGTGTGCATTCGCTCGATCAAAAACTGGCATTTTCGGTGCTGTCTATTAAATCTATCGCACACAAAAAAACACGCATCCTTTTTGCGCTGGGATTGACCTCTCTTTTCCTTTCAATGTGGATTAGCAACACAGCCACAACTGCTATGATGTATCCGATCGCACTGGGAGTACTGGATGCAATCCATTCGAATGGAAAAGACAAGAAAAACGCATCGTTTGGGGTCATACTCCTTCTAACACTCGCCTATGCCGCTTCCATAGGAGGAGTGGGAACTCCGATCGGAAGCCCTCCTAATCTTATCGCCATCGGCATGCTGGAAAGGCTTGCGGATTATCGGATTACTTTTTTTCAATGGATGATTATTGGATTTCTCGTTCTCGTTCCCATGTACTTATTTCTATTTTTCTACATGAAATCTAGGATCAAGGGTGAAGCTCAATCCGATGGACCAGTCGACCTTTCGGCTTTGAAGAATAAAGGACAAAGGGGCAAGCTCACCCGGGCGCAAAAGAATGTTCTCTTTGCATTCTCTGTGACTGTTTTTTTATGGATCCTCCCAGGACTCGTTTCGCTGATCGGGGGAAGAAACACACCTCTCTTCCTTTGGCTCCAGGAGCACTTTCCAGAAGCGGTTGCAGCGATTGTTGGTGCAGGCCTTCTGTTCTTTCTACCGGTCAATTTTTCTAGAGGCGAATTCACACTTTCTTTAAGAGAAGCTATGAAAATCGATTGGGGGACTCTCCTGCTCTTTGGAGGAGGATTGTCCTTGGGATTCCAGATGTTCGAATCAGGCCTGGCCGAGGCCATTGGCAACGCCTTCATCTCATTGGGGGGAAGCTCAGCGAGCCTAACCCTGGTCACTCTGCTAGCTGTGGCTCTTAGCGTGTTCATGACAGAACTCACTTCGAACACGGCCTCTGCAAACATGCTTATTCCTATCATCATTGCCGTATCTAGTGCCGCAGGTATTAGCCCGCTCCCGCCTGTTCTCGGCAGTGCGATCGGGTGTAGCTTCGCTTTTATGCTCCCCGTGGCCACGCCTCCCAACGCCATCATTTATGGCTCGGGAATAATCCCCCTCCCGCAGATGATGAAACATGGCTTCTGGTTGAACATCGCGGGAATCCTGTTGATCTGGTTCGGAGTGGGTATTGCCGCCCCCCTCCTAAACCTCTTTTAATCTATCCAGATTTATTCGTTATGTTATAATTAAAGCCGATGGATGCGTATTTGTCCGATGAAGCACACAGCTCTTTAGAAGCCCTGAACATGGTGAGGGGAGATCAGGATGGTCTGCTCTTGGGTCATATGAGGGGACACCGCTTTTTTGTCGAAAAAATCTTCCCCACACAAAAGGGATTTTTCTCGTCTCAGGAACAGTATATCTCCTTGAATCAACACTTCAGTGACAGGGTGATCGGATTTTTTTCCTTCAATCCTGATGAGCGGAAGGCCAAAAAAATCCTTGCACCACTCACTCAGGGAAAGCTCTACTTGAGTATTCATTCCCAGGGTGATGACGCGCTGGATATTCGATCTTACCGGATAGACTATAAGGACCGATTTTTTCTTTCCCCCATCCGCCTCAAGTCCTAGTATGGATTATTCACGAGTCGAGGTCAACCCACCCCACCCTAACATTAAGGTGGAGGCAGTGGCCCACGAAGCTGTAGTGAACTACTGCAAGCCGTCCCAACCTAACCCGGGCTACAACGAAGGCTTTGTAGTGAGATCAGCGGGTTAGGTTGGGTCGGCGCCCATAGGGTAAAAAATGTCGATTATGAATAAAAGCACGTTGGGAACGGAAATATCAAGTTGATTTACTGGAAAAATAATGAACATATTTGATATCGGTTATGTTGATTAAAGTATCGACATTTTTTATGAATAGTCCAGATTAAATAAGGAGATGGGATGGAAGATGCCCTAAGCAGAGACCAAAAAACGTTTCTTCTGGATTTGGCGCGACGAGCGATCAGTTTTTACTTGAAAAATGCTGAATCTCTAAAAGAAAAATCCGATGATCCTCTGCTCCTCGAGAAAAGAGGAGCTTTTGTCACGTTGAAAGTGGATAACGAGCTCCGGGGATGCATCGGTTACTCCCTACCCCATAAATCTCTCCTCGAAACTATCATCGACTGTGCCACTGCCGCTGCCACACAAGATTTCCGATTTTCCTCCATAAAAAAAGAAGAGCTGACTCGATTAAACATCGAGATCTCGGTCCTGACGCTTCCATGGAAAATCAAGGATGCTTCGGAAATAAAGATCGGCGAACACGGGATCATTATATCCAAAGGACCAAACAAGGGCCTCCTTTTGCCTCAGGTCCCTGTGGAGTGGGATTGGGACCTCGAAACATACCTCAACCATGGATGCCTCAAAGCCGGACTAGCTGAGGACGAATGGAAAAAGGGAGCCACGATCGAGATATTCTCTGCTCAAGTGTTTTCAGAGTAACAGATAATTATTTCTTGAACTCTTTATTCTTCAGGAGCTCCTTCGCGTCCATTTTGGCTTCGGCAATTCCAGCAACCCATCGTGGATCATCCGGCATGTTCAGAACATAATCCAATTCCGCCCGGGCATCACTCACTCTATCCTTGGCAAGGTATGTTTCTGCCAAATACACCCGCGTGAGCGGATCCTCAGGCCCCAGCTCTTTGGATTTCTCCAGATGTTCGAGTGATTTATCTTTGCTGCCGCCCGCTATTCCAGGGACCTTGAAGAACACACGGCCCAAAACTCTATCCGCGCCTCCGTCTTCATAACCACGGTCCACTTCAATAATCTTGAACATAGAATTTTTGATCGGCTTGACCAGTGACAGGCTTTTCATCACACCTTTGGTTTCACCGTATTTGCCGTTATTCACACCAAGCCAGTAATGACCATCCGGCTTTTCAGGCTGAAGTGCCACGGCCTTGTTGGCATGGTACACGCCCTGGGAAAAAATAATCTTTTTATCATTTTTTTCCGCAGTGTGAGTGCCAACATAATACTGAATCCTAGATATTTTCCAGTAGGGCTCGTATTTGTCCTCAGTAACACCCAATGCTTGTCGGTATAACTCAAGAGCTTTCTCTGCGGTCTCCATATCCTTCATGTCATCGAACAGTTCATCGGCTTGGGCGATCAGTTCCTCTGCACTCTGTGAATAAAGAATACTTGAAAAACAGACAAAAGCAAAAATCAGTAAAAGTGTTTTTCCCTTCATAGATATCTCCTTTTGCGAGTATTTATACCATAAATCCGGGCAAATCCAAAATCAAAAAAACTCACAGGTTAAGATAATTGGCTGCTTCGTCATCAAGCTGCAAAAGAATCTGTTCGATGCGTTGCCGTTCTATTTCCAGGTCATCCCCACGCAGTTTCGGGTCCACGACGATGGGATCACCAAAAAGGGCGGCAACTCTTGTGAATGGATAGAAGATCAAGAAACTGTCCCAGCTGTTGAGCGTTTTCTTTCGCAATGCGGCAAAAGTGAAAGGCACGAGATATGCACCTGACTGCTGTGAAAGCTTGAGGGCTCCGAGCTTCATCTTGCGGTTCGGACCCTTGGGACCATCGGGCACGATAATCACTTCGCCCCCCTTATCCAGCTCTTTTCTCATCACACTCCATGCCTTAACGATGGAGTGAGAACTCGATCCTCTGAGCACTTTACCCCATCCTGATACGATACGCGCAAGGATCTCCCCGTCTTCGCTTGGACTTATCAGAGCCAATATCCCGCGCTTCTTGAAGAGGTAAGGAACCACGAGCAATCGTCCATGCCAAATGAGCAGAACTACAGGCTTGTTTTGGTTCCTCAACTCCTGATAACGATCCTCCCCGATCACTGTCAAGCGAGCCGACTTTGTCCATAAGCCCAAAATCAGCTTTCCCAAAAATCCAATAAATCTTAACTTGACTTCTTTGAATACTGACATCGTTTACACTAACCTGAATTATTCATAAAAGTTGCTGCCAAATTTACACTCTAAAAGCACTCAATATCTTATTGGCAGCATCTTTTACCCTCTGGGCGCCGACCCAACCTAACCCGCCGATCTCACTGCAAAGCCTTCGTTGTAGCCCGGGTTAGGTTGGGACGGCTTGCGGTAGTTCACTACAGCTTCGTGGGCCACCGCCTCAACCCTAATGTCAGGGTGGGGCGGGTTGGCCTCGACTCGTGAATAATTCAGGCTTTATGATCCATGTCAAATCATATACAAATCACAACATACAGTAAATATCTATTTGCACAGCGGCTAAAAAATGCTACATTTCTGAATTTGATATTTACCTTTTGTGCCTGTCGATCAAAAAGCCGAAAACAAATCCCAAGAGAGAGATGGCTACTCCGTAGGGCAATGAAAATGGCCATGCGGGCCAACTGAGATGAACAAGGCCGACCCCATTCAAAAAGCCCACTATGGCATATCCACTCCCCAGGACAAGACTCAACATTCCCGCTGTGGGATACTTTTTCCTTAAAAAGATCATGGCAACACCGGGAACAAACATCCCCTCTGCCATGACTTCTGAGGCCAGACCGAGAGTCTTCAGAATACCCTGAAGCCTTGTGGCGATAAAAAAGGCAAGGACTCCCACTGCAAATGTCGCCACCCGGCTCATGAGCACGGCATTTTTTTGACGGGAGAAAGGAATAAACTGCTGATAGATATCCCTTGTCAACGATAGAGCTCCCGTGTTTATAGCTGTATCCATTGTAGACATGACCGCCGCTATTATGGCAAGAAACAGAACCCCGCCTAAAAACTTTCCCGCATGTGAATGGATCAGCATTGAAAGAATGCTGTCTGTGCGATCCACGGGTATGGATAACGAAAGAGATAAAATTCCGATCAATACAACACAGCCAAAAAACACAAAAAAAATCCCTCCAGCTCCTAACAATCCTAACCTGGCATCACGTTCCGTGCGAGCCGCCTGTATGCGCTGCCAGACGATGGGAGAAATGATCCAGGCGAGAGTGAATGACAGGGCGATCCAGATATTCCTCTCGAATCCCAAGAAAAAGTTGAAATGATCACTGCCATCCATAGCCCGAGCGGCTAGTGAGACTTTATCCCATGAGGACATCCCTAACAAGGAGAAGAGCAGGCCTAAAATACCGCTCACTAACAGGAAAAACTGGAATCCGTCTGTAATCACAACAGAAAACAACCCCCCAAAGACAGAATAAAGAAGAACAACTGCAGTCCCCAAAACCAGAGCCATAAAATAGGATGTGCCGAGGAAGGATTTAAGAAAATTTCCCATGGCCACCATTTGTGATGCGGCAAGAAGAACCATGTACCATACGATCAGCACAGCTGCCAGGTGACGAACCGTTCGGCCATACCGCTCCTCCATCAGATCTGGCAGAGTCACAAACGGTAATCGCCGTATCGGCCGTACGAGAAACAGAGCGAAAACAAGAACAGTCACGATGGAAGGGATCCCTATCACCCAGAATGAACTGATCCCTTTGTCAAAAGCCTCATCCACTGACACCAAGGTTGAGGTTGCGCCCAGCCATGAACCAGCAAGCGTGAGAAGGATGAGGAGTGCGGGGAGATTGCGGGATGCAAGGAAAAAATCCTCAATGGTCTTTATCTTCTTGGAAAAAAAGAAGCCGATCAGTAGGAGCAGGACAAAATAGAGAAGCAGATAGATAAACAGTTCGGTGGTCACAGTGTCCTTATAACAAAAACTTATTTCAAATAGCAAACCGCTAATGCCTTGAATAAGCATCCCTAAAAGCGTAATGGCATGACTTCACTTTGCGTTATTAAGTGTCACAATTGTGTGGTGGAGAAAACCGTGTGAAGGGCTCCATGCGGGCATGGTCTTCTATGTAGGGACCGTTTCCCAAACGGTCCGTTCGGGGAACGGACCCTACACTTAAATAATCATTCATAACGGTTTTGGGGATGCTTCCACGCCTTGATAATTTCCCTGAGGAAGATTCTATGCTATAATCCGAAAAAATGAAGAAACTCTTCTGCTTCTTAACACTCGTTG
>Ga0307379_10009059_pt1 | contig 13355 bp, 10 predicted proteins | sample UN2MG_FD_202237 | JGI IMG/M metagenome (GOLD analysis project Ga0307379, IMG submission 202237) | Soil microbial communities from Risofladan, Vaasa, Finland - UN-2 | ecosystem: Environmental > Terrestrial > Soil > Coastal area > Acid sulfate soil | place: Finland: Risofladan, Vaasa | collected...
GGCATTTAGTTTTCTCCTATAATAATTGTTTAAATATTACCTTATTATTATAGTATATTTGCTTAATTATTTCTATGTGTTTTTAGACTTATACGCTAATATTTTCTATTCTCGGACAAGCTCCTAGAGGTAATATACAGGACACTATAAAAAAGAGTGTCTTATTATAATTTAAAAAAAATTATAATAAACTGTAATAAACTTTACATAAATACACTAAAACTTATATGGACAATAGAGTTGAAATTATAAGATATATTAATCTTAAACAGCGTATTGGTGTTTAAAGATATTTATAGCTTCCTCTTTGGCAATTCTACTCCATGTTGTTACATTTCTAGGATTATTAGCTATAGTATGATTGTCTTTCATTATTACTTCAACTATACAACCTTTGGTTCTTTCAAAGAAATCCCTCAAATCATTTCTAATAGCATCTTTGTTAATCTTTTCAACAGCCAAAACAGCAGGATTTGGTTTTCTTGAAAAAATATATTTATCTTTAAGTGCAGATGCCATCTTTTCTACATCAACCCAGGCAGAACAGGAAACTCTCCTCATTCTACTGTGTCTCTTTATCACATGCCACCTACTATGCACAGGCTCACAACAGCCATAGCAGTTTAATCCAAATCTATCAAGAAGCGGTTTTTCATTTGGAAATATAAATTCTTCATACATCTCTGGGGATACATATATAGTTTCCTGACTTTCAGCAAAACCCCACATGTCTAGTGTCCTTATGTATTCGCCATCAAAATCTTTTTGTGGCAATTCTTCTGTATGGCCTATTCCTCCAGAAGCTATATAGGTATTATCATTATTCAAACTTAGCAAATTGTTGCTCTCTAAAAAATCGACTTTTTTTATTAATCCGTTTGATACAACAGATAAAAGCTCCTTTAGCTCTGATGGATGTAAACAAAAATCTAATAGTAAGTTTTCCAAACCTCTCAGGAATACTGTTGGTAATGTAATACCTAGTGACCACCACCATGTGCCTTTTAATCTTACTTTTAAAATAGCTCCGAATATTTCTTTAGCTAATAATTGAGTGCCTTCAGTAACTTCATAATCAATTTCAGGATCAATAAATTTTACTTTTTTTAGGTCTTTATCGTAGTCTTTAACTGGAGGATCCCAAATATAAGAACCTCCCTGAAAGGTTTTTTTCTTATCTAGGCCCCGATGAATTTCAGTAACCACATTCCAATTATCAGGTTCTGCAGTATATGGAACATCAAAATAATCCACTACTGGTCTATCGTCTCCCATTTCTTTTCCCCAGAAAATTTCTTTTCTAAGCCTCATCTCCCAGGCTCTACCAATTTTACTGGTGCATTTTATAAGGTTTTCTGTAATAATCTCATTCCATCCATTTTCAGGGTCACAGAAAATAACAGGTCTGGTTTTTTTTAGCATATTATGGTCTTTCCATAACTGTATCTTTTCTTTCTGTTCATCTTTTGAAGAAATCTCCTTTACTCTGTATGCTAATTCTCTTAGTTTCTCTCTATCTTTTTTTGGGATGTAAAGGTCTTCTCTTTTAAAACCAGTTGTAATACTTTCTAAAGCTGTTTGCTCCATATCTGTTTTTTTACCTGTACCGTAATGGTTCAAGACATCCTCCGATTTAAGAATAAATTAGATTATTTACACATAATAAAAACTAATGTAACTTTTCCGCATATCTGGGTTGCAATCAGGACCAAAGGTTTTAAGAATAACTAATGTTTCAAACCCAGTATTTTCCACTTCAGCATCTGAAACAGTAGTTGGATAAGGTACAAAAAATTAATCTCTTGTTAGTTCACCAAATCTAATCGTTGTAGTGGTTTCAATATCAATTGAGTTTAATCTTCCATGGTACTGTATTGTAATTAATCCATAAGCTTTGGTACCCTTAATAGTTACTTTACCGCCAGAATATACTGTTAGTTCTTTTGCTGAAAATACTTCTTTGCCATTAACTTTGCCAGATACAATCTATTTTTCCTGGTAGCTTTTTGATGCAGTATTTCCTATATCTATGGGTTTTAAGAAAAATCTTTCTTTAAATATTGGATCTACATTTTTTCCCAATCTATAATATCCATTAAATAATCTATGTTATATTTATTGTTCATTTAGAATCCTCTATTTTATTTTCTATATTCCTTTATAACTTCAATCATAGCTATAATATTCTCAACAGGCACACCGGGCTGTATATTATGTACAGAACTAAACACAAACCCCCCACCAGGGCTGAATATATCTATAAGCCTTCTAGTCTCTTCCTTTACCTGGGCCGGAGTTCCAAATGGAAGGGTTTTCTGGGTATCTACTCCTCCACCCCAGAAGGTTATATATTTTCCATATTCTGTCTTTAGCTTCGCTAGATCCATACCTTCAGCTGATATCTGTACCGGGTTAAGGATATCAAATCCTGCATCAATGAATTCAGGAATAAGTTTATAGATAGATCCGCAACTGTGCATAAAAGTATGCCAGCCTGTATTTTCATGGATCCAGTTGTTTACCTTTAGATGGTAAGGTTTATATAGGTCTTTATATAGATCTAGTGATATTAAAGGGCCACTCTGGGTCCCAAAATCGGTTCCTGAGATAAACACTATATCTATTTTATCCCCTACCGAATTATATATCCTTCTGAAGTTTTCTATAGCTATTTCAAGCTGCTTTGAAAATATATCCTTTATATAGTCTTTTCTTGTCACTGTAGATATATACCATTCTGATATGTCCCTGATTCCTTTGGGATGCTTTAAGGTAGGACCGGGTACCAGTGCTATATCTCCAAATCCGGAAGATACAAGGCTTGCTATTATGGCATAGTCAGTACCACTGTATAGTTTGTCTGCCCTGCACTTTATATCTTTTAAATCAGTAACTGAAAGAAGTGTAAACTCTTCTGTATTATCTTCTACATTTAAGCTAGCATCATCTATGGGATCCTGCCTTATCACAAGGTCAAAGTAAAATCCATTCTTTGGCATCTTGGCTGCAGGAGGTACGGAGTTATCTCCTTGGGGATACATATACAGGCTCCAGTCACTATTCTTTACTGTATTAAATAGCTTTGGAACCAGTACAGGAGTCCCATCATCAAGTTCCCATTCTTTCCATCCCTCATTTTTAAACCCGAAGAAATTTCTCGAACCCAGTAGCGATACAGTATCTACTCCAAGAACTTCTTTTAAGTCATCTGCTATTTCTCCAAGCATCTGATAAGGCTCTACTACTTTGACAGGTGTTCCGGGAGTGTCAAGTCTCAGTCTTTGCCTTAATTTGTAAATGGTCGATACATGAATACCTGTTGCAAGCATTCCTCCAAAGTCTACCGGGAGCTTGTCCGGATCTTTGTAGGAAAGGGTTATTTTTATTCTGTCTTTAGGGGTCAATTGCGGTGTTCTCCATGAAAAATATATTATTTATTATGTATTGAGTACTTTTTCCTTTGTAGTAATAATTTCATTCCATCCATTATCAGGACCACAAAATATTACCGGCCTGGTCCTTTTTAACATATTATGGTCTCTCCAGAGTATAATTTTTTTGCTCACCCTGCATGGATATTTCTTTAACTTTATATAAACTAATCTTTTTATAATTTGTCTATCCTCTGAAGGTATCTTTATATATTTTTTTTAAGACTAAGACCAGTATTTATAATACCTAAAGCGGTTTGTTTAGTATCTGGCTTCCACCGCTATATTTTTCCATAAAAATATATCCTATCTAGAACAATAATCTAAAATACTATAATTCATACTATTCAAACATCTCAATAACTATATCAAGCATCTTACAAATCATCTTGAGCACTTCAGTATAATCACTATAAACTCCTTGACAGTGATTTGCAACAAACTTATCTAAAAACCTTATAATTAAAAGGCAGCTTAGAAAAAACATATTTCCATCTCTTAGTAGTTTCTAACATCTTTTTCTCTAAGTAATTCAATAAACTATATTGAAACTAGGAACATTCTTTAGTCATCCTTGTAGCGAGAACTATCTAATTTTTATATTTTAAGATTTTAATTTTTATTATTTAGGCAATATATTTCTGGTTCATAAAAAACTGCAGAACCTTCACTCACAAAAAGACCCCATTTTCCAACATTTAGATTATATATTCTAGTACTTAGAGCTAGTTGCTTATTCACATAAACTACACATATTGTCTTATCAACAAATACTTTTATGTGATAAAATGTTTGTTTTTTAAAATCCAATGGTCTTTCTAACCCAGGTAAAAAAGAATCATGATTAGTTGAGGGAAATATTTTTGTTCTTGGCCATAAATCAAATACCATTCTATTTCTTAAAGGCTCAAATCGAATATAGTAAGCACTATCTTGATCATCGCCTAATCTTAATATTAAACCAAAGTTTTTAGTATTTTTAATATATTTTACTTTTATAGAAATTTTACATGTTAAAGGCATATTGCAATTTGATACAGCACATGAAAAACTATCACGGGAATCAACAGATATGGTTTTTTTTGTTATATTCCAATTTCCTAATAATGGATAAAGGGTGAAATCTATTTTTTTCTCAAACACATTGTTTATGGTATCAGGTACTTTTATAAAAAGTTCACCATGAGAATTTTGTATAATTTCATGTACTATAAGATTTCCGCCCCAATTCCACTTACTTTCACAATCCTGCATAGGTGTTTTGGTGGGATTCCAACCAAAAAGAAATCGTCTTTTCCCATCTGTTGCGGTTTTAGCAGCATAATATGCTCTACCATCAAATGTATCATTTTTTGGAAGTATCCATGGTCCGTTAACCGATTTACTCATTCTATAATGAGTAACACAATCTTCAGAAAAAGTTGAAAATAATAAATAGTACCACTTTCCTATTTTAAAAAGATCTGCGCATTCCATCCTATAGTAAATATTTGGAGACCAGAAAGGTTCACTGGCTGTCCAATTTTTTAAGTCTTTTGAAGTACATAAACCAATACACCCACGTCTTCTAGGGGGGGCACTTTTAATTCTGGCACAAATTAACATCCAATATTCATTTGCTTCACTGTTCCAGAAAACAAATGGAGAATCCCAATCATTTTTCTCATAAATTTTTTGATCAGCATAAAATGTATCTTCTGGAACTTTTTTCCAATTAACCAAATCTTTACTTATTGCATGCATGATAGCATCTTGATTTTTGTTTTTCTTTACAAATTGTGGATTATGACCAGTATAAAAAATATGATAATGATTTTCTGCTTTTATAACACTACCAGTATAAATATAATAATCTTGATCTTTATCACTACCAGTAGGAATTGCTTCACCGTATTCGCTAAAATTTAAAAAATCTGTAGTTCCAATCTGATACCAAGAAATAGGTCCAATAGGCCATGTAGGATTTCTATTTTCATACCATTTTCTTTTATCATGTAAGTAAAATAACCTGAATTCTCCATCCTCATAAAAAGGAATAACATCTCCTAACGAAGCATTACTTGGCTTATAAAATATTTCCTTTATACTTATTTTTGTACTCATATTTTTCTATTAAACTTTCTAAAAAATTTATAACTTAACCTTTAATTGCACCGGCTGTCATTCCCTTTATGAGATTACGAGAAAAAATAAGGTAAAATAATACAGAAGGTAAAATGCTTATAGATATAACTGCAAACATTGGACCCCAATCCACTGTCCTTTCACCCCTAAAACTCATAAGTCCTACAGGTAAAGTTTTAGCAACATTGTTACGCATAATTACGAGTGAAAATAAAAATTCATTCCAAATGTTTATATAATTTATTACAAGTATAGTTGCTACTGCTCCTAATGAAATGGGCATTACCACTGAAAAAAACAACCTTAACTGTCCACAACCATCTATTTTGGCTGCATCAATTATTTCGTCTGGAAATTGCCTGAAGTATGTTTGAGCTAGTAAAGTTGAAAATGCAAAATTAAAAGCTACATATGGAAATACCAAGCCAAAATAATTACTTAGTAGTCCCATTTTTCCAATCAAATAATATAAAGGTATTATTAAAGAATGTACTGGTATTCCTAATAATGCTATAAGAAAAAAGATAAAAATATTTTTACCAGGAAATCTAATCTTGGCTGTTGCATACCCTGCCAACAGAGAAACTGCAGTTAATATTATTAACGATATTAAAGTGACTATCAAACTATTCTTAAAATAAATACTTATATCGATTCCTGAAGTCTCTCTAAATAGTGGAAAATCATAATTTCCTAAATAAAATGATTTTGGAAAACCAAGGGGATTTGTCTTAATATCTACGGAAGTCTTAAAACTTGAATAGAAAAGCCAGAGAAAAGGCCCTATTTGAATAAACGCCCACATGATAAGTATGATTTGTAATATTGATTTACTAAAAATTCCATTAGATTTTTTTCTATTTATGGTCATCATTTATATCCTTTCTTTTCCCTCTATATTTCGAAAAATGTTTTTCTATATCCTGAAACCCTAATATAAACAATGGCAAAAATAATAGATACCAAGAACATTATTACAGCCACAACTGAACCATAGCCAAATTGCATTTGTCTAAAAGCTACTTGATATAAGTGAGTACCTAATACTTCTGTTGAACCTGCAGGTCCACCCTGAGTCATAGCCCATACAATATCAAAAACTTTAAAGGAGAATATTAATTGCAACATAATAATAATTGAAAAGACATTCCTAAGAAGCGGAACTGTAATTCTAAAAATCCTTTGTATAGTAGAAGCTCCATCAATTCTTGCCGCTTCATAAATCTCTTCATTTATATTTTGCATACCTGCTAAAAAAAATATCATAGGGAATCCACTATACTGCCAGATAGTAACAATGATTATTATAAAAAAAGCTATATCAGGTTCTCCGAGCCAAACTCTTTGCAGTTGTTCTAGATTCATTTTCCCTAAAATATTATTTATTAATCCATAAGGGTCGAACATTCTAACCCATAATAATGCAAGAGGTATTACTGAAACTACTACAGGTAAAAAATAAATAAACCTGTAAAACTTCCAAAATTTTACCTTTAGATCAATTATAACAGCAAGAATAAAACCAATCCCAACTGTTCCAATAGTGGTAAAAACTGAAAAAATTATAGAGTTTTTAAGGGCAACATAAAAAAATCTGTCGGCAGTAAACATTTTTATAAAATTCTTTAGACCAACAAAATTGAAATCTCCATAACCTTTCCATTTGGTAAAAGATAATAAAATTGATGCAATTGCAGGAAAAGCTATGAATATTAAAATCAATATTATTCCTGGTAGAATAAAACTATATCCTGTAATAAACTCTAATAAATTTTTTTTATTTATCCTGATCAAAATTTTCCATTATAAAAATCAATCTGCTAAAGTTAATCCTACTGCTTTGCAAGATTTGCAATGCAGTAGGATTTTTAGAATATCTATTGTTCTAATTCTTCTAATGCTGTATCATACATAATCTGCCCGGCTTCTTCAGGAGTTAAACTCCCTTCAGATACTCCAACAACAGCATCCACATAAACTTCTGTCCTGATTGGACTTGTCCATATATCTATGATATCAATAGAACCATATTTACCAACATCAGCGATAATTCTTGCTACCATTGGATCAATTAATTCTGATACTTCTTCAGGGGTTATATTCTTGCTAGGACTGATTAAACCACTTTCATAGGCTTTGGCTGCATATTCTTTCTTTAAGAAACTGCTTATTATATCTACTATAACTGGTATTTTCTCCTCAGAAACATATGAGGGAACTATAATGCCATTGGTAAATGAAGCAACCATTGCATCATTCCCATCATATGATGGCATTAAATAGTAGTCAAAATTCAAATCAGGATTTGATTCTTTGATTATATTAACCTCCCACATGCCAAAACCAAACATCGCTGCTTTTTCATCAGTGAAAAGCAACCTAGCTGAATCAAAATCTAAAGCACTAAAACCTTCTGCAAAAACCCCTTCTTTAGCCATTTTTTGTAGAAAATCAAAAGCTTTGATTGCTCCTTCGCTTCTAAATATTTCAGCAGTTTCAGCAGATTTATTGGGATCCCTTCCCCACATAACATATTTGGTTGCATCTTCCTTTGATAAAAATCTGACAAGCAATTGATTATAGATATGAGCTAAATTATATGGATTCTTTCCGCCGGAGATCGTCCATGGTTCATATCCATTTTCTTTGAGTTTTTCAGAAACTGTAAATATTTCATCTAACGTAGTAGGCGGAGTTATACCCAACTCTTCAAAAACAGGTACATTATAGTAAACCAACGGACTTATAATCCAATCTGTTGAAAGAAAGAAAGTTCCTAGCCCAGGTATAATATAATCTTGTGCACCTTCATACATCTGATCATACCATCCATTGTCTTCAGCATACTGGGTTAAATCCAACAATAGACCTTCTCTAGCCCATTCATCCGTCTTTCCACCACCCCAATGAAATAGTAAATCTAATTTTTCCTGACCACTTGCTAGGGCTGAAGGAACAAGGTCTATATGATCCTGGTGCTCATTTATTGTAATATCAATTGTTACATTTGGATGTTCTGCCTCATAAAGCTCTTTAAATTTTTGCCACATATCATTTTCATTACCAGCAATTACCCAGAAATCAATTGTGATAGGCTCTTCAGTAGGTACTGCCTCTTCAGAAACTTCTTCTTCAGTAGGTACTGCCTCTTCTGTTGGAGTTACTTCTTCTTTACAACCTATTCCCATAAATACGATAGAAAATGAAAATATTACAATTACAAGCCATATGAACCATTTATTCATTTTTTTCATTTTTTCCTCCTAAAAATAGAATTTTACTAATAAATCATTTAAAATGATTTAGAGATTTGATTTAGTAAAACCTCACTCTTGTGTTTGCTGATCAAATCTCATTTTACTTCTCCCATAGATCATCTCCTTTCTTTTTATAGTATTATAATATTGATTAATCACATCACCTCCCTATAACCTCACTCTTGTGTTTGCTGATCAAATCTCATTTTACTTTTTTTTAAAATAGCTTTTTTATTACACCTCCTATTTCCATTTAGATATAAAATTCATATGATTAATAAGTAATTTTTTAAAAATTTTACAACATCATTTGATTAATATAATCATTAAAATTTATATCTTCGCCACATTTTTTTTTGAATTCTTTTTGACTTAGATCCTTTATCTCTAAGATCTTTTCTGCTAGAACATTATCTAAAATTAAAAAATTTATAAGTCCTGTTCTTAAAGCTCCAAGAACTCCGTATTTCTTTTCATGGCCAAACACTGCAGCAACTTTATAGGAAATATCTTTAATATTTTCCTTAGGGAGACAGATAATTCTATTATCAAAGCTGGTATTTAAAAAATTACCTTCAATATCAAAATAATAAAAAAGAATATTACCTGCAGCGTATAATCTCTTAAGTTCTAAAAACTCATTTTTATGTAAATCTCCTGATTCAATCATCAGCTTATTTATCTTTGGGTAAAAAGTACCGATTCCAAATATTAAAATATTAATTTCATGAAACATTTTATAAGTATTTTTTATATTTTTTTCACCTAATAAAACTCTTTTGGTCTCTATAGAATCAACAATAATTGGAGCATTTATAGTAAAATGGGGAGCATTAAAAACCTTAGAAAATTTTCTTGATATGTTATGGACACTATTACTATAAGATAAATTAGAACCTCCATTTGCTTCGATAATTTTTATATTCTTGATCTTACCTATATTATAAATTGAATCAGCTATAGCTTTTACAGTTGAACTTGTAGTCAATGAGATTACATCATTATCTTTTATGATATTTACTAGTAAATTTGCTGCCTCTAAACCAATTTTTCTCTTCACTTCGCTTTCAGGCAGATTTTCATTGTTAACCACTAAAACCTTATCGATTTTAAAAATATCTTCTAGCAAAGTAGCTGTTTTTAAATTTTTATCTATAAACTTTTCATCAATAATTATCCGAACTAACCCAATTTCTTTTGCAGTTTTAATTATATTAGCAACTTGAAATCTTGATAGCTTAAGCTTCTTACCTATTTCAGTAAAAGTTAAATCATCCTCATAATAAAGTCTACTTGCCTTATAAACCAAATTTAAATCTTTTTCAAATTTCTTAATAATATTGCCCCCCTTCAGTATTTAAGTCCAGTTTTACCTTTTAAAAAATATTTAAATTATTTCATTAAATATTTTTTTCATATGAGCATATATTACACCTTTGTTACATTCATATTATATAAAATTTCATTTTTTTCCAAATGTAAAATATTTTAAGTCTATTTTTCATCTAATCATTTAGATAGAACCAATAACTCAATATCATTTTTTTAATTCCTATTGTGAATTATAAGGGTCCACCTTTATAGGATATTTACCGAATTCTCTAGCTATACGATAAATTTCAAAAAAATTTTCCACTGGTATATCTGGTTGAAAGTGATTTGTAGGTGCAAATATATACCCACCTCCTGGGGCTAAAGCTTCTATTCTTTTTTTCGCCTCGGATGCTGCCTGCTCTTTAGTCCCGCAAATCCCATGCTGTATATCTACTCCCCCATGAAATATTAAATCTTTTCCAAACTCCTTTTTTAATTCAAATGAATTCATATCTTTGGACGAAGGCTGTAGAGGATTTAAAATTTCCACTCCCATTTCAATAAAACAGGGAATAAGTTCTCTTATTGAGCCACATGTATGTAAAAATGTCTTAGCATTAGGTGCAACTTGTTTTACTGCCTCGAACATTTCTTTGTGTGGCTTAGTAAAAAACTCTTGGAAAACTTCTTTAGAAATAAAGGGTCTATCTTGCATTCCAAAGTCTTCAGAATATTCCACCCAATCAATATATTTACCACTAGGCTTAAGATAATATAAATATATTTGAGTAGAAATTTTAGTAATCTTATTAATTAGTTTATGAGCAAACTTTTTATTTACATATAGATCCATTAAAAATTGTTCTGGACCTCTTAAGTACATGGCTATTTCAAACATAATACCGGAAACTGCAGTAGTAGCAGTTATTGAATAATCTGTTTCTTCGTACCACTGCCTGGATTGTTTTTCAATTCCTTCTATTCTTCCGGGATCTTTAGGAATAGGCCATTTGTAATTATCAATGCTAAAATAGTCTGCATCCGCAAGTGGATAATATGTGACCATACCATACTCATCTATATATTTTCTACCAATACCCCATTCATCTATAACATTTCCATTTTTATCCATGTAGCTCTCAAAATTTTTTAAATTTCTACCGATATTAATATGCCTAAAATCTGAATCTATATAATCACTTATTCTATAATCAACATAGGCTGTTGATTTCCCAGGCCTTACTAGATTTCTATTATTTTCCAAACCAATATGTTTTAATATCTCAAAGTATAACTTATTATGAATCCTAGAAGCAGAACCCCAAAGATCTATAGGTACTCTATCAGGTTCTTTATGATTTATTGTTGTTCTAACTCTTTCTCTATGATTCATTTAGCAATATAACCTATCAAATTAAATTTTATTCATTCGAAAAATAATTTCTTTTATTTAAATAGTATTTTGGATTATTTTTTAATTATCTTTCCGAGAAAATGTAAAATAAAAATCAATATCTTTTTTGAAATTTAGATAATATTTTAAACACTTCCATGCTCTCAAGTCCTTCATAAACTTTACAATAAATTTCATAAAGTTCGTCATATAATTGAACATTTTCTTTTATTGGCTTATATTGTCTGTCAATTTTTACCATTTTAGAAATGCCTTCTCTTATATCATTAAAAATACCAACTCCTACACCTGCAAGTATTGCAGCTCCTAAAACTGCTGCATCAGTTATTTTTAAAGTTTTAACTTCTCTATTATACATATCAGCCTGGATCTGATTCCAAAGATCAGATTTTGTTGGACCGCCCATTAAATGAATATTATTTATTTCAATACCAGATTCCAACATCGAATTTATAATATCTTTCATTTCCAAAATGATGCCTTCAACAAAAGCTCTAGCTATGCACCATTTGTTATGAGCAAATGTTAAGCCAACTAAAGTGCCTCTTGCATATGAATTCCACCGTGGAGAAGTAGCGCTTGCAAGGTATGGAAGAAATACTAAACCTTTCGCTCCAATTGGAGTTTTTTTAATCATTTTATCTAGAATAACATATATATCATTGCCTGTTTTCTCTGCAAAGACTTTTTCTAAAACTGCAATCTCATCTTTAAACCATTTGAATACACTAGCTGCTCCAGCCTGATAACCTTCCAATTGCCATTTCCCTTTTATAGCATGATTTGTTATACAACCTTTTTCATTTGGATCCCTAAACTTTTTATCTAAATATGAAATAGCTATACCTCCTGTACCTAATGAAACAGATAAAAAACCATCTTTTACTATACCTGCACCAATTACTGCACTATTTTGATCACCTGCTCCAACACAAATAGGTGTCCCCTTTTTAAATCCTATTTTTTCTGATGCTAATTTAGAAATGACCCCAACTTTTGATCCAGAAGATTTAGGGATTGGCAGAATCGCTTTATCAATTTCAAATAATTTCAACATTTTTTCACTCCACTGAAGATTATCTGTCTCCCACAGTCCGTATAGTCCTGCATCTGATATATCCACGAAATAATCTTCAGCCCCTAATGATTTTAGAATGTAATCCTGTAACTGTATTACTTTTGATACCCTTTCCCATATTTTTGGTTCCTTTTTCCTGACCCATAATATTTTTGACAGTACCCAGGTGGTGTTACTGGGAAGCCCAGTAATTTTATAAAATTCTGAAGGACTAATCTTTAAATTGATCTCTTCAAGCTCATCAGTAGTCCGGTTATCCTGCCATGAAATCATGGGCCTTAGAAGATAACCTTGCTTATCAATAAAGATACTACAGGTTCTCTGAGAGGATACAGCTACTGAAGCTATATCTTCAGGATTTATTTTTGACTTTGAAATAGCCTCTTTTGCAGAATCCATTGCTGATTCCAAAAGAACACTTGCATCCTGTTCCACCCAGTTTGGTTTGGGATAAGAACAGGAATACTCTATGTAACCACTGGACATTAAATTACCCTTTAAATCAAATATGCCAGTTTTAGCCCCTGTTGTGCCAACATCAATTCCTGCAAGATATTTATTACTCATTTGAGACTCCAGTTAATTAAAATTTACTCAAGATTAAATATATGCTTTGAATATTACTCTTATGAGTAATATATACACTTTTGTGATTATTACAAAAAAAGATTTTATTGTCAATTATTTCTCTTTTATTCTCTTTTATATATAAAGTTTTTAGGGGATCTACTTGGCTT
>Ga0307379_10009060_pt1 | contig 13354 bp, 11 predicted proteins | sample UN2MG_FD_202237 | JGI IMG/M metagenome (GOLD analysis project Ga0307379, IMG submission 202237) | Soil microbial communities from Risofladan, Vaasa, Finland - UN-2 | ecosystem: Environmental > Terrestrial > Soil > Coastal area > Acid sulfate soil | place: Finland: Risofladan, Vaasa | collected...
AATTCTTCTTCATCATCTATTGTACTGATCAATATAGATGGAAGGTCAGTTCCTTTTATCTTTAACAAAGCTTCTCTTGTATGGTAAGTAATAGTATTATCTTTATCAATAAGTGCTTGACGAAGAGTTGCTATTAATGCCCAAGTTGCTCGTGGATCACCTAAACGACCAAGTAAATCAATAGCAAATCTTTTGACTTCACTATGTGGTTCATTTTGAGCTGCCTTAATCAAAGGATTAACAGCTTTTTCCTTTCCCAATCTAAATAATTTACTAGCAGCGCCAAAACGTTTATTCCAATCAGGATCACTTTCAAGTGTTTTAATTAATGGTTCAAGATCTTCCTTATATGGTGAGTCATCATCAGGTAAATAGTTCATATTCTTAGCCTCGTAAATTGATCAGATCCAATTCTTCAATGAACCCTCTGGCAGATAACCATTCTGCTGTTTTTCCAGTAATGGTCATTCTAGTTTTTTGTAAATCATCGATTTTTGCACAGCCAGTGAGGAACATAACAGTCTTTAATTCGTGAATAAAATGTTCTAACCAATCAGTTATTTGTCTTTCTGTTCCAGTAGCAGCTAAACATGCTAAAGGCAAGGCAATTCCGACTAGTTTTGCACCAATGGCTAATGCTTTTGCTGCTTCTAAACCATTTCTAATTCCACCTGAAGAAATAATTTCAACCTTATCTGCAAGAGTAGCAACTTCAATTGTACTTGCAGCAGTAGGAATACCCCAATTTTTTAGCAATTCACCAATCTTAGCCTGCTTTGTAAAACCTTGTTGTCTCGCACGGATTGCTTCAATTTGGGACCAACTAGTCCCACCAGCTCCAGCAATATCAATAGCTTTGACATTACACTCAGATAATTGTCGTGCTGTCTCGTATGATATCCCAGAACCTACTTCCTTAACAATTAAAGGTTCTTTGAGTTTCTTACCTATTTCCTTGATCTTCGAAAAAAGATTGTTGAAATTAGTATCCCCTTCGGGTTGAATTATTTCTTGCAGTGGATTTAAATGCAAAATTAATGCATCTGCCTTTATCATATCAATTGCTTTTTGTGCATGAGTGATCGTAAAATCATTATTAAGCTGTATTGCTCCTAAATTTGCTGCAACAAATGCTTTAGAAGCATTATCACGGATAATTGAAAATGAATCAATATTATTTTCATCTTCTAGTGCAGCTCTTTGACTACCAACACCAATTCCTATACCAAATTTCTCTGCTGCTCGTGCTAGTAGACTATTCATTTCCTTTGCTTTTTCAGTTCCGCCAGTTATTGATGAAATAAAAATTGGATATTTAAACTGATGTCTCAAAAAAGATGTTGATAGATCAATATCATTAAAATTAACTTCTGGTAGAGCATTATGAACAAACTCCAAATCCTCAAAACCAGTAGTTTTGGTCATTTCTATCTCTCTTGTAGAATTACAGCAAATATCTAAATGATCTTGTTTTCGGTTAGTTGTCTGTTTTGCTGCTTTATCTTTATCCATAAAAAATATCCCTTCAGAGAGAAATTTTCACATAGATTTGTAATTCAATAATGATTATTAAATACATATGGTTGAAAAAATAATTTTGTAGAAAAAACAAAATAATGATGAAAAGAAGAATTACATTGAATCTATCAATTCATTTTCATCTTCATAACCTAATTTGCGTGCGATATTGTACAAAGCTTCAGATGCTGCTGCTTGACTTAATTTTTGCTCATCATCATCTAATATTGTTATAAGTATTTCAACGGATTTTAAATCAGGTATTTCAGCCATAATTTCGATTATGTGGCTTTTCACTTCATCTAATTTTTCGTTTTTATAAATAATTAGTAATTTATCCAATATTTTTTTATCAGGATTTTTCACTAAGGAGTCAGCAGCCTGTAAACGTACTTCCTCAGCAGGATCATTTTGTAGATATTGCAATAAGACATCTGTGAATTGTTTTGTTTTAACCATACCAAAGGTTTCAATAATAGCTTCTCTAACCCAAGCATTTTCTTCTTTCGCTAAAAGAGGAATTAGTGATTTAATAGCTGAAATATTTTCAAGATAACCAATGGAATTAGCAATAGCTACACGAACATATGGTGATTCTTCTTTTTGAATTATTGAGCCAAGTTCTTTAGCTACATGAGCATTATCATAGAAATTACTAAGAGATTTAGCAGCAGTTGTTCGAACATCTTCAGAAGAATCTTCCATTAAAGCTTTTAAGAGAGGTTCAATTGCTTCATTATCTTGGGTTTCACCAAGAGCTCTTGCAGCTTCATCCCGAGTAGATTCATCCCAATCTTCTAGCTCATTAATAAGTTCATCAAGGTTTTTCTTTGTGGACCCCAAAGCGCATTACCTCTATATTTTCTTTTCAAACTTCCTTCAAATAGCTTTCTCTTTACACAATAAAATAGCAGAAAAAAATCAAAAAAATTGAATTGAAAAGGTATTTTTATCTAAATTAATAAGCAAAAAAATAAGATTTGAGTTAGTAATTTTAAATAAGAATGGAGTTATAATCATAGAGGTTAAGAATAATGACTTTTCCAATATATGAAATAACCTTAGAAGTTTATGAGAGTACTTGTAATAGAGCAGGCCATAAAAAAGGTGATACTTTCAAATATCCCGCAGATAAAGGTAAAATGTGCGAATGGTTGTTAGATGCTGCTGAATCAATGATAAGAGTGTTGAAATTTGATGGAACTTTACCTTGGACATATAAAGGAACAAACTATGAGAAAGAAATAGATAAAAATGGAATAACAACAGAATTCGTTAGATGTCCTGATCCAACTAATCATAATCTTGTTTTGAAAATAATTAGAAAAAGAATTGACACTGTTGAATTAAGGGATTAATGCAAGGATAAAGACTACAAGAGTAAAAATTAATCCAACACTAACAATACCAAGCAAAATGAATAAAAGTGTAGATAGGAATCTAATTTGTTTTTGTTGTTCTTCATTACAAGAAGTAAATTGTTCATTTGTTGCTACTAAATTTCTTTTTAATTCTATTATTTCAGATTGTATATTTGCTAGATCTCCTTTTAGAGCAATGTTTTCTTTTTTAAATTGTTCTTTTAATAGAAGCTTATTTTCTGTAAGATCTTTTAATGAGTCATCAATTGAAAGTGCCATTTGACGAGCAGTATATTGAGCAATCTTCTCAGCGTTTTCTTCACTCTGAACATAATCAGTTAAGATGCCTAAGAGTTCATTAGGATCTGTTAATACCCCAAAACTAACTTCGTGATAACCAGAATCTGGTTTTGTTCGATAAAAATGAGCTTGGAAATCAGATTGACTGCGAGTTTTAGCAAATTTATTGCCATCATTGACCATAGCAACAGATTCAGGTAAGAGCGCTTGGTAGATCTTTTGAGTAGCAACATCAGTACCAGACATGAAACAACCAAGACCAGGGTGAGAGTGCCAAAATCCCAAAATTGTTTCTTTACCATTTCTTTTCTCAATTTCTTCAATTATTCGAAATTGTGCCATTTCATCTAATTGCACATGTGATGGTGTTGATTTGGCTACTGCAAAGGTTGAATCTGTTATTATAACTTTTCCTTTTTCAACATAACCAATCAAATACCCACCTACTTCTCTTTCAGTATTTGATGATGTCCAGTCAATGATCTTTGAAAAGGCTAGAGGTGAAATTTCTACATCTAATTTTGGCATTGTTACAATCATTCTAATTGAATTTATTATTATAAAAAAACTTTGGGATATGAATTTCCTTAGACAATCTATTTTTTTCATCTTTATTTGCTAATTTAAGGAAACAATATCTTAATAGTTAAATAATAAAAAAAAATCTCTAATTCATTATGTACATAATGAGAGAAGAGCATAAAATTAGAAGATTAATATTAAATACCAGATAATAATTCTTCCTAACATCTTTTTTCAATCTTATAGGAAATTACTCTTATATAAATAAATTATAAAAAATAATAAATTAGATTATTGGTTTATCTTCTCCTCTTTTTCATTAGAAAAACAACTATCATGAAACCATAACAAATGATTGATAAATTAAAATTTGAAAGTGGTAAACTAGGTTTATTAGAAAATGGTGGTACAAAATTAGGATTATAAGTAAAAGGATCTGAACCGTAATAACAGCATTCAGTTAAGTCATCAACATAGTCGTTATCTGAATCCATCCATCCCGTATGGTAACGACTTCCTCTAAAAGAGTACCATTGACCCTTACCGAAGTTAGGTGTACCTGTAATTGTTAAACAATATAATTTTCCTTCATTATTACCAAATAATAATTCTTTTAGTCCATCATTCTCTAAATCAGCAATTGATGGTGATGACCAGATTTTATCATTAGTTTGATATGACCAAAGTAATGATCCTAAATGATCTAAACAAAATAATGTATGGTCATCTGATCCAAAAACAATTTCATAGTAATTATCATTATTCAAATCACTTACAGCAGGTGAAGAATAGATAGCATTACCCGTTGTATAACTCCATTTTAATGAACCATTCTGATTTAAACAATAGAGTTTACTGTCATATGATCCTATCATAATTTCTAATTTGATATCATTATCTATATCTGCAATACAAGGAGATGAAAGTATTTTATCACCTGTTTGGAAAGTCCAAAGTAAAGAACCATCATGATTTAAACAATAAACTTTCCCTCCCTTTGAACCTACAATTATTTCGAGATAACCATCAGAATTTACATCAGCCAACGCTGGGGAGGAATGAACATTCCAATTGGTGTTATATCCCCACAGTTTCTTTCCTAAATAATCCAAACAATACACTTTGTCATCATCTGAACCAAAAATTACCTCTAAAAACCCATCAATGTTTATATCACCAACTGTCGGTGATGAAGAAATATCACCTTGAGTAGCATAAGACCACAATTTTTTCCCTAATGAATCTAAACAATAGATTGAGTTATCATCTGATCCTACAAGGATCTCTAATTTCCCATCAGCATTTATATCAACAATTATTGGAGATGAAAATATTCTATAACCAGTTGCAAATTCCCATACAGGTTGTCCTAAATAATTCAAACAATATATGTTATTGTCATATGAACATACAATTATTTCCTGGAATCCATTTGAATTTAAATCAGCAACAATTGGAGAGGATTTAATATCTCCATTTGTAAAATAAGTCCATTTCTCTGAACCATTGTTATCTAAACAATAGATTTTACCATCATTAGAACCAAAAATGGTTTCTTTTTTACTGTCTTGATCTATATCTACGATGCAAGAAGTGGAAGTAATACTATAACTAGTACTGAAAATCCATTTAAATGATATATCAATGGATTGACTAATAGAGTTATTAACAATTGGACTTGTATTTCCAAATATAAATGTGAGTCCTACAATTGTTAAAAATAGTAGACTCTTTCTTCTCATCTTAATTCATCTCAAATGAGATTTCATGGATTTTTCTTTAAAAGAAGCTAATTAATTCATAAGTGTTTAAATACTTTATAAGTAAATTCTATCTATATGATTCTTCTTCAAGATTGAATCAAAAAGGGGTTTATATAAATGAGTTTTAAGTTATATGAAGAAAGAAAAGAAAATTATACCTTTCAAAAAATTGTAGCTATAATCGAGTCAATTTTTATAATTATCTTAGTTGTATTACAAATAAATGAGTTTGAATCGAATATTTGGCGCATTGTTTCATTTATTGTTTTTTCATTTTTTGTGTTTTCAATTTTGATTCTTGTTTTAAATTTGATAAAAGATTCCTTCAAATGGGTAACAAGGAAAATCCTTAGAAAGAAAGGAAGTGAGGATATTCATTATGAAAATCTTAAACAAATCATCAACTATGATGAACTAAAAGGAAAAGCTGAACAAATTAAAATTCAATTTGGTTCTCACTTAAAAGTTGAAATAGAAGAAGCTGATTATTTTGCTTTTTATCGCGGATTAAACATTAACATTACACCTTATTCTTTGGAATCAGGTAAAATGAAACCCTATGATAATCATATTGACACTTGGTTATGTAAATTTGCAGAAAATCCAGATACTGGTGAAATTAAGTTATTACATTCTGATATAAATAAAGAACAAATTATAGATAGACCATTAATGGATTCAATTGAGAACGATGAATGGAATTTTACACTACAACCATTAATAAAACAAGGTTGGAAACCAATCATCTTACAATCACTTTCTTTAACACCAAATCATCGTTTTGTAAAATTCTGCCTTCGAAAAGATTATTTTCTTTTTATATACAAAACTGAAGATATACCAATTGAAGTTATCCTAGATAACTTCTAATTTCTTTTTGTGGTGTTTATATCTCTCGAGTATGACTTATTTTTGTCAGTAAAAGACAAATGATAAATATGCCTGAATTAGAGACCAAGCAAACTTTAACACCAAAACTATATGCAATCAAAAGAGTTAAGCATATTCCCCAAACAATTCTAAATGATAATATATCGCTTGTCGAATATGGTGTTCAGAATTTTCAAAGCATTTGTCAAATTACTCACATTCAAGAGAAGAAAATAGATAATCAATATTTCATAGGTAAATCAAACAAAAATCAGAACATTGATGTCTCTTTTGCTGGTTTAGAAATCCTTTCCGGAATCAACTTTGAAGAACAATCTAATAATCCCCTTGAAAGAAATAATAAGGAATTTGAAGGTTTAATTATTTTTCAAGATGTTCCTCCTAAAATGAAAAGTATTATTGAGTCTGAAAACTCATCTGAATTCGAGACAAAGAATGCTTTTGATCATTGTGTAGATGTTTGTATTAATGCCCTTCCATCAAATTATCAATCATGGATTATTTCTACTATTGAAAGGAATAAATTAAATAACCCGTTTACTTTACAAAAATTCTCTTGGAGAAAAATCTCAGTTTTATCATTTATTGTATTCTTGTTTAGTTCAATTTTTGGAATCCCTATTTTCTTAACATGGAAATTCAAAGATATACCTTATGAGGATGTTGAGCAATCCTCTCTTTTTGAAATCCCTTTTTTAACAAAACTTAGACATTTTCTTGAAGACCCAGGTGTAAGACTAGGGTTAGGTTTCTGGTCAATGGTTTTTATTATAGGCTTATTTGTAGGAGCGTATTATATAAGAACCAAGAAAGGTTTTTCCAACAACCGATTTCTAAATTTCAAATCTTTTGGTAATCAAATAGCTGATAAAAAAGAAGAAACAGCATTTATCAATCATGACGAAGAAAAGGCACAGTGGGGAGCAGTTGAACAATCATTCGTTATTCTTGTTCGAGGAAAAGAACTGGTACAATTGAAATTCATTCTTCAAAGTTTGAAATTAGCTATAGAGGGTATTTATCATGGTTGTATCTTTAGTGTTGAAGGAACAATAATTTTACCAAATGCAGAAAAAACTGATTTCAAGAACAATTTAAAATACTTTTTTGGTTGGACATTAAATTCCTTCTGGAAACATTTTACTGAAATTAAACCGTTCAAACCTACAACAATGAGCATTCCAAGATCAGGAAAGAATTATTTTAGATTAATCCGGGAAAAATTCATTCCAGGTGCAGAGATCATTGAAGGTTCTTCTTATAAGGTTCCTATCGAAAGAACAATTGGTGATTGGTATCTTGGGAAGGTTTATCGAAAATTAGGGCATGATAGTTATCCCTATTATCTCACACCAGATGTTCTTACACGACAGGGATTAATTGTTGGTCAAACCGGTCGTGGTAAGACCTTTCTCATGTATAAATTACTCGAGCAAATGAGTAAATTCAATCCAGAAATTCATTATTGTATTTTTGATTTGAAAGGTGGAGAATATACTCGTTTCTTTGCAAAAGATGCAACAGTATTTATTCCCGGTTCAGAAATTGTTCCATTAGGAATTAATATCTTTAGAATTAATGAAGATAATATAGAAAGCAATAAACGAATGGTTTCTTTATTATTGAATGAATTCCTTTTACATAAAATAGGCTCATTGGTTGAACTATCTGCTTTTATGAAGGATGTCATTAATCAAGCAATTGATCGTGTTTTTCTACAACCTGTAACAAACCGAACAATGCGAACTTTTGTTCAAAGTATTAATATTGTCTTAGAAGAGCTTGAAGAGGATGGTTTAGGGTGGATTGAAAAAACCCGCACAGCTCTTAAAGCTCGTTTTAGAGAATTATATACTGGTTGGTTCAAGAAGATTTTTTGTGTAGAAAAATCCAATTTCAATGTGGAGATGCTTCAGGAACAGAATATTATTTTCAAAGTTAATCAATTAGTAAGTGATAATGATCTTTCTACTCTAAAATTCCTTGTAAATATCATTATTGGTTTGGTTTCCAGTTATGCTAAAGAATTACAAGATCTTGATACAAAAAAACCTTGGCTAGTTTGTGTCTTTGAAGAAGCACAAAAAATTATTCCCTTAATTAAGAGAACTGATACTTCTGATACAACTACTGTTGAGAATTTTGTTGAAATTGGCAGAGCTCATGGAGTAGTGTCAATTGGTATTGGGCAAAGTCCAGCTAAAATAAGTGATCGGTTTCACCAAGCAGGTTTTATTGTTGATTTTGGTACGGAGTCAGATATCCTGGATAAAATAATATTCGGTAAGGATTTTCAAAACGCTCCTGCTGAAAAGGAACAATTAGCTACTTCTCAAATGTGTTTTGTAAAATTAACAGGAGAAAAACGAGTCTTATTAGAAGTAGACAAGTTTGATTACTCCAATGTTTTATCTGAAAGAGAATTAGAAAATTTATACTTAACAGATCCTACTTATCAATCTTTAAGAAAGCATTATAATTTTGAACCAATTTCTTTGGAAGATTTAGAAGGCAAAAGTGGAAGAAAAAGATTAGTCAAGAAAAAAATGTTATTTAATTGTCAAAAAGAATGTGTCTATAAAAATGATAACTGCCAATCATTAGAAAATTATCATTTTACAAGACATAAACTTCCTCGTAAAAACAAGAAGCAACTACTAGAGATGTTAGCTAAAGAAAGAGGACTTTCTTTTATTCGATTTTGTTATCATTTAGCAGAAAACAAACAAGACGCTGAATGTATCTTATTACATTATCTGATAATAATGCTAGATCTTGAGTTAATAGATTGTGAAGAAGCAGAAATACTGTTGATGAAGGGGAAAGAGCATTATTTGACTATTTTACAAGAATTAGAGGAAGAAACCAAGCAAGAAGAATTCATTGCTTCAATACCTTTGGATGAAATTGAACAAGATTTTACTTTATCAGAAGATTTGGAAGAAGAATTTGATTATTCTTTTAATTTTAATTATCTATTGTTGGAGAATGATCAATGAAACAAGAGAAGACTATAAATTACAAATCATTTGTTAGAGATTATTGTGTTCGTGATACAAGGTATATTCAGAATTGTTTGTTAGCAGCATTTCAAAAGGAGATAATTTCTATATCTTTAAAGGTGAATAATTTAAAACGTTTAATTATTTCTGATGATAAATTTACTGATTTTAATTCAGACACATTTGACAAAATATCGATTTCACTAGAACAAGAAGCTGAATCATTACTCTCGCAAACAATGAATGGTCGAACAGAACTACACAAATATGGTCCAATTTTTAATAAACAATTAACATTTTGTGGTTTTTGTTTTAAATTAGGATTAGAAGTTTATAATGAACAATTAACTATTGAACAAGCTAAACTAATTTTTGCTGTTATAATGAATTATTATTTAGCAGGAAAATCCATAGATATCTATAGAATTAAGCATTTACAGGATAAACTTGATATTAAAAAGCAATTAGCAATAAATAAAAACAATGAACAATCAAATAATGAAATTGATTGGATATTATCAGATATACCAGAACTTAAACCAGATCAATTAACATTAATAAAAGAATATCTTGAAAGCGGGAAAGTAAAGGAAATTGTTAGTAAGATGATTGATGAACCAAAGATAATAGGGAGTTCTACCAATAATAAAACATCTAATGATATAGTAATTGATCGATTGCCTTTTTCATTGGATATTGATAAAATTACTGAAACAGAAATTCAATACTTAAAAAAATTCAAGTTAGTTTGTGATAAGTGCACCAAAAGTTATAATGAATGTAATAATATATTATCTAAAATTGAACTATTATTAGATGAAAATAAAGAGCAAATTAAAACAATGTTCGACGAACAAAATGATATTCAACCTTGTATTGCTAAAAAAATTTTAGAAAATATTATCTAATAAAATTTAAAAAATGTGCAACTAATATTAGTTTTGGAAATAGGAAAAAATGACAATGAATGATATAACTACAAAAATAAAAGAAATTAGAAATAGTTTTGTGCGAAATATTAATCTTGAATGGCATTTTGATAGTGAAAGAAACACATATGTAATATCAAATATAGCAATAAGTAAAGTAGATATCGAATTTGTAATGTACAGCTTATTATGTGATAAGAATAATTACGTATTGCTAAATGCTCTTCGCTTTTTTGAATTTTTGATAAAAAATAACGATTCAATTGATCACTTACTTGTTAACAAAGTAATTGAAATGTTTAACGAAGGTTCAAATGAGGTTAGCTCACAAATTATTCATTTATTTACAGCAACAATAAGTATAACAAAAAAATATCTATTGAAGATAATTGAGAAATCACAAGAATTACCTTTACGAAATAATTCAATTATTTTATACGGTGAAGTAAGGCAATATGATTCACAAATAAGTCAATTATTAATCAAAGCATTAATTGAAGAAGAAAATACTGAGATAAGAATTGCAATAGTTAAAGCAATATCAAAAACTAAAGATTTTGATGCTTTAGATTCATTATTAATTTCTTTGGAAAAGGATTCCTCTGAAATTGTAAGAGCAGATTCTGCATTTGCACTTGGAGAAATTAGATCACCTGAATCTATTCAACCTCTAATAAAATCTTTAGATGATATAAGTGAATTAGTTAAAGAAAAAGCAGCTGAAGCTCTAGGAAAATTAGGTTTTAAAGAAAAGGAAGTTACTAATAAATTATTAGAAATATTACAGAATAACAACAATTCACCCATATTAAGAAAGGAAGCTGCCTGGGCTCTTGCGAAATTTAGTGAATGTGAGATTATTCCTATAATGATTGAAAATATGAATAATAGTTTTGATTATGAAGTAAGAGAAGCAGCAATGAACATTATAGATTATTTACAAACAAAATGTAAAAATACGGATGAAGCATTGAGTCATTTAGTTGATTTGAAAAAAAATGATCCTGAATCGAATATTCGTTTATTAGCAACAAAAGTACTAAAAGAAATGTGTAAAAAGAAAGGATTGAATTTAAATGAGTGTATAGAAAATATTGATCCATATGTAGACAAAAAAAATCAATTTTGGATAAATAGAAAAATTAGTGAAATTGAGGAATATTTCGATAAGATAAAAATAAACAAAATAGAAGATTTGATTATTATAGGAATTAATTATTTAACTTCTGAAAAGGGGTTTGATTCTATTAAATTAATTGACTTATATGGAATCTTTCTTCTTTTAGATTTAAAAATACCAAATAATCAAATAAACAATGAATTTGACAAATTAGTTGAAAATGATATAATAACCAAATTTATGGATGGCTTTAGATTAACGGTAAAGGGAAGAGAAAAAAAGAAAAACTTAATGGATCAAGAAATTTCGATAGAAAATAAAGGAATAATGACAGCTACAAGTGGTCATTTTACTGAAATAACTTTAATTGATAAAACAGCGTTTATAGCTTATTCTTGGGATAATGAAGAACATAAAAAATGGGTAAAAAAATTAGCAGATCAACTAATGGAGAATGGGGTATATACTATTTTTGATCAATATTCTATCAGATATGGCTTTTCAATACCTAATTTCATGAATAAAATAGATGAAGTCGATTATATTTTGGTTGTTTGTACAAGTAACTATAATGAACAACTAAAAAAGATGGATTCAGGCACTCACTACGAAGGAACGATAATTGGTGGAAAAATAACTGAGGGTTTTCCAAGAGAAAGGATAATACCAATTTATAGAGAAGGAAGAAAAATATCACCACCATTTCTAAAGGGAATATTAGGTGTCAATATGAAAAAGGATGAGGATTTTGAATTAGAATTTAAAAAATTGTTAAAGCATATTTATGGCAAGGATGGAATTAAACCACCACCATTAGGTTCTCCACCAAATTTAGAAGATTAATCTGATATTCATATTATATTTTTATTCCCAAATATTTTTGACATATCTCAATAAATAATTCAACAATAAACATACTATAAATATGACATTGGGCATCAATTATTAATTTATCAATTTTTATCTGTTCACCTACTTTCTGCTCGATGAATTTCTCATTAAATCTAGTATCTCTTAAACGATCAAAAAATTGCTTATCAATTATTCCACTTTGATGAACAATAATATGTCTAATTTGCTCTAAAAATAAAATCATCTCCTTTCTTTTATTATCTAATATTGCCTGCAGTTGACAATTTTCCCGAAGGAACTTGAGACGACCATGAATGCTTTTACCACCAATTTTTTTGTGGACCTTAGTAATATACTTCTGTAATTGCGATTCATCAATTCCGTCAATTTGTGCAGTTTTAAAACCTTCAAGGGTATTAATTACGTTGGGTTTCACTTTGCAAATAACATCTATGGTTTGTGTAATAAAGGATTCAAATATACAATGTGAAAGAACTAAGCGCATAGCATGAATATACCACTCAAAATTAAGGTAATTTACTTGGCTTTTCGCATCCTTGAACCTTTTTGATGCATATTTAACCAAATGGGTTATTTCACCTAAATTTTTAACATATGCAGGTAAATTATCTAATTCATCTGGTTTTAAATCAGACATACTTGCTTTAACAAAATCCTCAAAAGTACTAAATTCCTTTAGTTTTTCCTTAGAAACACTAATTGTTTTTTTAAATTGCTGATTAGCATACTTTTCAGCTAACTGGAAATCCTTTTTCCAATTATCATCAAGATTTTTCGGAAAATCTGTAAAATAGAATAATAAACTATCTGTTATAAAAGCAAAATGATAATATGCTGCAATATAGTCATCAAAGGTAAGAGAATATTGTATATGAAATTTTTTCAGATTAATAATAAATTCCTCTCAATAAATATTATTCTTATAACTTTTCCAAAACTATTTATGTTTTTACTAGATATTAAATTCTACTATATTCTAGTATTTTCTTATTATGTTATTAATACAATTATAATAAATTATTTTAATATTAATGTGAAACAAATTTTACAAAGGTAAATTATTTAATTATGTAAA
>Ga0307379_10009063_pt1 | contig 13351 bp, 11 predicted proteins | sample UN2MG_FD_202237 | JGI IMG/M metagenome (GOLD analysis project Ga0307379, IMG submission 202237) | Soil microbial communities from Risofladan, Vaasa, Finland - UN-2 | ecosystem: Environmental > Terrestrial > Soil > Coastal area > Acid sulfate soil | place: Finland: Risofladan, Vaasa | collected...
CTCGCCCGCAGGCTTGAACTCACGCAGCGCACCTCGTCCGAACTCCCGGGTAATATAGCCCCAGTCGAACGGCAGGTCTCTGTCCGCGAACGCCACCTTGACCAACGGCGACAGCACCCATGCATCCTTGCTGGACGCGTGCGCACCCGCGTTTACTCCCGCGTATGCGCTCTGGTGCCCGACGTTCATCGCGAAGTTCGGATAGTTCACGCCTCGCATCTCGAACGGCAGCCCCTCGTCGCTTCTGTATGCGAACGACGTCGAGGAGGTACACTGGTCTTGCAGGTCGTAGCCATAGAATCCTAACCTGCCGATGGTGCCGTAGTGCAGTAACTGCGCAAGGCCCCAGCCGTTCAGACCACACTGTGCGCAGCCGGTCGCACTCACGACCGCGGTTGCACATCCTGCAGAGGTACAGCAAGCCCTAACAGACCCACCGAAGTGAGACTCCGCGGTCGTTGGGTATGCATCGTACTGCGTCAGGGCGTAATCGTTCTCGGCACGTACCAGCTTCTCTATGTTCTCCATGGTTGGCTTTGCCGCACACCGCTCGCCGAACATGTCTATGGCGATCTCGTCCGCTTTGTAGCAGAAGTCCTCCAGGATGTTGTCCGTGTAGGTCGCCGACGCATACTGCGTGAAGCCCACACCACCGGACATGTACGTTCCGAACCACAGCTGGTCGTAAACACAAGCAGCCGCTGCAATCGCTTCTAACTCCGCCCTGATCGGATCATTCGGGAACAGTGCGGGAGACCGTGTACAGTCGTCACAGATGCCCAGTGGCATTCCGCCTGGCTCGTTGTGCGCTCTCGCTCTCCGTACTGGCATGTAGTTCGACATGTTCACGACAGAAGCGTGCTTCGCCATGAATGCGAACTCGCCGGTTGCCGATTCGCCTGCACACATCTGGTATGCGTTGATGAACGACATTCCGACCTGCATGCCTACCCATCGGTACATCGTACCGCCGTCAGTCATTCTGCCGACGACCGTAGGCATTCTCAGAACCTGCCATAACTTCTTGCCGATTGCGCCTTTCAGCTGCTCTGCCTGCTCGCCCGGCTTATCCCAGCCTGCTGGGAACTCCTTGTTGATGTCTAACAGGAATCGCCTGTCCAGAGCATCCGCAAGATCGTCATCGCCCGTGAATAACTTCGCGTACGAATCCGAGACTAATGCGGGCTTGGTCTCCACCATGTGCTCCTGGATGGTTGCACCACCAGGTAACGCGTGGTTCACCACTTCCATGTAATTGTTTATGGTATCGGGTGTGACTTCCTTACCCAATCTCGTCTCCAGAATCGCGTGCGCGTCATCCAATCCTAACATAACTGTCCTTCTCATGTCGTCCCAGATCTGTTGCATTGCGGCATTATTCACCCAGTGCAGGTCATCATGGTTCACCATTATGTCCGTGTGGTTCATCACGTACGGCATCAGGAATCTCTGCCCTTGTGGCATGCCTACATCAGGATTGTATGCTGGAGTTCCAGAGACACGGCCCTCTACGATCTTCTTCGCGTCCTCTATGAACTCTCTCTTCCTCATACCTCCTTTCTGCGCAATACCGCCGTAGACATAAAACTTGGTGTTGGTACTCTCAGGCTTCTCGGCGAACTTATCTGACATCGATTTCAGGAAACTATGTTGAACATCTCCATATGGCATTTTTCTTTTCCTCCTTTACTCCACTCCCCCTCTCGGAGTGTACAGCTTAAACTTCGCGCCTACGTCCTTCTTGTCGCCCTTTATAGCTGATCTCGCTATGAATGGCTGGAATCCGCCCCAGGTTCTGTTCCAGTGGATTTCGGATATAACGTCAGCAACTTCAGGATCGTCTTCTTCCATCCAGGTACCACCCTGAGCGTTTCTGAACGTCGTGGTCCTCTTCCTTAATTCGTCCTCCGGAAGAGGCATTCCTAATACCACTTCCTTGTCTATCGCGCCGCCGACCATATCCTTCACGTATTTTATGTCGCCGTTCGGATTGCGTGCCCATCTTCTCAGAGCATCGAACATAACGCCGTTCTCGTCCAATCGAACAGAGTGCCCGTGGACAGTCCTTCCTCTCAGGCCGGTCCTTGCGGTATCAAACGTCTCGTTGTCAATGTACTCTTTCGCGATCGCCTCGACATCTCGCTCTCGGGCTTCGACAATCGTCCTTCCTGACAACACACCGGGGTCCACACCTCTGTATCTGTTGAACCACATCATCGGTCGAATTCTCGGCGTTGCCGGTGCGAAGAACATCGAGTCGGTGAACTGGACGTATCTAATTCTGTCACCAGCCGCTGCTCCTGGCGTGGGCTTTACCATCTCACGAACCGAGCAGTCTGGCTCTTCCAGCTCCTCTATTGGCGGATGAATGCTCTTGTATGCCTCTCCAACCGCGCGGTGTCCAAGTAATCGCACCACATCTTCCTCTGCAACGTCTCGCAGCTTCTCTAACTTCTTGGTGGGGTCCATGAACTTCCTGCGGTTTTGTCCTACAATACTTTTTCCAGGTGTAAATTGTGGCATTTTTTTTCCTCCTTATATTATTTCCTTTGCTCCTTCCGCCACTGCTTTCATTGGCTCCGCAAACTCTGGTATCGCGCCAAGCACTTCTCCATACAGGCCTGATGTCCTTGCCGGAGCGAAGTACTGCGTGTCCGCGTCTATGCACATCGCAGCGCAGAAGCACGGTACAAACTGTCCCTTAGCGTGCCTCGTAACGATGTGGTTCCCGTGGAACACACCCGGTCCGCCACCGCCATAAATACTGTGCGAGAAGAACGAACTCGATACAGACGCTCCCTGAGCCTTTCCGTAGTCAACGCCTGGAAGTCCGGTCTCATGCTCCAACATCTCGTTGAAGTACATGATGCTCGAAGGCACCGGCTGGCCAGCACGCATTGCAGCACAATTCACCATCACTGCCGCAAGCATTCCCGTTGAGGCGTATGCATTCCACATCTGCAGATCGTCCGTCTTAAAGACCGAGTAACCCGATCCGAGCTTCGACTTCGGCTTTGCCACACCATCCGCTTTTGCCTTATCTACCAAAGCATACACAACATCTCCGAGCGTTCCATCCTGTCCATTCTCCTTTATCAAAGTGTACAGCATGTTGTTCGCGTTCAGTCCTTCATACGCAAAGTCTAAGAGGTGGCCGCGCTCGAACGGTCCCAGAGCGTCACCCATCTCATAGCATGCTGATTCTTCCAGAATCATGGACAAGCATGCACCGGGTATTGCTCGCTTCCGTACCGTTGCCGCAATGTGGTTCACCGGGATATTCCTCAAGGTATATCCGGGCCCCTCATTACTGATTGGCACATCCACCAACGTTGCCACGACGGTCCCTGTCATAGCAGGATCCTGTGGGTACATTCCCCATACAGCGCCCTTAATGTCTGGTGCGTTCCACATGCTCACACCAAAGGTGTCAATGATAACCTGGGTCAGCGCAGCACAGACGTTTGTCCGCGCAGCCGAGTAGTCCGCCAGGATTCTCGCTGCAGGCACTTCGACCTTTAGCCGCTTTCCGCCACCTACGAGATCTGCCTTTGTCTCGTCGCCAGCTTCGACCTGGAGCATGTCCTTTATTTGGGCCGCTATCTCTTTTCCTTTCCCAATGATGTCCAAGTCCATGCCCTTTCCGCGAATGATCATCTGTTTGCCCGCGATTGCGCCTGTTTCTATCCGCTTCTCCAGTCCCGCTAAATCAACCGCAGCAGTCCGAGCTACCAGACCGCAGATCTTCTTTATCGCAGGGTTTCTCAGTGGGCTGAGGGCGGTTATTGGTACGTCGCCAAGCAGTTTTTTGCCTCTATCGTCGTATAAGTCGATTTTATCCTCTATCTTAGCCATAACTTCTTTATCCTCCCAATTATATTTCCCATAAAGGGTAATGATAGGGTAACGCTGCCGGTGCTTAAAAGCTTTTCGCTTTATCGCCAGTAACCAAAAATGAGAACTACAATTTTAACATAATTAATATAAAGGTAATACCAATTCATACTAATTCAAGTTTTTTATGCTAAAGGGCGCGCCTTTGGTCACCATCGTCCCACGCTAGTGCGTATGCATGCGCTTATCCTCACCGCATGTTCTTCCTACCTTCACCTAACATCAACGCCCCTTCTCTGTTGGGTTTGATGCTACTGTCGGCAAACCCTGCTTCTGATAGCGCCTCTTCCAACCGCTGTGGGCTGAAATAGTTCCTCGCATGCCCGTGACTGCTTGTTTGCGGTACGCCGCCGATCCAGTCAATGATAAACATCTTCCCCCCCGCTTTCAGCACACGGTGTGATTCCCTCAACGCTTTCTTTGGATTGGGGATTTCATGCAATGCTTTGAGCGAGACCGCGAAATCGAAGGACCCACCCGCAAAGGACAGCTCCTCCGCTGATTGTACCACAAACATAACGGCCGACGATTTCAGTCGCGCTTTTTCTACGTTCGTCTGCACGGGATCGACCCCGGTCACCTCGCAGCCGATCTCTTCTTGGAGATACATAGCGAGTTTGCCCGTGCCACAGCCGATATCCAGTAGCTTCAGCGTGGCTTCCGGCTTTCGCTTCTCTTTTTCCACATTTAACCGCTCACATAATTCGGTTACCAATTCCACCTCGTTCTCTAATAAGTCCATCGTTCTTACTCACGCAGCCCGCCCTTCAGCCACGGCTCAATTGCGATATCCTCTCCGCATGCGTGTACACATTCATCTTCTCGCCCCGTACGAATCCGATGATGCATAACCCTGATTTCTCACCGAGTTCAATCGCCAGACTCGTGGTCGCACCCCGGGACGCGACAAGAGGAATATTCGCTATGGAGCACTTCAACGCCATTTCTGATGATATGCGCCCGGTGCTTGCTACAAACGTCTCTTCGAATTTAACATCCTTGAGCAAACCGTAGCCAATCACCTTATCAAGTGCGTTATGCCGTCCTATGTCCTCGGCTATGCAAATAGGCACATAATTATGATTCTGTTTGCCAAAGAGCCCTACCAGATGTACACCTCCGGTGACCTTGTGCACGTGAGAATCTAAAACGGTTTTTACCCCTGCAATTATAGCACCACTAGCAATGTTCATGTGCGACGTTATTTTCGGTAATTTCGAGTCATCCAAGAACGAAACCCCGCCACCGCAGCCACTCACGATGACTTTGCGTGCTGCTACCACCTTGAACGGGTGGGTGATTACCACTTGCGCTATTTTTTTCTCGAACTGTAAGGATTCTATATCCGTTCTACTTTGTATTATGCCTTCTGTAAAGAGATGGCCGATCACGAACTCCTCTCTCATGTCCGGGCTCATCATTGCAGTAACAACATGGCGGCCATTAACAAAGATGGCCAACGGCTCTTCGGTTACCACCGTATGCGTCGCCTCCACGAACGAACCGTCCCGGATTTTCAGGCATGATGTGACCTCTTTTAACATGACGCTACACCACCTTTGCTATCCCCTCAACGGTCTCCAAAAACGTAGCAATCTCCTCTTTTGTATTGTAAAGATATAAAGAAGCCCTGACCGTTCCCTGCTTCAGTCCCAAATAGGTCATCAGTGGCATGCAGCAGTGATGGCCCGATCGCACCATTATATCAGCAGCTTCGTCCAGCATTACCGCCAGCTCGTGCGGATGTATGCCCTCAATAGTAAATGAGACCACACCAAGCCGTTCGTTCGGATCCGTCGTACCGTAAACCTGCACTTTGTCTATATCCAGCAGCCCTTCCAGGAGTCGTTTTGCCAGGCGCTCTTCATACTCGCGTATCCGCTCCATTCCCAGATCGTTCAGATAATCCACTGCTCGCCCAAGTCCGATCCCGCCTGCGATATGCGGTGTTCCTGCCTCAAAGCGTTCATAGCCTTCTGCCAGGGTGTATTCGTCCTGCGAGACCGATTCGATCATCCCACCGCCAAAGAGGGTAGGCTGAAGCCCGTTCGGATCTTTCAGCCAAAGGACGCCTGTTCCGGTCGGTCCGAGCATTTTATGGCCTGAGAACGCAAAAAAGTCGCACCCAAGCTCTTCGACATTCAGAGGGATGTGCGGAGCGGACTGCGCGCCATCAACGAGGAATAACGTGTCACTGCCCTTATCTTTACAAATCGCGGCTATCTCTTTAACAGGCGATATCGTACCCAGGACGTTTGATACGTGTGTCATCGCGACCAATTTCGTTCTAGCGCCAATCGCCTGCTCGAAATCCGCGATATCAAATATCCCCTCCTTAGTTGGCTCTACGATCTTCAGGATCACACCCTTCTCCCGCAGCCGTAACCAGGGTAGGAAATTCGAATGGTGCTCCAGTAACGTTGTCACCACTTCGTCGCCTTTTTCCCATCGGAGCCCGTAGGCAACCATATTCGTGGCTTCCGTGGTGTTCTTGGTGAATATGACCTCTCCTTGGTGGTTCGCACCGATGAATTCAGCAACCTTGCGGTGCGCGTTTTGGTACTTCTGTGTGGCGAACTGCGATAGGCGGTGAACGCTCCGCCCTACATTCGCGTTATACTCGCGGTAATAGCTCAAAACGGCTTCTAAGACCGGTTCCGGTGTGAGACTCGTCGCTGCACTGTCCAGGTAAATGATATCGTTCAGTATCGGAAAATCAGCTCTGATCTTTTCGTCCATTTATAGACACTATCCTTACCCCTTATTCTCTGCTACCTTTATCTATATCCTGTATCCATAGTAAAAGTAGTAAATTTTAGCGTTTCACGCATCAAGCATGCAGGATACGGAGACGCACGATGTATAACGCTAGGCTGATAGATAGATAGTAGGGAGCTTGCCATGAAGGTTGAGGTACGATTCTTTGCTCGATGCCGGGAAATCGTGGGGGAAAAGCAGCGAGAAGTAGAACTAGAAGACGGCATGACGCTCAAGGATCTTAAGGAGCTTTTAATGCAGGAGTATCCCGAATTGAAGAGGCTGACATTGTTAATCTCGCTGAACCATGCGTATGCGGACCCTGAAGCGACGCTCAACGATAAGGATGAGATCGCCGTTTTCCCACCGGTGAGTGGAGGTTGATAAATAGAGATGATAACGAACGAGGATTTCTCGATTGATACGCTGGTAGAAAAGATGAAACAGCCGGGAATAGGGGGTATTGTGACGTTTTTAGGTACGGTGCGTGGCGACGCAGGGATAACAACGTTGAACGTCGAGATCTACAAGGCAATGGCGGTGGGGGAGCTGGAGAAGCTGAAGCGTGAGGCTCGTGAGAAGTTCGAGATCGAAGCGGTGGAGATCGTGCATCGCGAAGGCGAACTGAACGTCGGTGAGAACATCGTTGCTATTTTGGTTGGTGCAAAGCACCGGAAGGACGCGTTTCGCGCGTGCGAGTACCTGATCGACGAATTGAAGAAGCGTGTGCCGATCTGGAAGAAAGAAGGATAGCGCCGAAAATCGGAACTTTAGACAGGTTCTTTCAATAGTATTTGATATTGGATCAAACGGGACCGTGTGGCTGGTACAGAAATGAGCAAGTTTTGAATGATCGTGAAAATCATTGGTGCATGTAGAGAGAACACCGGATAAAATGCGGATTCCCGGCTAAGTATCTTAATTAGTGTGAGTTAGTATTAAAATTACTAGTAAAATTAGTATCTTGTACCCCCCATTTTGGGAAATTCGTGACACAACGAAACGCTTATAGGTACCTCGTGAGGATAGCATATATTATGCTGAAAACAAAAAGCTGTGGCGTTATCTTGGTGTTGGTCCTAAGCGCGATCGTAGGTACAGGGATAGTCCTTGCCCAGACGACGGTTGAGATTAGCATCGCTCCCGCTACGCTCAATCTCGCCGATATAGATGATAAATGCGTAACAGTGCACACAGACATTGCCTACAATGAGTACAATACGTACGCGTGGGATCTGAATGGTGTCGCTGCTGCCTATACTAAAGAAGACAATAGGGGTAACTTAGTCGTCAAGTTTGATCGGGCAGCGGTTGCGGGAATCGTTGATGTGGGTGAAGAAGTTCCTTTGACGCTCACAGGCACTACTTTAGACGGAGTCTCGATCACAGGGTCCGATACCATTCGAGTGATTAATAGCGAGCGGTAAGTAAAAATATACCACCACTTTTTTTTTCTTTTTTTTCTTTTCGTGCTCATGTGCGCCCCCTTGAGTCATGAAGGTTTCTTTTGGTAAAGCTTTTCTTTCTAAGAAAAGGTTTGCCATCAGCGATTTTGATGGAGGTTACGTTACAGCGGAAGAGCCCTTGAAGATATTGGAATAAAGTTGGGTTTTAATAGGGGCTCGGGAAATAATGCTTTGTTCGTTCCTGCTTGGTTCCAGATTTCGGTCGTTGATCTTGTTGTGTTACTCTTGTGAAATCTCGTGGGGTTTTACATTCGCTATAAAGGATTGTGAAACCCCCCACCACCCCTCAAAAATGTCGAAATATCTCCCAAAAGATTAGAGAGAATGGTGTGATACAAGCAGTAAATCAACATTCTCGGTAGTCTTCACCCGCTAAGCTTAGAGCTGAAATAGAAAATAGAGGCGTAAAAATTTAGCGCCTCTTTCTTTTTGTAGTTATGGTTAGTGCAGCGATTCCCGAAAGTACGGTGACCAACGCGATGAGTCCGATTGGCATGAGTGCAGGTACCGGCATCGGCAGTATTTCCAGCGGGCACGTCTCCAACGGCGTATTGTCTACGCTCAGTGCGTCTCCTTGTATGGTATAGTTCGCTATTCCCGGCAGAGGGGACCAATAGTTCCCATCCCAGTTGTTGTTGCCACCCCCGAGCGCGTTATCCACCGCCTGAGGCTCGTTCTCAATGAAACAGTTATTTTCTATTACGTTATTCGTGGAATCTGCGGTGACGTTCACGCCCGTGCCCCCTCCAGTGTTATGCTCGATCCAATTCCATTCGATGGTATTGTTCGATGACTGGTTGATCTCGATTCCCTCCTTATTAGCCATTATATCGCTGCTCGTGACGAGGTTTTCACGCGCATCCTTGAGGCAGATACCGACCTCGTCCTCCGTGGCCGTATTGTTATACAGCGTGACGTTCTGTACGGTAAACGAGGCATTGTACACTAAGATGCCGATGGACGAATTGATCACGATCATGTTTTCCACGCGGGTGTCATTCGCTTGAATCCGGATTCCTACACTTCCGTTCCCATCGATGACCGGATCTCCCGTCAGTGTTAATGATTTGGTTATAACGAGATTCTCTTGATACGTGCCGGGGTACACTTTTATCGTATCGCCCTCGCTGGCTGCATCGATCGCTGCCTGGATGCTACTGTACCATTTTCCCGTGTTGCTGTTCCGCACGCCAGTTACCAACGGCAGCCAGTCTCCACCACTGGTAATATTGCCCGACGAATTGTACGGGACCAGAGTATCACCGAGCCGATCGGTATCCACCAGGTCCTCACCCGTATAATCGCTCCAGAAATTGCCACCGAGAAACGGGCCGCCGACAATGTTCGTTCCCGGTGTCTTTGTGATGCTCCACGTGTTGGTGTCTTCATCGAAGGCATTATATATATTGCTGAAGTAGTTGTTGTAGATAGTGTTATTAGTAGACGAATCTAATCTAATTCCACTACCAGAGTTGTTGCAGACCCTGTTTCCACTGATCGTTGCGTTTGTTGTCTGGCTGATGCGGATTCCGTTGCGGGCGCCAGATTTTGAGTTGTTCACCGTATCCTGTCCGTTGTGAGAAATCGTATTGTTGAGAATAGAAATATTATCGACAGCCAGCGTGTACGACCAACCGACGCGTATCCCATTGTCGCCGTTGAATGTTACGGTATTATTGAAGACGTAGGTATTGTCGCCAGACCGGAAACTCATCCCGTTGTGGTAATTGTAAGAAGCGTTGTTGGTGAGTATGTCGTTATTGTTCGAAGTGTAATCTATCTCAAGTCCATCCCAGTCATTTGCGGTTAACGTGTTGTTCGTGATCGTGTTCGCGCTCGACGACCACAGAAAAATACCATAATGGTTGTTTGAGGCGGTGACATTCTCGATCCTCGAATCCGTGGTGTTCGCGAACAGCACCCCCTGGCCGTTCTTTTGCATGAGAAGATTTTTCACCGTTATGTTTGTGGAATTGACAATCCCGACATAGCCCGCATTACTGGGCACCGTAGCATTCTGCGTATCAAGCCAGTAATACACCGGTTTGCCGTCCACCGTGTTGTTCGTGTCCATGTACTGGATGAAATGGGGATGTAAGTAACCAGCAAGACCGAAGTTATAGCCGTTTCCTGCCATCGTATTGTTGGTGAGGGTGTTGGTGCTCGAGCGTTCGAGGGAAATGCCGTATTTCGTGTTGTTCGAGGCGGTGTTGCCCGTCAGGTTGTTGGTGCTTGAAGAAAACAGCAAGATGCCGGATAAGTAGTTGTTCGAGGCGGTGTTGCCGATAAGAGTGTTGGTGCTCGAAGACTCCAGGTAAATGCCGTATTTCGTGTTGTTCGAGGCGGTGTTGTCCGTGAGGTTGTTATTGCTCGACGATTGCAGGTAAATGCCGTAGTAACTATTGTTCGAGGCGGTGTTGTTCGTAAGATAGTTGGTGCTCGATGAATACAGGTAAATGCCGTAGTGGTCATTGTTCGAGGCGGTGTTGTTCGTAAGATAGTTGGTGCTCGACGAATACAGGTAAATGCCGTAGTAATTGTTCGAGGCGGTGTTGTTCGTGATGGTGTTGGTGCTTGAAGAATACAGCCAAATGCCGTATTTCGTGTTGTTCGAGGCGGTGTTGTCCGTGAGGTTGTTATTGCTCGACGATTGCAGGTAAATGCCGTAGTAACTATTGTTCGAGGCGGTGTTGTTCGTAAGATAGTTGGTGCTCGATGAATACAGCCAAATGCCGTCACCAGTGTTGTTCGAGGCGGTGTTGCCTGTAAGGGTGTTGTTGCTCGAAGAAGACAGGTAAATGCCGCGGTTATTGTTCGAGGCGGTGTTGCCTGTAAGGGTGTTGTTGCTCGAAGACTCCATGTAAATGCCTAATTGCGTGTTGTTCGAGGCGGTGTTGTTCGTAAGATAGTTGTTGTTACTCGAAGAACTCAGGCTTATACCGTAGTAACTATTGTTCGAGGCGGTGTTGTCCGTGAGGTTGTTATTGCTCGAAGAAGACAGGTAAATGCCGTAGTAACTATTGTTCGAGGCGGTGTTGCCTGTAAGGGTGTTGTTGCTCGAAGAAGACAGGTAAATGCCGCGGTTATTGTTCGAGGCGGTGTTGCCTGTAAGGGTGTTGTTGCTCGAAGACTCCAGGTAAATGCCTAATTGCGTGTTGTTCGAGGCGGTGTTGTTCGTAAGATAGTTGTTGCTCGAATAAGACAGGCAAATGCCGTTACCAGTGTTGTTCGAGGCGATGTTGCCCGTAAGATTGTTATTGCTCGAATTAAAAAGGTAAATGCCGTTACCAGTGTTGTTCGTAAGATAGTTGGTGCTCGACGAATACAGGTAAATGCCCTGGATATTGTCCGAGGCGGTGTTATTGGAAATGCTGTTGGTGTCCGAACCTATCAGCCAAATACCGTAATAGTTATCAGAGGCATTGTTATCAGAGATATTACAATGATCCACTCCATTGAGATATATTCCCGCCTTGCCAGTTCCCGTTGCACCTCGAACCGTAAATCCGCTGATGTTCACCCAATCTGCAGTTACGTTAAAGACATGGTTACTTGCATAAGATGCTTGAACAATGGTTGAATCCGAGCCGTTCTCAGACTTGATCGTCAAACTCTTATTCACCTTCACGTTCTCGCCGTAGGTGCCATTACGGACGATGATCGTATCGCCGTCTGAGACCGTCGTATTATACACGGCATACTGGATGGTTCTCCAGGGGTTGTCGGTGGTCCCGTTGCCGGTCGTGTCGTTGCCAGTGGTGGCAACATAATAGGTAGTGGCAGCACTGGCAACCGCCGTCACCATAAGAATCGCAGAGATGAGAACAATCGCTCCGATAAGTATCCCTCTTGTTTGAGTATTCATTTTTATCGCGTTAACCTAAATTTATCTTCAGATATAAGCTTTTCGCTTTTGTTCTTCAGTTCAGCGTGCAATGTCAGATCGCGCGATTGGCAACAGAGGCGTTATATTCGGCATTAACCGTTATGAATACTCCGGTACGCAAACAAAGGTAAAGAAGGGATATAGTAGCTGGTACCGGTCATAAGAAAAGTCCATCCACCTGGCATCTGTTACTATACCACAACATAATAAAGCCCGATGACCACAAACACGACTCCGATAACCTTCCGCAACACCTGCTCAATCTTCTGAACATTCTGAACGTGCCTGTTCAACTCCTGCACACCCATATAAAATAAAATCGAGAAGATAATGACCGGTATCCCGGTGCCAAGCCCGTAGAATGCAGGCAGGAGTACGCCCGATTCGGAGGCGAGCCCGAGCGGAATCAAGCCGCTGAAGAACAACACGGCACTGTAAGGACAGAAGGCTAAGGCGAATACCACGCCAATGAGGAACGCACCGAGGAGGCCGTAGTCCGAGGCTTTTCTGCTCAGCTTCTCGATAAGACGGCCCCCGGTACCAAGCGTAAAATTGAAATGCCCGAGTCCTACCATGAAGAGCCCGGCGGCAATCATGATACTACCCAAAATCTCGCCGTGGATACGCTGTACGGTAAGCGAGAGATCAATCACATTCATGCCGATAACGAGTATCCCGACGCCCAAAACCGAATAGGTGACTATCCGACCCAAGGTATACGCGAGTCCGCTCAGCGGTGTATGGCGCGGATCTTTTATGTCACGCGAGATATAGGCGATTGCAGCGATGTTCGTTGCGAGCGGGCAGGGACTGATCGAAGTCAAAACGCCGAGTAAGAATGCCACCAGTATCACGAATTCGGTGTTCGCTATCAAACCCTGTATGATCGATTCAAGCAGCATGTTCGTACGCGCTCAGTATGCCCTCCAGCTTAGTTTTAAAGACGGTCATGTACTCCTCTTTATTGCCAACGTACCGCCACATGTCATTGGCATCGATCGTCTCCTCCTCGTTATCATCACCTGCTATAACGGTAATAAGGAGCGAAGAACCGCTAACGCCGTACTTCTTTACCAGCTCGATATTGTTAGGATCCTGATAATTGACCGTTTGATAGCGTATCTTCCCTGATTGGTACTCCTCGGGGAAGTACAGCTCTATCGTCTCTTTCGCGTAATTGCCCAGTTTTGTGCATGACTGGCACGGCCGTGCGGGCTCGAATTTAATAGACTTGTTGCTAATTAAAGGCAATCGTCACTAAGGGGCTTTTAAATAGGATATGCTCTGTGTTATCAGCTATGATAAGCGTTAACAGGGCTTTAAGGAGCGATAGGTTGATAAGAGCCAC
>Ga0307379_10009064_pt1 | contig 13350 bp, 13 predicted proteins | sample UN2MG_FD_202237 | JGI IMG/M metagenome (GOLD analysis project Ga0307379, IMG submission 202237) | Soil microbial communities from Risofladan, Vaasa, Finland - UN-2 | ecosystem: Environmental > Terrestrial > Soil > Coastal area > Acid sulfate soil | place: Finland: Risofladan, Vaasa | collected...
CCAATTACTCAAAATTATGCTGATCAAATAGGGGCAGATGGATATTCTCCTGATGCTACTTCTGCTACAGATAAAGCAAAAACTTTTTTGAGTTAAATATTTTATCTGCTTTAAGGAAGTGTTTTTTTATTTATGAATATTAATAGAATTATTAGAGAAAAAAATCTGGTAATCCCTTTACTCGGTGCACCAGGAACTATTCTTTCAAAGACCACTTTAAAAGAGAATCTTACTAATTCCGAAGTACAATATAAAACTCTTTCTATGCTAATAGATAAATTTAATCCCGATGGTATTTTCCCTATGATGGATCTTACGGTGGAAATCGAAGCTTTTATGAAGGCTGCACGTGGATAGACAACTATTACTTTAATTTTTTATTTCTTTGGTAGTAAAAGAGGTTTTATTGATAATATTTTAGTAATTCTTTATTAACTAAGTTTAAAGGTCTTCCTCCTTCTAAAACTCTTTTTACCTCTTGGGCAGCTGATTTTCTTAATTCTGCTTCAAATCTATTTTAATAACTCTATTAAATTTTAATTCGATTATTAAGCTAAAAAAATTTTCTGTTAGTTACATTTTAAAAGTGAACTCTTAACATTTTAAAAGTGAACACTTTAAAGGCCAAAATTATACTATTTTTTACAAATTATTTAGATGTAAATAATCTATTAGTTAAAAGTTAAAACTGGACTAAATTAAGGTCAGAATTTTTAACCTTTTGACTACCTAAAAGCTCATCTTCATGCCAGAATCTTACTTCAGACAAACCAGATTCTTCATCTGGTACTATCCGAAGTTGTATTCTCTCATGTAGTGGTGCACTAGGTACTTTCAATTCTAAATTATTTATAGAGACCTTGCGGTAAGAATTTACCATTCTATCTGCTCTTAAACAGAAGATGTCTTTTATTGATTTATAAGGTGGTCTTACAGCAAATTTTCTAAATAAGGATTTATTTTCCTTTAATGCTCTTTGAAATCTAATATAAGGTATTTCCCCGGTAGTAGAATGAATCCATTGGTGATTATATTTTTGGACAAGGCTATTTAAGATTAATTGTGCCTGGTTGATATCAGAGATTCTCTTTCTATAACAACTTCTTACTAACCTATCTTGGATCCATCTATAAGGCCTCTCTATCTTCCCTTTGGCCTGTGGAGATAAAGCATACTTTACCCGTACCCCACAATCATTAAGTACCTGTTTCCATTGAGGATCGGCTTCATCGGTAAACTTATAATGGGTCCTCCAGTTGCTATCTCTTCCCTGTACAAGGCGGTAGACAGAATAGCTGTCTTCATAGTAAGCATAGGGTATACCATACCTTAAGATGACTATCTTTAAAGCGATAATATTAGTCCAGGTAGTCTCTCTTTCTACCAAGCAAGCATAGAGGATAAGTCGGCTATAATCATCAAGGGAGGTAATCAGATACCATTTATTCGCATATTTAGAGAACTGATGGTGAGAAGAATCGTGTTGGATCATCTCTCCGGGATAGTGAGTGATTACTTCTTTCTCGTGTACCTTTCTCTTTGGCTTTATAAGGTAAAAGCCATTTTCCTTTGCCCGATTGATTATCGTAGAAAGAGATACTTTCTGATTATAATCTTTCTCTAAAATATCTTTTATATAACTGTAATTGTAACATCTAATCGGTACTTCTTTTGTTTTAATTAAATCTTTTTCTATCTTTAGTTCTTTTATGATATTTGTTTCAACGACTTTAGAGATTGTTCTAGTAGGTGTACTACGAAAGTATGAAACGGAGAAGTTCTCGGGATCATCTTTAAATCGTTTTATTAAAGCAAAGAATCTTGTTTTCTTGATACCCAAAACTTCTTGTAGACCTTTTCTTTCTATTTTCTTTTTTAGATACCGTGTCATTAAGTCTTTAACCTGGTAATCATTAAATTTTTTATGTAGCTGTTTCATAATATAGGACCTCACTTTTTGATCCTATATTATTACAATTTTAAGTTATTCTTAAGAGTTCACTTTTAAAACGTAAATCATTAAAAAAACGGTTCACTTTTAATTTGTTAGTAACAAGCTAAAAAAATTTTCTTGACATAGTATAATAATAATTGTATTATATTTTAAGAACAGCGTTCAATAAAATATCTAACAGCGTTCTTTGTTTCACCATAAATAATAGATTAACAGAAGATAAAGATATTTTTTTAATTATTAAATCCTTTAGGGTATTTATATCGATTACGATAAGCACAAAATAAGATAAATATTTAAGTAGAGGTTATAGGTAATGGAAAGGAAAACAATTCGATCTATAGATCGAGCTTTACAAGTTCTTGAGTTATTTAGTTTAGAAAAACCTGAGTGGGGAGTAACTGAAATAAGTAAAGTTCTGAATATTTATAAAAGCAATGTACATAATGTTTTATCAACCTTTGCAGAAAAGGGTTTTGTGAAAAAAAATTCTAAAACAGATAAATATAAACTTGGTATAAAGTTTTTTGAATTGGGGAGTGTGGTTATTAAAAATATGGATTTGAGAAGAATAACTCATCCATATATAGAAAAATTGTCTAAAGAATTTAATGAAACAGTGCATTTAGGAGTTTTAGATGAAGGAAGAGTTATTTCTATCGAGCGAGAAGAATCTAATAAAGGTCTATGCTCCCATATCGAGATTGGTAGAAGAGCTCCTCTGCATTGTACTGCTGTAGGGAAGGCCATAATGTCTTATCTTTCTGAAAATGAAATTAATTTAATAATAAAAGAAAAAGGATTAGAAAAATATACAGAAAATACTATTACCACTAAAGAAGGTCTCGAAAATGAATTTAAAAAAATTCGAAAACAAGGATATGCAGTAGATAATATGGAACATGAAGAGGGAGTGCGATGTGTTGCAGGTCCAATACGAGATTATAATGGAAAAGTAATTGCTTCCATGAGCATATCAGGTCCGAGTGTTCGCATCACAGTGGATAAAGAGGAAGAGTATGCCAAAATGCTGGTAGAGGCTTGTAGGGTTATTTCAAAAGAGCTTGGTTATCTGGAGGGAAGGAAACGACAAAAGTATTAATGACTTGTAGTAAGAGCTTCTATAATGCTTATTGCAATATCGAGGAAGAAATGGCTGCTATCGGAGTTGACTTTACGAAGGTACTTTCTGAAAAACCGATTCCAATGCATGAATTAGTAAAACACGTAAATGATATTGATATTTATCTTGTCGCAGTTGAAAAAGTTGATAGAACGGTCATTGATGCTGCGCCCAAACTAAAATACATTTTAAAACACGGCGTAGGTGTAGATAATATCGATGTTGCATATGCCAAGGAAAAGGGCATTTTGGTAACCAATGCACCTGGCCAAAACTCTGACGCAGTTGCAGACATGACGATGGCGCTCATGCTTGCCGCATCAAGATTTGTAACAAAAGGCGATGCTATTGTAAAAAATAACGGTTGGGAACTCCTTATCGGTCATGAACTGAAGAATAAAGTTCTTGGTATCATGGGCTTGGGTGCAATCGGAAAAGAAGTTGCTAAGCGCGCAAAAGGTTTTGGTATGAAAATTCTGGCTTACGATGTATTTCAAAACCTGCAATACGCGAGGGAACACAATATTCAATATATTACAAAAAAGGAGCTCCTCAGTAAGGCGGATTTTGTTTCTGTTTGCATGGCGCTAAATGATGATACAAAACATTCAATAAATAGAGATTTTTTTAAGATGATGAAGCCAACTGCATACCTAGTTAATACATCGCGCGGTCCAATTGTAAATGAAAAAGATTTAATCTGGGCATTGGAGAACGATGTGATATCCGGGGCAGCTATCGACGTGTACGAAAGTGAGCCTCCAGGCAAAAGGTTGGTTAACGCGAAAAATATCATTACAACACCTCACATCGCTGGATCAACGTTTGAGTGTGCAGAGAGGCTCTCTAAAATCGCAGTTTCAAACATCGCTAAATTTATTGCTGGGAGTAGACCTGATTTTATCGTTAAATAATATAGTTAAATTTCTTTAAAATGAGATATGTGCAGAATAAAGAAGGATAGTTCAACAGCATAAAGTGTTTATCTGGAGGGGAGGCAGGATACTCAGTTTGAAAAAGGAGGAATGTGTATGAACTGATGACGTAAGGTTTATTAACATACAAAAAAAAGAAAGGTGGTAAAATTTAGTGAAAAAATTATCTATTTTGAAAAAGGTGTTATTAATTACTTTGACTGTGACTGTTTTGACGCTATTTACAGCAGTAAATTCGGGTGCAGCAGTGGCAGGCGGTGAAGGTTCTACCATCGCAAGAATACAGGAAAATAAAATACTTCGAGTCGTTTGTATCCTTTCTACATCGCCTTTTGGCATGGTTAATGCTCAAGGAAAACCGGAAGGATTTGATGTCGACATTGCGATCGAACTGGCAAAAAGTATGGGTGTTGAAGTAGAAATCATCGATTCCGTTGAAGCTGCAAACAGGGTACCCTATATAACTTCAGGTAAGGCGGATGTCGCTATTGCAACGTTGGGAATTACCCTTTCGCGTGCTCAGGTTATTGCATTTACAGATCCTTATATTAGAGATGGCCAGGTCATCGTAGCCCCAAAAGGATCGCAAATAAAGACGTTAGAAGACCTTAAAGGCAAAAAGGTTGGATTAGTACGCGGAGGCCCGCAGGACCTTCTCGTAGAAAAGTATCTTAAAGATAGCGAAATATTGCGTTATGGCACTGTTACCGATACATTTACCGCGCTAAAGCAAGGCAAGGCGGACGCCGTGCTTGAGGGTAAGAGCATTTCTGACTACCAAGTAGCCACTCTCGCTCCTGAACTGGAAGTTGTCAGTGACCCATTCACTACGCTATATTGGGGATTCGGTGCAGCAAAGGGCGATAATGATTGGATCAACTATCTGAATCTATTTATACGCGAGTTGAACATCAGCGGTAAGAGGGCTGAGCTGTACGCTAAATGGTTCGGTGGTGCGGAACCCGCGAAACTTACACCCACATACTAAAACAGTTTGGACAGGCATATCATGTATTTATCATGATATGCCTGTCCAAATAAATAATAGTATGCTCGGCACCAAAATAATTTTTTAAAATGTAAGAGAAAGGTATTTAGAATGACTTACGACAGTATTTTGTTTATTCTCAAGGCTGGTCTTATGACAATTGAAGTTTCGGCTTTGGCGTTTGTAGCTGGTTTGTTTCTCGCTACGTTTACTGCATATTTGTCAATGACAAAGATTAAAGTATTAAATCTAATTGCATGGGTATATATCCAATTAATGCGGGGAACGCCCTTGCTGATGCAAATGTTTTTTATCTTCTTTTCACTTCCGATATTAGGGATACGGCTATCAATATTTGCTTCGGCATTAGTTGCTTTGACAGCAAATACTGGTGCATTTATGGCTGAAATCATCCGAGCTAGCATTCAGTCTATAAAAAAGGGGCAGTGGGACGCAGCGGAATCACTTGGGCTTTCACGTATGCAAATAATAATAAAGGTAATTCTTCCACAGGCTATCCGAATTGCAATACCTCCAACAATTGGATATATCACCTCTCTTATTAAGAATTCTTCGGTTGCATCAACGATTGGTCTTGTAGAAGCGACAAGAGCCGGAAGACTGGCCATAGAGCGGACAGGACAAGGATTGCTTACTTTATTTTTAGTGGGCGTCCTGTACTTTATTATCTGTTTTCCGATTTCCAAACTCTCAAAATCCATTGAAAAAAAGGTGTATTAACATGCTTGAAGTAAAAAACGTTGACAAGTATTATAACACGTTTCATGCATTAAAGGATATCAGCTTTAACGTGCCAAAAGGCTCAGTAACCGTAATCATTGGTCCTAGTGGCGCGGGTAAAAGCACAATACTGCGCTGCATCAATCGCCTTGAGGTTTTTAATTCAGGCTTTATAAAGATTGGGAACAAGAAAATAATTCCAGGAAAAATGCGCTATAATGATTTAAAAGAAATTAGAACGCGCGTTGGCTACGTCGCACAGAGCTACAACCTTTTTCCGCATTTGATTGTCATAGAGAACATCATCCTTGCACCGAAATTGGTTTTACACCAAAAAGTAAAGGCTGCTCGTGACAACGCGATGCAATTTTTGGAAAAAGTCGGTCTTGCCGATAAAGCAGACTCCAAACCCGAAAATTTGTCTGGTGGAGAACAGCAGCGTGTCGCCATTGCTCGAACGCTTGCTATGAACCCTGAAATCGTGCTGTTTGATGAAGTTACATCTGCACTGGATCCTGAGTTGATTAGCGAAGTGCTGAATGTCATGACCAGCCTTGCGCAAGAAGGCATGACAATGATTGTCGTAACGCATGAAATGGGTTTTGCGAGAAGCGTGGCGACTGATGTTATATTTATGGAACAGGGTTCTATTGTAGAGAAAGGTTCTGTAGCTGACGTACTTGTCAATCCCAAAGAAGCCCGTACGATACAGTTTTTGAGCAAAGTACTGTAGTGATATTGGAGGTTGATAAATGGGGTATGTAATAAGATTTGGCGTAATTGTTGAAAATATTCAAGAGCTTCTTAAGGGTATCACAATTACGCTCGAATTGACACTGGTAGCCATTGTACTGAGCACGCTTACGGGGATTATTATTGCGTTCATATCTATGAATGGTAACCGCGTAGTCAAAGCTATCATCAACGGCTATGTGGAAATCATGCGTAATATTCCGTTGTTGGTGTTATTGTACTTTATATATTTTGGCCTGGGTGAAATTTCGATTAATTTTGGTTCGTTTAGTTCAATAATTCTGGCGTTAGTCCTATGCAATGGCGCGTATCTTGAGGAAATCATCAGGGCAGGAATTGAATCTGTACATAAAACTCAGAGTGAAGCAGGATTGGCACTTGGTTTACATAATTATCAGGTGTTTTTTAGAATTGTAATGCCTCAGGCATTAATAAATGTATTCCCCCCCATCATTAATCAATATATCATTATTTTGCTCAGTACATCCTTCGCTTCGTTGGTCGCCTTGGATGAATTGACTTCGACCGTTTCAAGACTAAGTGCATTTAGCTTTAGAACTTTTGAGTTCTATATTATTGGTGCAGTGGTGTACCTAGTATTTGCAGTCATTATTGTATTTGTTACGAATAGAATTAAAAAAATACTTAGACATGAAAAGATTACTAAGCAGAAGGAGGCAACATGAAAAATAACAAATTATGCGTAGCAGTGATTGGTTGTGGAACTATAGCTCGTGCGCGCCACATCCCGGAACTAGTTGAAAACCCGTATATCGGTGAAGTCGTTTTAGCAGAGTCATATGAAAACGCGATTGCTGATCTTGTAACAAATTATCATATCAAGCGATATTTTACCGGCAATGATGCATGGAAAAAAGTCGTTCAAACAGAAGATATAGATGCAGTAATAGTTTGCACACCGAATGCATTACATGCGCCTATAACGGTGAGTGCGTTAAACGCAGGAAAACATGTAATGGTAGAAAAACCGATGGCGATAAGTAATGCGGAAGCGCAGGAAATGTGTAACGCAGCATATAAAAATAACAAGCTTCTACTGGTAGCACATCACAGAAGGCATCAGAATTGTTATTTAATCGGTAAAACCATATTACAATCTGGCTTACTGGGAAATATCACGGGCATTCTCGCACAACATAAACAGCCTGGTCCTATTGAATGGGCACCGAATTCCACATGGTTTTTCCAAAACGCGGTAAAAGGTGGAGGCGTTATGATGGACTTGGGCATTCATATGGCAGATGTGGTTAGCTGGTATTGCGAGGACGAGGCTCTAGAAACTAAAGCAATTATTACTCAGCAAGGGACTCCGTATGAGCAGGCCAGATGCATTGTGAAAATGAAGCCTGGCTGCGGGGTGGTTATTGATGTCGCGTGGGGGGTATTTGCACAAGAAAAGCGCGTGACCGTATATTGTGAAAAAGGCAAAATGATTGTTGATGAGTATGCCGAGAATGGTGTAGTGATATCACTTACTTCGCCTTTTAAGACAAGTGCGACATTTGTGTTGCCTGCGCCGGCGCCTAATTTAGCTGGCAATCCTAATCTAGGACTGGTTGATCATTATATAAAATGTATCAAGAATGGAGATTTACAGCGTGAAAGGTTGGTGCAACATACAAATGCTATGAAGATTGTACTAAATGAAATTAATTAAAACAAAACGACTAATTATTAAGGAAAAGGAGAAATTATGAATAAGTTCGGAAAAATTTTACTACCCTTTATTACCTCTTTTGAAAAGAATGAAGATGTTAATTATCATGCGTTTGCGGATCTTATTGAATTCGCGATCAAGCGCAATTATTGCGATACCATTATCGTAACTGGCACCACTGGCGAGTTTAATACACTGACTTTTGAAGAGAGGGTCAAATTATTCGAAACTGCAATAAAAACCAACAAAGGAAGAAAACCAATTATTGCCGGTACCGGCTGCGCTTCCACCAAGGAAACCTGTGAGTTAACTAAAGGTGCCGTTGATATGGGCATTTACACCTGCATGGTCGTAGCTCCGTTCTACTGCAAGCCGACGCAGGACGCTATATATGATCATTACAACAGAGTTATTGAATATTCCGGTGCAAAAATCCTTGTTTACAATATCCCTATTTTCACAGGTGTAAATGTTGAGACTGCCACGCTTGCTCGTCTTGCAAAGCACCCAAACCTTATCGGTGTTAAAGACGAATCCGGCATCAACCCGACGCAGTTAACCGACTATTACAACGAAATCAACCCCATTAATCCTAATTTCTTATATTTCAATGGTGATGACATTATGCTAATGCCCACCCTAGCACAGGGTGTTACTGGTATTGTCAGTGGCGGGGCGCAGACGGTTGGGGATCGTATTCGCAAAGTGTTCGATCTGTACCTAAGTGGTAAGGTCGATGAAGCGCTCGCGATCTATAGACAACTTTATAAACTATATAAACTGTTGGGTATTAATGGACGTATCAATCCTATACCTATGGCACGCAAGTCTGTTGAGATTGTCACTGGCATAAAAGTTGGCAATGCAAGAGGACCGCTGAATGGAGTCACCGCACAGGAAGAAAAAGCGATGCGGGATCTCCTGACAGAGATGGAAGTTATTTAAGTAGAATAACAGATGCCATTAACTTGGGCATAAATACATGGAAAGTTGCAGAATCAGTCCATATTCAATTAATGCTTTATAACATTCCTATCTTTACAGGGGTTAATATTAATCCTGAAACAGCAGCCCAACTTTCCAAAATAGAAAACATCATCGCCATAAAGGAAGAGGCAGAGCTTAACCCTAAACAGATAACTGCATTTATTAATGCCACTCCAGAGAATTTTATAATTTATTGTGGAGACGATACCATGATCCTCGAAGCCTTTGCCCAAGGAGGAGCAAAGAGAATAGGAGGAATAATCAGCGGAGCCTCTCATATCATAGGAGTGCAATTAAGGAATATGATTAATAGGTTCCTTAATGGAAAGGTGGAAGAAGCAGCTAAAACACAACAAAAGTATTTACCACTATTTAGAGCAATGGTACAGAATGGTCGCACTAACCCTGCCTCTCTTTTAAAAGAAGCGATGAAGATCTTGGGGTATCATGCAGGGATACCTCGTTTGCCCTTAAGTCCTGGTACTGAGGAAGAAATAGCAGAGGTTAAGAGGGTAATGAAAATACTTAATATTATATAATAGCTAATGAAAAATTATATTTATATTTGAAAATTTTTAAAAAATAAAATTAATCTAGCTAAATTAAGGGGGTAAAAAAATGCCAAATATCCAAAAAAGACTACCAGGAAGACTTCCTAAAATAGGTATCCGTCCTATCATCGATGGACGCAGAAGGGGAATTAGAGAATCATTAGAAAATCAAACGATGGATATGGCTCTAACTGCCGCATCTTTAATTTCTGAAAACTTAAGACATTCTAATGGTTTTCCGGTAGAATGTGTCATAGCTGATACCACCATCGGTGGAGTAGCCGAGGCCGCCAGGTGTGCCGATAAATTTGCACAAGAAGGGGTAGGAGTATCCCTAAGTGTAACCCCTTGTTGGTGTTACGGGATGGAGACCATAGATATGGATCCTCTTATCCCAAAAGCTGTTTGGGGTTTTAACGGAACCGAAAGACCGGGCGCAGTATATCTATCGGCAGCACTGGCAGGTCATGAGCAGATGGGTCTGCCTGCTTTTGGGATATACGGCAAGGATGTTCAGGACCGTGATGATAAAACTGTTCCTGATGATGTAAAGCAGAAATTATTACAATTTACCAAAGCAGGCCTGGCTGTTGCCACCATAAAAGGAAAATCTTATCTTTCAATAGGAAGTGTTTCTATGGGAATTGCCGGTTCCCAAATTAACCCTTCCTTTTTTTGCGATTATCTGGGCATGAGAAATGAATATGTGGACATGTCTGAGATAACACGAAGGATAAAAGAAGAGATTTATGATAAAGAAGAGTATAAAAAAGCTTTATCCTGGATTAGAAAAAACTGCCAAGAAGGACAAGATCGCAATAAAAAAGAGATAAAACATTCCCGTGTGCAAAAAGATGCTGAATGGGAGATGGTGGTAAAAATGACATTAATTGCCCGGGATTTAATGGTGGGCAATAAAAAATTAATAAAATTAGGTTACGCCGAAGAGGCAGAAGGGCATAATGCTCTTACAGCCGGTTTTCAGGGTCAAAGACAATGGACTGATTATCTTCCCAACGGTGATTTTATGGAGACGATTTTAAATACCTCTTTTGATTGGAATGGAATTAGGGAAGCGTTTATCTTTGCTACAGAAAACGACAGCTTAAACGGTATTTCTATGTTATTTAATCACCTATTAACCGACAGAGCACAGATATTTTCCGATATACGAACTTACTGGAGCCCTCAAGCGGTTAAACGGGTAACTGGCATTGAATTAAGCGGTCTTGCCCAGGGCGGTATTCTTCATTTGATTAATTCCGGTTCTACTACCCTGGATGCTACCGGCCAGCAGAAAGAAGATGGAAAATCAACCATGAAACCTTTCTGGGAGATTACCGAAGAAGAAGTAAAAAAATGTCTGGAAAATACGAAATGGTCTCCTGCAAACCTGGAATATTTTCGGGGAGGTGGATATTCATCTACTTTCTACACCAAAGGAGTTATGCCGGTAACCATGGTGAGGATAAATATCATTAAGGGAATAGGGCCGGTCATTCAAATTGCTGAAGGTCATACCATAGACCTCCCGGCAAAAATTCACCAAATTTTAGATGAACGGACTGATCCCACCTGGCCTACCACCTGGTTTGCTCCCATCTTAACCGGCAGAGGAGCCTTTAAAGATGTCTATTCGGTGATGAACAATTGGGGAGCTAATCATGGAGCGATAAGTTATGGTCATATCGGAAAAGATCTGATTACTTTATCTTCTATGCTCAGAATACCGGTAGCCATGCACAATGTATCTGATGAGAAGATCTTCAGACCGAGAGCCTGGTCTTCTTTTGGTACTTCTAATTTAGAAGGAGCAGACTTTAGGGCATGTGCCAATTTTGGTCCACTATATGGTAGAAAATAGAAAGAGAACTATTATAAATAAATATGCCCTGGACTTAGACTCTGACTCTGGTATCTTAAACCGAAAAGCAGTATTAGTTAGCGTAAAAGAAGGGAGTTAAATTTAAATATTTTAGAAGGACCGGGGAAATGAATAGGGGAATAAAAAAATTACTTAAAATGATTGAAGAGAAAAAAAGAATAGACCCTCAAGGAAAGAATAGGATTGCCGATACATTAGAAAATAAAGAGGTAGATATTTTACCATTAATTTTTTGGAGACCTCAAAATGTTTCTGTCCCTGGAAAGACTTATGATATGGAAGAGCAGTTTTATGATAAAGAAAAGATGCTTTATGGCCATTTAGAAGAGATTGAAGATTGTGCTCACAATACTTTTGATGCCCTCTTATGTTTGCGTCCTAATTTTGGAACAGTGTTTATTCCTGCAATGTTTGGGTTGGAATATAGAATACCAAGAGATACTTTCCCCTGGCTAACCTCTCGCTTAAGCAAAGAAGAAATAAAGCAATTTAGAATACTGAATTTAGATAAAATAGATATAATAAAAAAAGCAATTGAATATCTTAAATTTTTTAAAAAAACATTGCCTGAATGGATTCATGTTTATCTTCCTGATACTTTGGGTCCATTTGAAATTGCGCATGCTGTTTACGGTAATAATATCTTTTATGACTTATATGATGACCCTAAATTTGTTCATTACCTTTTAAGTTTATGCACTGAAATGTATATACAAGTTACCGAGAAACTGAAAGAGGTTTTAGGAGAAGAGAAGACTATCTGTTACCATGGTCATGCTTTATCTCGAGGAATTTATATGAGAAATGGAGGAACTCGAATTTCAGAAGATAGTGCGACGCTAATTTCACCTCAGCAGATTGATGAATTTGTAATTCCCTATGACCAAAAAGCTTTAGAAGCATTTGGAGGCGGTTTTATTCATTTTTGCGGAAAAAATGATTGTTTGTTAGAATCTTATTTAAAATTAGATAAAGTACGAGCAGTAAATTTGGGTAATCCCGAAATGTATGATTTTAATACAACCATGCAAAAGTTTATCGATTATAAGAAATGTTATTTTGGTTTATGGCCTAAAATGGGAAAAGAAAATTTAGATGAATACATCAATAGAATGAAAGGGGCAACTGGCGGAGGGAAAAGAGGGCTTCTTCTGCATTTTGATGAAGCGATGTTTCCAGAATATTCTTGCCAGGATATTTTACAAAAATGGAGAGCAGTAATGAGTTTTTAGAATAAAGGAAAAGGCCCAAACTTAAATTATGATGTAAAGTTGAAGATTAAAGAAATTTTTTTTTAAGATAACAAAATAGAGTATAATAATATTAATTATAATCAGCAGAAGATTTAATAATAAAAATAGTTTAATAGGGCAAGTGATTTATCCATTGACTACTCTAAAAAGGAGGTGTTGAAGAAGGTAAAAAAATTAGTTAGTGAGCATAAGAGACAGAAAGTAATTTTAACTTGAAAAAAATATAAAGGAGGATTTCAAAATGAAATTCAGAAAGTTAGAAATTATTTTGGTGGTCTTTGCTTTACTCTTGATTTTTAGTTATGCAAATGTCTTTGCAGCAGATGTTAAACTTACTTGGTCTTCTATAAGTGTTCCGGGAGATGCGCATACAGAAGCAATGAAGGTCTTCAAGGAGGAAGTAGAGAATCTTTCAGCAGGGCACATAACTGTAGATCTCTATGTTGCAGGTCAGATTTACACTCAGGAAGCAGAATTAGCAGCTTGTAGAGAAGGAACTCTG
>Ga0307379_10009067_pt1 | contig 13349 bp, 17 predicted proteins | sample UN2MG_FD_202237 | JGI IMG/M metagenome (GOLD analysis project Ga0307379, IMG submission 202237) | Soil microbial communities from Risofladan, Vaasa, Finland - UN-2 | ecosystem: Environmental > Terrestrial > Soil > Coastal area > Acid sulfate soil | place: Finland: Risofladan, Vaasa | collected...
TGTTTATAGAACTGCATTGCTTGAGGTTTTAAAGATTGGCGTGTTCCTAAAAACTTTCCCCGTAGGGGCTAATCGATGTTAGCATAAGGATGTGGGACACTTCTACCAAGGGACCCTAAATTAATAAGCCAGGTGCTTAAAAGCATCTGGCTTTGTTTCAAAGAGGAAGTTAATGGCGGTTTGCTTTGTTAAAAAAAGACGCTTAGAAATATAAAAGTTTGAACTCACAAAAACAAATCCGAGCTGGTTGTCTATTCGAAAAATGGTGAAACCGCCAAACCCAACGCAAATTATGAAATAACATTTACAATACGTCAAGCTTAATTTCATCCCAGATTTTATCGTGTAAGTCTTCCATGACTTCTTCCAGGTCAATAATATGCTCTGCGATCTCTTCGGTACTTAGGATCTCAGAAGTAGAAGCCCAAACCACCCTAGCTACCAGATTTGTGTCCAAAGATATCAAAATCGATTCATCATTTTTGTGGCTTTTAACGCCCACTTCAAAAAGCACCATCACGCCACCCCAAATAGTTCAAAATATTCAAGATCGGATTGGTCTTGGAACATAGCTTCGTAGCCAGCTTCGCTTTTATATGCCTTGGCTAGAATCAAATCTAGGGCATCATGTAGCTCTTGGGCGGTCGGGCGAAACAAATTAGCGCTGCGTACTTCACTCCTTAGAAAAGCTTCGTTGACCCCATGCTGTTTTGCTCTTTGCTTAACGATGTCATTTCGCAGAAACATGATTACACCCCAGTTTCTGAGGTGGTATCAGTATCAGAATTTTGTTCTAGGATAAGTTCATCCCACTCACGATCCCACTGATCAATTTGCTCTTGGCTAGGGGCTTTGTCTTTGGCTTTTTCGGTTTGTTCTTCCCACTCACGATCCCATTGATCATTTTGGGCTTCGGTAGAAGCTTTATCGTCGGGGACTACTTCAGAAACGGATTGCGGTATGTGAAGCGTATCGTCTTTTTGCTTTGAAATGTTGCAGTCATACTTGGTGAGCTTGGTAAAAAATTCTCTAAGAATTACCGGTTTGCTTTCGTGATCAACCATCGAAACTTTACGGCCATAAAAGTTATAACACCAATGAATCGTATCACCTTCAGGATTCTTTAAAATCACCCCCAAGCGCTTGTTAGCTCTTATCTGGAAAGTTTCACCACTAGCTTGAGCGGGGAACTTCACTTCGAAGGTGCCGTCAGCCACCACCACAGTCTCTTTACCGAAACCAGCTTCCCCTGCGGATTCAGCATAAACCGTCATACCATACTTAAGATCGGACAAGCCTAACCGTCCACTTAAAGTTAGTTCGTAATCGGCAAAGCCATTCTCTATTTTTTCGGCTTCCAATTTGTCAAGTTGAGCGCTGTAGAAATCTTCAGAATCTTCAAAGGAAATACCGTCTACCGAAATAGCGAAGCTGGAAGAAAGATAGCCCCGAAGGAAAATAGGATCTTTAGACTTCAACAAAGATTCTTCATCAGCTTGTTCAGCTTCTTCTTTTTGCGTAGCCGCTTCTTTTTCGGCTTTAAGGGCCTCTAGCTCTTCCTTGTCTTTGTCTGTTAATTCCATACCACCGCACCCAAGTAATAAAATTGCTGCGCTGTACATTAGTAAGATCTTCGTGGTCTTCATGGTGTCCCCTTCGCTCTTTGTTGGTGGTAGTAGGTAGATCCTACGACCAATTACAACTAGTTTTTCGGAGCCCTAGAAGGAGAACTTTAGCTTTTTTATTTGGTTATTAAAACAGCACCTTACAGCGCTGTTTTTGGGGACCATGTAGATGATTTTGGTAAGGTTGGGTAAGCTTTAGCCTAAAGCACTCATCGTGATAGCCGCGACCTTGATAATCGCTGCGTCGCTTTTAGATCTTGTGATCTTTTGTAACAGACTCTTATTGGTAAGTTTTCGTATGGACTTTTGTCTTATTTCGGTGTCGGGGCAATTTAAAGCAACTTTTTCTAAGAAAATTTGATTCGTCGCGTAGCGGACAGCAAGCCTTCTAACTTTAAGATTCGAATCGCGCTCGATGACATTCTCAATATCTTTTTGTAGGGTAGCAGGATTTTTGATGGCTTCGATTCGGATGTACCGATTTTGATCTTTGATCCCTATGGACAAAATTTCTTGGTTCGTAGTAGCAGCAAGAATCTTAAGCTTGTATTCATGTTTGGCTGCTAAGAAAAGTGAAACAGGATCGGTCTTACCACGACGAACTGTTTTCCCTAGGAAGGTCACCGCCGCCTTAGCTTCTTCAACTTCTTCAACTTCTTCAACTTCTTCAGCTTCTTCAGCTTCTTCAGCTTCTTCAGCTTGACGCCATTGCCCATCGACTCGGACGATCCCGAATTTTTGGGAAAAAGAAAAATCGATTCCAGCTTCTTCAGCTTCTTCCGTTGCCAATTCAGCCGCTGCTTTAGCCGCTGCTGCCGCCATCGCGGGCACAGGCACGACCACCTTAGGAGCCTTATTAGGCACCACCGCTGCCGGGGCCTTTGTAATATCATTGACAGATTTAAGATCTTCGGAGAACATCTGTTCTACAGCCCAAGACCATAACATTTTAAAATCGACTTGATAGTTGGAAGCGATGTCATTAACGGTGCCCATAATGGTTTGTTTCACAAGGAATGCTTTAAGTTCCGTTAAAACTTTTAATTTAGCTTCTATCATATCGCTATCCAATTCGAATTGGCTTTGCACCGTAAAGTCTCCTGTTTGATTTATTCGTGAGTTTCCCATGTTTCTAAGCTTCAAGTCAAGGAGTCTCGTATGCCTGTAGAATTTCTTAGTGACGTTTTCATTTTATTTGTTGCCTACCAAGCGAAACACTTCCTGTGTGATTTCCCCTTGCAAACCTCTTACATGCTTGGAAAGTTCAAACCTGGCAGCGGTTTCTTTTTGCCTTTAACGGCCCATTGCGCGGCCCATTGCGCGGCCCATGCCCTAGGCACTTTCGTCGTAGTGTTTGGTTTTGCTAGGTATCGGGGATATAGCGAAATTGGAATGGTACCGATCATGACAGTGATGTTATTCGATTTTGTTGTACATTTCGTTATGGACAGGATAAAAGCGTCACCCAAGCTCTTAGGTCGTTATCAAGCACTTTCGAAAAATGAATACATAGATATAGCTAGGCACGAACTAAAACACGGGGAAGATCCCGAAATTCGCCGGTTGAAATTAAGCAACAAGCTCTTCTGGATTTCGTTAGGCTTAGATCAAATGGTTCACGCTCTGACCCACTACGCTATTATCTATTACATCCTAACCAGGCTCTATACCTAGAATTTTGCTACTAAGCTTTTTTCTGGTGTGGATGTGCCGAAACAATTTGATCATCTTCATGGAATACTTGTCTATCAGCTTGGCCGGATCAAAATCGGTACTGTGATAGACTACAAGCTCGCGCCGGATGTAGCTGAGATCGGATAGTGCGGGTATGTCCCAAGGCGGATCTTCGAAATCTTTGAATCTTTTTTCGATGGTTAAATTCAAGCTGATGATCTCGTAAGCATCGACCAGCTTTTTTATAGGACTCATTAGTGAGGTTGCGTGTATCAGAGCAATAGTATCTTGTTGTAACTCAGTCATCAGTGCAACCTCGTCAAATAGTTTGACGATCTGCATGTAGCTTCCCTTTTGGAAGGTGGTACCTATTTTAAAAATAAGGGTGTAGTAATGACTGAGTGGACTTTAGAAGAACAAATTGAAGATTTGAACGAATTCTTAGGCCGAGAAGAAGAAGATGCGTTTGCGATTACCAAGCTTAGCGAAACTTACCGCACTTTGGATGGCGAAAAAGCCGTAGTGATGTATGTTCTTCCAAATGAAGAAAGCGGTAAACCAATTTTCTTCGGGCACGTTATGGTTCGCGGTCGCCCGATGGCTGCACAATGGGATCAAAAAGGTCTAGCTGATCCCGATTTACATAGTAACGGTTTTGACCTCGTAGGCTTATGGGCCGAACCTGAAAGATATCTCCGCTATGTTTACATCCACCGGCTTGATGGTGTTATTACAACCACTGTCACGGAAGAACCTATCAAAGTACCTAACTTGTTAGCGGAGAACAAAATCATCCTAAGCCGTTTTTGATTCGTAAGTGGCTTTTAATTTTATGCTTTGAATCCTTTCGTTAACCGCCTTTTCTAAGATAGTCTTCAAAAATTTCTGATAAGGCACCCCTTCGAAGGAAGCTACTAACTTCATTTTAGCCATCAATTGTTTTTTAAACCTGACAGATGTTACGTGGGTGGCTTTAGAAACTTCTTGCTTTTCGATCTCGCTGATCTCGTACAAAACATCAATGGTCTCTATTGGTGCGACTTCCTTAATTTCCAAGGCTCCCTTAGCTTCTTTGGCTTCGGCCTCGATCACCGCAGCCATAAGCTGTCTGGCGGCTAACACTCTTTCGACGTAAGCTTTTTTCTTAGCGTCCTCTTTAATCTCTTGTTTCGTCCTGATATCCCGGACAAGTTTCCTTCTAACAGCATTCATACACACCCACCACCTTCAACGATATTAGTAAACGGAATCCTTATAGCAAAGGTCTTGGAAAGTAAGCAAGTGGCATCTAAAATTTTAATTGGGGTAAGAAAAGACTCCGGTCGGGATCTTTGATATGACAAAATGATATAAATCAAAAGGGTTTATTTGGTTTAGCGAGCGAGGGCCTCCGTGGTGGCCTAGACGAAATTCTCCTAAGCCCTTCCCCACACCCCCCATCAACTTTTGCGGTAGTTATAATTTAACACGGGATTCGGGCAATTGAGAAAAATCTTAACTACTTTTTCTACTACAAAAATAAATCCGGGCTTATCACACCATAGTGATAAGCCCGGCGAGGCCATGATCTCTGTAACTTTAGATCAAAGCACGAAGTGAAATCAAGGCATTGTTACCTGGGGTGGTTGGGGCCGTGGAAATACCGACAACCAACGATTCGTTAAGCGCCAAACTAATACCTAGGCTGGTGAGCTTAACTCCGTTCATGACTGTGGTACCCGCTGCGGGTATGATAGCGGTGAAGTCGCCTATACCAACAGGCGGGGAGGTCGGTAAGATCGAAGCCGATAGTTTGTAAAATTCAAAATGTGTCGCGCCGCTACCGCCCGTACCCGAGTTCACCATCGTCACCACAACTTCATCTAATGTTACGGATTCCATAGCGAAATAAACAATGTAAACCCCGACCACCAAACCGGCGGCATCAGAAATTGTCCAGTTGTAACCTGTTCGCGCCAAACCTTGCGGCCCGGTCGTACCAGCAATCCCTTGTAGACCTGTATTTCCCGCAGGTCCTGTGGCACCGGTCCCTGTTTGGCCCTGGATTCCTGCGCCTGTTATGCCCGGTACACCGGTATTTCCTACTAGTCCCGTTGGTCCTAAAGGTCCCACGGGGCCGGTAGCTCCAAATCCTGTTACACCACGTAGTCCGGTTACTCCTTGAGGTCCTATGATACCAGTCGCTCCAGTCGTACCATCAACACCTTGCCCGCCTTGAACGCCTGTTGTGCCTACCAGCCCTGCTGTACCTTGTATTCCTTGTATGCCTGTGTTCCCTTGCTGCCCTTGGGTTCCTTGGGTTCCGGTGGTGCCTTTAAGTCCTGTTACACCCTGGAGACCACCGCTGCCAGTAGTTCCTTGGTTTCCCTGCGAACCTGTCAATCCCGTCGCGCCTAAAGATCCGGTTGCCCCACGGATACCCGTCGCACCCGTCGCACCACCGATCCCCGTAGCTCCGGTGAATCCGTTGAACCCCGTTACCCCAACCAATCCGGTGAGACCCTGCAATCCCTGGCTACCGGTCACACCCTTGACACCAGTTTGGCCAGCCACACCAGTGCTTCCCTGTGCTCCCAAACCTGTTGAGCCCTGTGTACCCAAACCTGTTGAGCCCTGAAATCCCTGAATCCCTGCTAAACCAGTGCTTCCTTGGACACCGGAAATCCCAGTAGCACCGGAAATCCCAGTAGCGCCTACGATGCCTTGTACGCCCTGCAAACCAGTGGTGCCTTGCAATCCCAGCCCACCAGTGGTGCCTTGTTGCCCACTAACCCCAGTGTCACCCTTGACACCGGGGTTACCGGTAGTACCTGCAAAACCTACTAACCCCGTCAATCCTTGACTACCAGTAGATCCTGTTAATCCTGTTTGTCCTATAATCGCAACGCCTGTAGAACCTTGAAGACCAAGTCCTGTATTTCCTTGGCTACCGACGATGCCTGTAACCCCAGCAGCCCCTACATTCCCTTGTTGGCCTTTGACGCCTGTTGTACCCCTACTCCCAGTAGCCCCGATCAACCCAGTCGGGCCGATCGGTCCTGTTATGCCTTGTTGACCTTGACCACCGTCAGCCCCAGTGAAACCCCTAGTGCCCGTCAAGCCACGTAGACCCGTCGATCCCACAGATCCGTTGCTTCCGCCTACGCCTGTAGAACCTTGATTGCCTATAAATCCTGTTACACCTTGACTACCATTAGAACCTGCTAAACCTGTCGGGCCGAAAGGTCCCGTGTGTCCTCTCAAGCCCGTTACGCCAGGACCTGTTTGGCCTTCTTTTCCAGTCACCCCACCAAGGCCAGTAGAACCGGATACGCCTGTGGTACCTTGGGTGCCGACGATACCTTGCAAACCAACGGCTCCGGTAGGCCCTTTTAAGCCTGTGGTGCCCTGCTGGCCTGAAGTTCCCGTAGTACCTTGAAGGCCAACGGCACCAGTAATACCATTAGAACCTGTTACACCTTTTTGGCCGACAGGCCCCTGGGAACCTGTTAATCCTGTTGCACCTTTTAAACCTGTTAAACCTTTAAGGCCAGTCGTCCCGTTAGTCCCGGACATTCCGGTGATGCCTTTATCACCTTTGCTTCCGGTAGCTCCTTTGGGGCCTGTTTGGCCCAGTACCCCGGATAGTCCGGTGATACCATCTACGCCAGGAAGTCCAGTGTCTCCCTGAGGCCCCATCATCCCTGCGATACCCGTAGCACCCGCCGGGCCAGTCAAACCTTGTTGACCAAAACCGTAACCTGTCGCACCCTGGGAACCGGGAGGTCCGGTAACGGCATCGGCGATGAAGTCGAGATTTTTGAAAAAGTCGATGTTACGAGCCGCGACCGCTACGCCTGTGGGGGCATCGGGGGTAACTTCTAAAAGTTCCCTATTGGCGGAGATCGCACCGATGATTCCGTCCCCTGTTGTCGGCTGAGCGGGGGCACCTAAGTCATCCCATTCAAGCTCTAAAACTAAAGGGCCTAGACCTATAACATCGGTTACCACGTAACGGTTTTTGTTAGCGTCAATAACCGCGTTGCCGATTGCAATCAAGGTTTCGTCGAAATAACCCCTTGAATCAGAAAACGTAGCCTCAACGATATAAGGCGACGTTACAACGGTTACAAGATCAATAGTCAATTTGCCGGAAAAACGTACACTCATTTTGAACGCCATATTTTGAGATTAGGATTAAAACCTGTATTCCCAATTTAACAACGGCTAGCTAACCTTACTCAACAGCGCCCTAAGTTTAGGCACAGCTTGTTTGGTGATCTTCAATTCAACATCCCCAAACACAGACATACGGCTAATTTCGGAAAGCAACGTAACTTTTATGGTGACGTAATTGGATTCTTCACTTGAATCTTTAAGATCTGAAATGAATACAACAAAACCTTCACGAAGTAATTTGACTTGATTTTTCATCTTTTCGACGATTTCGGGTGAAACTGAAGATACTTTGGATTGCTCTATAACGGGTTGAACGGCTTTGGCCAAAATAACCCCCTTCGGCAAATTTTTAAGAAATGTTAGTCACCGGCAACGAAGAAGACCCCTTTAACAGGAGCACCCGACGAATTCGAGACTAAAATGCTGGTAAGGTTGGCATGAATAATTGAAGTGCGACCCCCGGTGAAGGTTATATTTTGAGAAGTTCCCGCCAAGTTTACCAACTTGATATCCAAGTCAGCATCCGGGTGGATCAAAAAGACTTTGACTAAAGCTATAGTACCAAGGCAGATATCTAAATCTACCGTGCCATCTTCGATAAGGAATCTATGCGACAAACTTTCATTAAAATTACTAACGTCCAAAATCTCAGGCGGGGAAATTTCGAAATCTTTTTGTAATATCATACCGCCTTGTGAACCCGGAGTTTGACCAGCCACGATTTCTAACGATTGAACAAAAGTTACATCACCCATAACAAGCCCTTTAAAATTGGATGCTCTCTCTTATTAATTTAACAAGGTGCAAAAGGAATTTAGAACCCTGGAATAATAAGAGGAAAATTATGCAAGAATTAACATCAGCAGAAGCTCTTTACGTTGACAACATGGCTGGCACAATTATAAATGGGATGATCGTTAAAAATCCGAACTCTTACAACACAGAATATTTCAAAATGATTTGCCAGACAGCCTATCAACTAGCCCTGGTCATGCTTGAAGTTAGAAACGAACGGATTGTAGTAACAGCGGAAATGTCGCCGGTCACAATGCTAACATACTTTGAGAGCCTACAGAGCCAGCAGCCAGCGACTCCCTCTGCCGTACCTGAAGCTCAGCAAGAAAAGGCTGTGGCGGTGAAGGCAATGGCCGCAGAAACAAAGCTAATGCCCAAAAAGAAAAAAGGTGGGAGGCCCAAAGGTTCCAAGAACAAAGAGGTTAAGGTAGGAGTCGAACCTTTGTGTAATTAGTCCCCACCAATAAAAACAATAACTTGTATATTTAGTAAGACAAAAGCTAGAAAAATGCTAAAGTCCTCCTTCTAGGCTGCCGAAAAGGTTTTTGTGCAGTCTAAAGAGGAGAAACGCATGAAGCCAAAAAAGATTGAATATTTCGTAGGTTACGAAAAAACAGATGAAGGCTACCAACTCTACACGATCTACCGCCAAGCGATCGACCTTTTGGCTTTCAGCAAGATCGAATTTGAGTTTGATCCACAAGAAAAATATATGCGTTCGACGAGTCCTATTAAAAAGTTGCCCAAAGTCGGCAACCGAAAATCGGGGTACGTCACTTTCTACGATATCAAAAAGATCAATAAGAAGATCCCTAAGGGTGTTCGGAAAGCCGTCACTGCCGATTTCGAAGAGCTTAACAAGATTAATCTCAAGATTAACAAGCTGCGCGAACGGTACGAACGGGACCTGGATGCGCTTAACTGCTGCCGAGACGAAGCTAAGGCCCGTATCAGAACCCGACTAAAGGTTCATGGGGCGGTGACCAAAGTCGGCAGATTTTTTCACCGAGCTATGCTTATTAACGATGTTCGTGTGTATCTCAAAACAGACTTTGCTTTTTGTGTAGAACTCCTTACAGCCGAACAACTTAAAGAGATCGCTAAGGGAATCCCTGCAAAGTACCGCAAGCTGTTAGATACGTGCGTCAAAACGACTGGTGTTTTGATTGACCCCGTCTTTTACGAAAAAACTTTAAAAAAGAAAATCAAGCCGCAAGATCGGAAAGCTTTTGTCACGGAAGAAAAAGACGTTGACGATCAACGTCTGGAAGAAGAGATCTTACCCAAGATACCCTATGCTTTTCGTTTGCTGTTTTGGTGGATGAAAGATCAGCTTGACGAAAACGGTGAACATATAGCAGCGTTGCACACCCAAACTTACCACGTTACAAATCCTGAGTGCCAACAGTGCGGTGGAAAATTCATCAAAAAAACGAATGAGTGTCGTGACTGTGGGCTGAAATCCTTTCAAGCCGTTGACGATAAAATCGAACCCGCGAAGAAATCTAAGATCGTTGCAAAGCCAAAACGAAGCGCCAAATTAAATCCAGTTAGAATCGTTCGTGGCAAACCAGCCGACACCCGAGGTGTCCCTGCCAAAGGTTATAGCAGATATTGATTATGCGTTTTTACATAATAGGGCTATAACAGTTTAAATATTAAGCCGTTACCAAAATCCTACTACACCCCCGTATTATTTTACAAGAAATAATGTCAGAGATTTTATGGACAATGTCTGCCGAGGTTGTACTATGTCTTAGAGTTTACCAGAAAAATTTATTGTCGTTGGAGTCAACATGACGGATGCTGTTGAAGAGGTTACTATTGTCTCGCCCTCTTTAGGAAAAAAAGTAGCTATCGCCAAAAGCAAATTGGTTAAAAAAGCTAAATTAAAAGATGATCGGACGCATTCTATTACTTTCTACGTCCCTAAAAATAAGGTGCCTTTCTATTCTGAAAGCTTAAAAACACTGGCTCGATTGACTCAGGGTTCGGAAACCACATCAGGAAAGGTCTCCGAATATTTGCGCGGCTTAATCGATAAAGATTTCCAAGCCCGTGGTCTTATGGACGACGGGGGGGAACCAAAATTAAAAGCTTTGGAAGCTATGAAGAGTAAGATGTCTAAGATTACTAAGAAGATTAAGGCTCCTACCACTGTGGCAGATGGCAGTGTGTGTAGTTAACGCTCTTATCTTGCAGGTATGGGAATTACCAAAATAAAAGCGAATCTGGATCGAAATATTATCCACGGGGAATACATCAGGCGAATTGATGTAGGCGAAAGCATCCTTCCCGTGGATCTTACCGTTAAGCTGTTACACCAATACATAACACCCAACGAAACGCTTCAAGAGCTAGAACTGCATAGCTTTACAATCCCTGCGGATTACTTAGACACCAGTAATGGACTTTTCGGTACCACCGTCTTCGAACAAACCGCTACTATTACTTTAGGCAACCCAAGCTACCTGGTAGATCTTTTCATAGAAATCCTAGAAGTTCGTGATTCGTCCGCTGTTACGACCCGAGTACCTGTGTTGGATAGCACCGAAGAGGCCAGGGAGCTTACCCCGCAACCAATCAAGTACGACGACTTTGAAGAAAATATCCCTAAGACCGTAGCCGTGTACCCTATAGATAATATTTCCACCCCCGAGCCTATCGCTATCACGGTTTTGTACACATTGGCTAAAGACGGCATCAAGCAAAAGCAAGGTTCAAGCCGAGCTTATTTCGAACCGGCAGAACGAATCGAAAACGATTTGTTTCGCACCCAACAATTCAACGAAAAGATTGATAGGATTTTTGTAGAAAACTCTATTACAAACTTGCTGCCCAACCCCTTATGGTTACCAGATCCTGACGATGGGGACAGACCAGAGAAGTACGTTATAGACTCCCCTGGTATTGTAGTGGTGTCTAATTTGAGAGCCGGGGACATCACAGGCACTAATCAGTGGATCATCCGAGCTTCTAACACCAACCCCTTCAATGCTTTTGATAACATCAAGATCGAGATCACCGACCCAGTAGCGTTACAGCCAGGTATCCAAGCTTTGACAATTTCCTTCTATCATAAGTTGGCTTCCGACACGATCAACCTAGCGGTGTCATCATTTTCTATTAACATCAATTTCTTTAACGTGACCGGGGATGTTCTCAGCACACGAAAAATAATAATTCCTGCTGTTGAAATCGAAAGGTGGACTCCGCTTTTCGCCACGGTGCAATCTTCTCAGATCCCTTTGAACGCGGTAACTTTCGATGCCGAATTAGAGTTGCAAGAGATTGACGCCACCGACACCTTCCAATTGAATTTGTATTTACCACAAGCCGAAGCGATACCCTATTACACCACCAGGGCTTTACCCGAACGAATCCAAGATCGGTACGTCACTACCGCACCGGTACAATTAACGTTGCCTTTGTTCTTCCAGCTTAAGACGACCCATATTTACAGCCCAGGCCGAAGAGGCTTGGCGAGCACCACCACCAACGACAAGGACGGCTTCCAGTTTTTGACTTCCACCGACCGGATGAGATTTATCTTATTCAATTCGGCGGGGGTGTCTTTGTTCAACATCGGCTCCGCACCAATAACCGTGCCGGAAGGCCAGGTCGTAAACTATGGGCTGTATATTGATGGGACTACTGTTGAATTTTATTTAGACGGGGTCTTGGTGTCCGCCCACACCCAAACCTTCACCGTGAGCCAGACCGTAGAAGTCATTATAGGCTCGCTAGAAGCCTCGAACACCGGAATCAATGCTGAGCTACTAGACTTCAAGATCCTTCGTGACAAGCCATGACAGGGCTCCTTAGGACCTCTTCATACCCCCCGCATCCATGCTCGCTATTTCGTAACGAAAGGATGCTGACAGATAAGGCGTCTTGCCATCGTAATCCCAAGAGAACCCAATATCCCATTTAATGTTATGGTAGATTCTGTACCCAAAGGACGGGTCTTCCAAATAGCTGGCGATATAACTGTCCAAAACGCTTGTTAGCTCGGCACGAAGGCTTGCAACCGTCAGGTAATTGATAATCTGTTTTCGGTTGTCCGATTCGTAAAGATCACCGCAGATATCAAAAACTTCGTGAAAGTTGAATTCTCCCAGAATGTAATCACGTTGTTTTTCTAATTCAGATTTTGTGTAAAATTCAAGCATGTAGGTCTCAACTAAAATTGTAGAAGTCTTCCTTCGCAATTGCGAAGGAACCATGCTTGCCTTGTCTGGAATTGTCAATCGGTGAATGCCGGAAGGATCAGGAAGGGTCAGGAAGGGTCAGGAAGGGTCAGGAAGGATCATAACCCCATTCGTGTATAGAATTAGCTTCGGTAAACAGCGTGCTGGCAGGGACCGTTTTAGTCAGGATCTTGTAATTGCTATTCAGATTCGACCTGCCGTGTTCGATCGCATAGACCTTATTGATCGTAACCCAGTCGCCTTTGTTTATCCCTGTATTCTTTTCTCCTGACGGATTAGCTAAAAGATCGTCCAGCTTGTCACTGATCTCTTCGTAATAATCAGACCGATCTAACTCGGTGTCCACATAGCTAGGAACCTTACCGTGCTTTTGGATGTAAGCCTTTTGCTTTTCATATTCCGGTACCATGTCTTGAGACTGCCTAGGCACCGCACGGTAGATCTTGATACGAGCCTTAGGCTTGCCCCTAGCCCCTTGGATGATACTTATGGACTGTTGGTCCCGCCCCGTACCACCTTCGTCACCATAATACCTGGCACCATTAGCTGAGTAGATATCGTCAGGGTAAAAGTCCGTGAGATCGTGCATAGGTGCCCCCGAAGCTTTATCGGGAGCTTCATGCTCCCCATGGTAATCTTCTTCGGCTACGACTCTTTTCAAAGCTAATAAGATCTTTAAATTCGATTTAGCCATTTCATCTCTTTCAAAAGACTCATCAGAAGATTTCGTATACCGAAAAAGTAACAGCGCTCTCGTGATGCTTCTAGGGATTACTGAGAATAGGGCTTAATAGCCAGATCAAACTATGTTTATTTAATTCGTAGGTTTCATTATGGTCAGATCAAACTATGTTTATTTATATTTATTTGAATGAATCAGACTTGA
>Ga0307379_10009069_pt1 | contig 13346 bp, 20 predicted proteins | sample UN2MG_FD_202237 | JGI IMG/M metagenome (GOLD analysis project Ga0307379, IMG submission 202237) | Soil microbial communities from Risofladan, Vaasa, Finland - UN-2 | ecosystem: Environmental > Terrestrial > Soil > Coastal area > Acid sulfate soil | place: Finland: Risofladan, Vaasa | collected...
GGCCACGCGCCTGGGATAGTGTCTCAAAATCCGCTTCACTCATAGCCAGAAATCGGTCAAGCTGTTCCCGACTCGACAGCCTACGACGCTGGGCGGGAGTCATTGCACTCCCCACTTGACCAGACACCCGCCCTAGCGCGTTCTTCATAGTATTCTGTGCGCGAGCAATCGCACTATTTACAATAGGCATTATTCTACCTTCTCCTCAATCAACCGATTGATTTCTCCTGTAGGAGAGATATTCTCTGCCATCTCAGCTAGACGCTGTTGCATCCCCGGCTGTGTATTCCCGCCCGGCATCATAGGTGTTCGAGTAGCCAGCGTGCCCCCAGGCATCGCTACCTCTTCCTCCCCATAACCCCCTCTAGGATTCTCTTGCTTGGGCAGGTAATGCAGTTGAATGCCTTGCGCGGCAGCAGCCGCCAATGCCTGCATCATTCCTGGGTCATTCATAATGCCCTCAGCAATAATCAACTCTTCCTCATCAATCAAAGACGGACTGACCAAATCATGCAGCGACCGTTGCGCAACATCTCGCGCCGTCCTACGACTGATAATGTTAAGCTGTACTAGCGTACCCAGCATATTCACAGTATTTGCATCATCCGTAGGCAGAGATGCCGACAGTTCCGCCTTATTTCGGTAGTACCCCTTTATCTGTTCCGCTGTGATTTGAATATCAAATCCCTGACCCGATACACCACGTCCCCACAAATACAACGGCTTCCGCAGTTTCTTTTCTAGTAGCATTAGAATCTTGCGATTCAACTCTTCCAACGCAGTTTCAATTTCCTTCTGCCGGAAAGCAATTTTCATCAATGTAGGGTTACGCAGAAGCGACATCGCAATACCAGAAACCGCACCCACATAAAGGCCCTGCAAGACGCGAGGCAACCCAGAAGTCTCGATGTACTCAGACGCTTGGGCAATCATCGTATCAATTTGCGGCATCGGACCAGGATGCACCAAGTAGTTTGCCTTTTCTCCAGGCCGCAACCGCAAGTGCATTCCTCTTTCCATCCGCACTGGTTCAAAGTCGGGGCCTAGTTCAGTCTCCGTCACCAGCGGAGGATCCTGCCACCTGGACAACATGGTGGCCTTAGCACTCACCATCCGGTCCATAAACCCAATCAACTCCTCCATCACATAGAGGATGCTTACACCCATCCGCTCACCAGGCATATTGAAAGGCAGGCGGTTCGGCATGAAAATCTGCCAAGGCAAAAACCCATACCCATGAGGAGTAGGAGGCTTCAGCCAACGCACCTCATCAATCGTCGTTTTGCCTATACCGTCTCCTTGAGTTTTGTATGACAAGGCAATCGCATTTACCTTCTCGTCCCAATAATCAATGAACGTTACTTCATCTGTATCTTTCAACCCATCAAAAGCAGCCTTACGCTGCCTAACTTCCTTTGTTCTCCCATCCGCCGAACTGTCTGGATACCACTCGTCCCGAACTTGCCCTACCAACCTAGGATAAGCGTGAATCACATACTTCCATTCCCCTGGCCTAGAACCGGGCAAAGCATACACATTGTAGGGGTCCTGACTTGTAACTACAATAGGAGACTCCCCCTCTTCGGCGTTCTTATCCCAGGCAATTTGAAGCACTCCCCAACCATCCACCAGGCCATGCCAAGTCGCATCTCGCAACCTCTCATATATCCCAGCCCTATCCCAGATGGCCAACAGCGCCCGTTCATTATGTTCGGCGTGAACCAAATCAACACCCTTCGACGTGGATGTAGGGACTGATATTGAAGGAGACTTAGCCAACAAAAGTTCCCTGTACCCCTCTACCACATTCTGAGGAATGGGGAGTACCAGCCTCTCCTCATCGGGTTCCGGCTCAATGAACTGTCCGTTAGCGTCCTTCCAAATCTGCTCAGGACGCATGAAATATAGTTCCCGCCAACTCAACATATTCGTATTACGCTGGGCGTAAAACGTTTCCAAGTCTTTCAGTCGGCGTTGCAGTTCGTCTATAGACTCTAATGCCATCATCCTCTCCTAAAGCGACTGACCACCGCCCTGGCCACTCCTGCCCTGGCTTCCTGTCGCTTTTGTCGTATTTCATTGCGAGAGACTACAGCAGGTTGTTTCCCTCGGCCATAATACCCAAACTTATTCACCACCAAATAGATGACTGCTTTGGTCAAGTGGTTCCACGCATCTTTAGGATTCGATTTACGCGGGTCATCTGTCTGCAACCCTGCTAAACTAGGCTGTGGGTAAGACCACCTTCGCATCTCCAGATTCCAAAACGTGCAACGTGGGTGAACAAATATACTGCCTGTATCCAGGAAATGTTGCAGAGTTTGGATGCCAGGCTGCACATTAACTTTTTGTCCCATCAAATGTAAAGCACGAATGTGCTCATCATCTCTGGCTAAATGCTGCCAAACCCTCTCCTGTTCCTTGGCAGTCACATCAATCGCCCCTTGCATAGGGTCCCAATGAGGCCAAGGCCATCGGGCTACATTCTCCCACCACTCCCTCTGTTGACAGGCGGTGAAAACTTCGTGTGTTGTTACTGTTGTTTGAAAGTATACCTCGTCGATAACGCACAGCGAATATCCGTGGGTTAACTCATTATCCCGCCCAGCATCCTCAAACTTCTTGAACTGTACCGCTGCTACAGCGTACACCCCACCGGGGTCTACAGCCAAATAAACAGGCAGCGTCGGGTCAAAAGATGCACGGGCTGCATCAACATGCTTCGTGAGTGACCAAGACGGGAACACCATATATGGACTTTCCGCCCGCTTCGCTTGGTACCGCGCCGCGAAGATTTCCGGCGGCGTCCTGTTCTTCTGTTGTAAAAGCCACTCATGGTCAATATTCCAAACTACCACCTGTTCCCCTGGACGCAGAGGCCACTCTGCCTCCGGGTTGTCCCTAACAATCCTACTCCAGTTAACGTGGTAGGCTTCCCCCAAAGCCTCGGGAGTCTCCCCCCCGTGGGCGAAATAAATGTGATAGTTGTCTTCTGTGGGGTGTTCCCATGAAGCAATACCCAAAGGATTCTCAGTCTGTCCGATTTCAAAATACTCCTCGAACCACTCCCCCTGCGTCAACTCAAACGTGCCTATAGACAACACCCAACCACCATAGTCCACCAGCCGGGGGACAATGCGGGTGTCGTAAAGAATGAAAGGCAATAGCGCCGCCTCATCAATGATGCACCAGTCCAGAGGAATCGCGTGCATCGAATCGGGGGAGTCCGCCGACTTCAACTGAAACCATGAACCCAATCCTGTAACGAACGTGTGTGTCTTAACGCTGTAACTGAACTGCCACGGCTTCAAATCCGTAGACCGCGTGGCTAACTCCATCCCTGCACGTTCAATCAGGATGTCCTCTACCTTACGCCGGAACTCCTCCGCCAAATCATAGTTGGCACTTACCACCCAGCCGCACGTATTCATCCAGAACAGGTAGGGAACGACCTCCATCATTCCCCCATAGGTCTTACCACTCCGGTTGCCCCCAACCAGGATTCTGTGTGTCGCCCTAGACCGATGCATCCTCTCCACAGTAGGTAAGGGAATATAGCCGAGTCTCTGGTATATTTCCTCTTTAGTGATAGGTTCATATCCCAGATACCGACTACATTCTTCATAATAGGCATCCCGTTCATACGGGATATGACCAAGGCCCTGTAGGCCCCCACGTCCCGGCACTACCCTTCTTTCCTAAAACCAATACGTGCCATATCGACTCCCACCTTCAGCAAAATACAGACCGCCCAATTCCCAAACTGCCCCCAAAATGATACTCAAAATTAAAACCCACCATATGAATCTAAGAGAGAGTCTGATAGCTTTCATGTTTTTCCCTTTCTAAAAAGGGCCTCCGCCATCATTCCCGCCCACGCATAGCGTAGACAGTCCGGCAACTAGCATGTTAGAGGCCCCTTTTCTTTTCTACCCCGCCTTCCTAGCTTTTCCCACCCGCTTCAGACGGCACCCATGCCGGAAGGAGGGACGGCACCATTTGCACCCGAGAGGTTGATTCAGGTCTTGCTACGCCGTCTACCCGTTAACTCAATTACGAGAGGGTCTGCACGAACCACTGACAGTAACAGACAGATTTTCTCCACATTCCCACCCAAACATACCGACGATACCCACCTGGTAATTGGCATAGCTGCCATAAGCACAACCTGTAACCAGATAGGCACTCACTTGAGGCCCACCATACGGTTTAGCGTACACATACAACTGTTCCGCTGGAAACAGCGTAATGGTGCGATACAGGTACCCATGTTCCTCCACGTAGCCAGAAGCACGAAGGATACCCATTTCATTACGAAACTCCACATAGGTGCCTGGGAGATAGCCCCAGTTACAGGTCACAGACCTAAACTGGATATACGCAGTCGCGCCCGATGTAGACGCGCTCACAGGCGCAGCACCGATGCCCATCACCAACACGGCCAACAGAACGAACAGAACAACAATCTTTCGCATTTACTTACCTCCGTTTCTTACTCTTGACAATCTTGCTACCATACTTCTTCGTCCACTTGCGCGCCAATTTGGGGTGCTTGGCCCACATATACCTACGCTGCTCCACACTACGAAATGGCATTAACGCGGCACCTTTCTGCCCCAAGGTAAAACCTTGGTTTCTACATGCTTACCTGCTGTACGCTGTATTTCAGCAAGCAATTCCGCCTCTTCCCGAGAGGGAAGGGCATCTGAACGGGAACGGTCCCTTGACCCATCTGACCGCTTCTCGGTTCGTTCCACAAAATACTTTTGTGCCATAGTTCTCCTTTCAAGCAAGGGACCCCACTACCTTGCCAACCCCCTCATCCTGGAACCTGCCCGACTTCCCGGAGTGATTACCGGGGGCGGACCACAGATATAACCAGGCCGCTCACCAAGCATCCCGCTGTTTTACTTTGTCTCTTCCTCGTCCTCGACATCCCTACGCCGCATATCTGCATCGCGCCGGTGCTTCCTGTCCTCAGCACACTCTACAGAGTTCCGCTCAGGATTATAGATGAAGTCAAACACCTGTTCATCCAGGAACTCGTAGATTCTCTGAGGCGTGATTGAGAAACCAATCTGCGTGATGGCATCCCCAAACCCCGCCACACTGATTCGCGCCGGAATCCCGATGTACTCCCCTGTCTCCTCAAGAAAAGTCGCCCCACCTGAGTTTCCAAAAATACTGGGGGCAGACACCTGCATATAGTCCTTATTCTCGATGTCATACCCGAATGCACTCAGATAACCAAAGGTGATGACTGGCTTGGCCCCTAGGCCGCAACCCACATTCCACACGCCCTGAAACGAAACCAGGTGCTTGGCGTCTTCCTTAGAAATGACGCTGGCGGTGTAGGCATACGCATAAGGTGCCTGCACCTTCAACAACGCCAAATCCTGTTCCTTGTCATACGCTACGATGTCGGCCTGAAGACCGGAGAAACCGACTGTACGGGACATGTAGGCGAAAGTAAACACCTCAACAGTCGGCTGCCCCAAAATGTCTTTCTTCACCTCACGCCGCAAAAGGCTGTCCCACCTCTTCTCTACAGAGATGAGATTGTCCACCACATGCTCATTCGTGAGTACATACCAGTCGTATTGTCCTTCACTCTCTGGGGTCTTCTCTACGAACAGCACTGTACCCGAACCCAGGGCCTTGGGAGTGCGGATTCGCACTACTGGGTAAAGGCATTTCTCGTGTCTCGCTTGCAAATTAAGCATGTTGCCCTCCTTATTCACTAGCACTATGGTCTGTCTCCAAATGCGTCTTCAATAACGCCGCTGTCTCGAATGTGGCACCGCAGCCATAACATCTGAAACCAAACCGATATAGAGTAGGGTATTCCTCTGCGAACCCCTCTTGACCGCCACGGTCTCCTGTGTCTTCCCAACTGTCCGCGTCCGCACTATGGCTTGCATTCATGTGCTCAATCCAGGCCGATGGGTCTCTGGGAATCCTCGCCCCACAAAACGGACAGGCTACTGTGACCCTACGATTATTATAATCACGAACGTAAACTGTCACTTACCTACCCCCTATCTAAGACACAGAAATCTATGCTGCAAAAATGGACACTGATAACCCATATTCGCAATAACCGTTACCCCGCCCGTCAAACGGATGTCTGTCTCACACGTTACATCCTTTGACCATTGAAGTGTGGGGCAGCCAGGGTACGTCAGGCGAAATGTCAGGCGCTCCCCTGTCTGCGCATAAAATGTGCCCTGCAAGTTCATGTATTGCCAATACCAGTGAGGAGTAGTATACGTCTCAAAAATCCTTTGTCCGTACCTGTTGAACACCTGGAACCTTGCCCCGTTCAGCGTAGTATGTTCACACCCTCGCGAGACATACCCTGTAATAGTAAACCGGTGGTTCCCAGCCTGTGCTGAAACAGGAATAATGGACACGCCAACCAATAACGCAATAAACGTAATAGTCAGAAGTACCCTACGCATCCTCATCATCACCTCCTTCTAACTCCGTGTACGGCACATCAATCACATCCTTCAGATTTACCCCTCGCTTGTCCGCCTCCGCCTGAATCTGCGGTCCCATCAGATTCATAATCGCTATGAACACCTTGTTTTGCGCCGCTGTTGGCATTGCATCCGCCGCACTGAATCCCAATACCTGATACAGCATTTTAGTTGCTGTCAGCCTGTCGGACTCCCTCTCCGCGTAGAGGGATAACCGAATATTCTCTTCGACCACCTTGGGGAGATAGTATGCAATCGAGTCTATCTGCCCTTTGATAATGTCCTGGCGGGTCTCCTCCGGTATTGCCAACTGTACTCTTGGGTCTGGAACCACTGTCGTTGCCAACTCATACGCTTCTGCGAATCGCGCATCCTTCTTCCACTTCCACACAGCCTGTCGTGTCACCCCTACTTGCTCGACGGCTTCTGCATCTGTGGACACTGTTTTACGCGAGTTAAGAAATTGAACCTGCTGTTCCGTTAGGTCAGCACATATCAACTCGTATTCTTTATTCAGTTCCTCAGTTGTTTGCATGTATTACTCCTTCCTCATTAGGTTCAGCATCTAACATAGCTCTTTTTCCCGTTTCGCACGCAATTCTACTAAACTCCATTCCATCTCGCCATAAGGCGTTTTCATACGCAAACCTACACCCCTCTCCAGCGCACCTCGCTGTTCCGCCCTGATATAGCACTCGGCGCACAAATCGTCTTTCCCTGCACCCTCAGTTGGGTGATATGTCCGCCCGCACTCAGGGCATTCAGGAAACGCTACATACTCCTCAACGGGCACCTTGGTGGAGATGAGTTTCTCGGACTCACGGTCCCAAACATACACATCACCATACGCCCCCACGACATCTCCCTTGATTTGTTTCACCTTATACTCCCTGATGTCATAACGATACATCAGCGGCATTGCGCCGCGCTGTCCATTCGTAGACATCCCATGAATAATGCCCCATGACTCAAGTCTGTCTACCGCCGCTTTCACGCGGCGGAATCCCATCCGTGTAGCCGAAGCAAGCCATTCGACTGAACAGCCTGTCCATCCGGCATAAGAATCTCCATCGTACTTTCGTTGCACCCAGATGTGCATCAAGACACCTAAATCCACCAGCACATCTGGGGAATTGTGTTCAATATACCGCACATCATTTGTAATCTGTTTGTGAATTGGAACCTGTGCCATGTTTAGTTTACCTCCTTCAATTCTATGTAAACTTCATGTAAACTTTCTTTCTCATTAGGTTCAGCATATTAGAAAGGCAGATTTCCCGTATTCTGTTGGGGAACAGAATCATTCTGTTGGGGAACAGACTTAATTCTGTTGGGGAACAGGCATACCTCAGTATATCCTCATATATAACTGTCTGTCTTCGCTCCATTTCATTCCGCGAGACAGACATTCCTCAGTTTACATATGTAAACTTTACATGTAAACTAACGTAAACTAATGTAAACTAACGTAAACTAAGCCGTTGAGGGATTTTATTATTGCCCCCTTTCAGTTTTCACCCCTGTGTGTCCCGCTCAACGGTACGTATTATAAGTCTTCTTTCTCCTCTCTTTCCCCTTGACCCCCCTGACGCTGCTATCACCTACGTAAATTACATTCATCCACAGCAAACAAAAGAAAAAAACTACAAGCGCACGCGCACGTGCGCACACATACATACATAACCTAACAACGCGCCAGTATAATTACTTAGTCGGCTAAGTATATACAATTGTATATACATCTAGGGGACGTGGCACGAGACGTCACCGGTTCACATACCCTACCCAGGTATAGTATACTACATTCAACCTCGCCCGATATAATCTTTTCGCATAATCATACATCCGCCCAACCCTACATCTTCGCATAACTCTTTCGCATAAACATATTCCACCCTCTCAGGCACCATACCACATTACTTGACATAACGCGCACGCGCATATACTTGACTATAATCTGCAATCTCTTTTGCATAATGAGTTTTTCCCGCACCCAATCCGGCATTGTATAATCAACAGTAATCCGCCCGTCACCGGCGCACAACACAGCAAACAACAGTAACAACGCAAGCATTTTAGGCTATGTTTTGCTATTTGACAGGGTTGCAATTTGGGAGTATACTTCCAGTGTAAGATTGTATAGGCCAAGGGCAAGCGCCCCGAGAGTAAAGGACAACACAAGATGAAACCGCAGCAGAACACAGCAAAGAAACCCAAAAGAACTACAAAAGCGCAAAGAAACACAAGCCGTTGGGTAAGACAGCAAAGCGCAGAGGCGGAAGCTAAAATAGTCGAATATCTGGAGGAGGATATAGACTACAGGAATATACAGGGAAGGAGAGTAGGCTAGTGGGATACCCTCTACAAGACTGGGAAATCCCGACATACAATCGGGATAACCTCAAACAACTGATGAGTAGTAGAAAAAACCTCATAGTGTTGGCACGTAAAACAACCAGGCACACAAGAAACAGTAAAGGACAGCAGAAAACAGGAACCAGCACCAGAGTAGACGAGTGGACTGAGGACCGTATCACAGAGATTGCGATGCTGGCAATAGAGTTGAAGGAACTGGGCTGGAGTGATGGCGAGGTCAATAGCCTAGCAAGCAAGCACTATACAGTACAGAGAAGCAACCTAATCCAGGCAATAGCAGAACATAATCGGGTTCACGAACACTGGGACTGAAGGACAGTACAAAACACAAAAGGACACTACAATGGAACTCATCTTCCTAATCGGCGCTATCATACTCGTACTCGCCTATACAAAAGCGTTTAGCGAGTAGAATAATCGGATAGACTGGGGCATAGTCCGCCCCAGTCACCTACACTACACTACAGAGTATAGTATAGGTGACTAGGACAGGACACTAGCATAGAACATTACCAACTACATACGGGTCATAACCGCTGGAGTAAACTGAGGGCACTCCAATGGGCTGGTATAGACTATAATGCGGAGTAGAATAGTCGAGCAGGCTGGCCAGTAAACCGGAGCCAACTACAAAGCGCCTCATCGGACTACATACTACAGTATATAGCCGGTGAGGGGTGGAGTAGGGCGATGATGGGTGATGGTACAGCGCACTAGGATACACAAGTTATAGTTGAACTCCAATAGACTAGCAACCTATTGGTAATACCAGAATAAACAACAGCAGCACCTTGAATACTGTGCTGCTGTGGGCTAGGGTGTAGAAAATTGAGGAAGAAAATAATGAACGCGCAAAGAGTGAAGGCAATAGGTACCAAGGCCAATGAGATTGTAAATCATCCCTTCAACGTGGATGAACTACAAAATCTGACATGGCGTCCGCTTACACACTATAAAACTGATGTGTACCATGACCTGATGGCATTGGCTGATGACAACTGCACTCCACTGCTATGGGGCGTAAGAGAGTGTGGTACAACGTTAGCCTATCATAACCATGTAGGAAAGTGTACTTGGCAGTGGTATAACGAGAACCAACGTAAGATGCTATGGTATAGACTAGACGCTGATGGTACACTGACACTGGTGAGTGAAGAGGAACAAGCAGCGTTCTTCGCTGACCTGGACTGACAAAGACTGACGTATAGTACACCCTGGTCCACAGCAGTACAGTATACTGCAAATGGGTACGAGTATAGGCTAGAGAAAAGAGGAAAGAACATGCTTACGGTGGAAATCAAGGACAACAATGGTAATGTAGTGGGTATCATCCTACTCGACGAGAAGCAATTCAAGACGGGTAGTGTAGGGTACCACGGACAGGGCAAGGTGATGGTCAACGGTAAGAAACACCAAGCCAACTTCATGCTGGTAGAAATTGGCAGCAAGCCCAGCAAGTAAAGAAAAGCACAACTGAATAACCTAGTGGGCTGGACTAGACTGATACTCCAGCCCATAGGGTTGTGCAGATGGGCACAATAGAAGGGTAAAGAGAGGAAAGGATGATGGATAACAAGGATTGGCTGGCAAGGGTAGCAGAGGACATGGCTGCACACAAAGAGGCAGCCAAGGAACTGAGTGCAGTGGAGAAGAGTGACCTGGTGTGGATGGTACAGCAATTGGATAGTATCCCATCCACGTTAGATGTACTCGACAGTAGAACAGTGTACAAGACAGTGAGTTATCTGTGGTATATGCAGTATTGCACAAAGAAAGGAGTAAAGGACAATGGACAATACGGCATACATACGTGAGTATGTAGACAGATACGGACTAGGGTGGGCGCTGAATAGGTTAGGAAAAGACAACATCGAGAGTGAAGAACTACAAGAGGCAATGAAAGAGAGGATACAAATGAAAGAGGTACGTGTCTACATCCCTTCTAAGGACAAGTATGGGCAAAGCCTTAGTGAGAATGCAAAGGCTATGCTAGAGTATGATATAGTGGGTGTGATGGTAGACTGCTATGGTGGATGCACATTGACTACAGGAGAAGGGGCATGGACGAATGACAAGTATGAGGTTGTCAAAGAATCCATGACCATCGTATCCAGCTACACTGACGATGAGACTGAGGCAGAAAAGCGTGACCAGCTGGTGAAGCTGGCAGAATGGATAAAAGACTACGCCAAACAGGAGGCGGTGCTAATCAGTATCAAACCAGTGGATGAGGTGTTGTTCATCTAAAGCCAACACCAAACAGCAGCACTATACTGTGCTGCTGGGGGCTGGGCTGGATGGTACTTGTAACAACAGGTAGCCATAACACAAGGGTTCGATTCCCTTGTCGGCCCCCAGTAGTACAGTATCGTACTACAGTAGACAGTAGAAGAAAGAGAGGAACACAATGACTGACCAGAGAGGACGTGTGTATTGTGTAGAGGACAGGGAAGGAGAGTACAGATTCGTGGCTGCGGATGAGAACACCGCACAAAACTGGATTGGAAACTATAGAGAGGACAATCCAGAGGACACGACTGACCTCCACGTGTATTTAGAGGAACTGGACCTAGAGGATGTGGAAGAGGTGGAAGGGTATGATGAATTGACCGAACGATACATGTTCTGCATAGACTGCAATGAACCCATCGACAAGGACCATGACGACTATGAGTGGTGTGACGAGGGAGTACAGTGCCAGGGTTGCCATGAGTCAGATGTAGAACACAGTAGTACACTGATTCGGTTCGCACACGGGGACAGAGAAGTGTACAGAATCCTAGACCACAAGGTAGTGGATGCAGAATACTGGGAAGAAGTGGACATCAGGGAGTGGGTGGGCACAAGAGGGTACGTCCATACAGACGGCTGGAGAGGGTACTACATTACTCCAATCGGCCCCGATATGGCGGCATTGACTGAAGGCTGGGCCACAGGACGATACTCGGATGTGCCTTGGAAGCACAGCTTCAATGACCTGTGTGATTGGATGGAAAAGAACGGAGAGGACTACCCACCACCAGGTCACGGGCTATTCTTTCTGCTTGAACCGACAAGCAACCTGTTTGCTATGGGTATCACAGTGTTCTGCCATAACGACGATACAGAAGCCATGAACGCTTACCTCAAAGAGAATGGCTTTGACATCGCCGTAATAGACAGCGCCCTAAGCTGAAGGAATACAATACAATGGACATGGGCGGCAATGTAGTCAAGGTGTCTATAGTAGTAGACACCACCGACAAGGACATGCAACCAGTGGATGAAACCCTAGTAAAACAGGGACTAGCACAACTGGCTGCAATCTGCGATACCCTATGGGGTGGTCATGTAATTGAAGTGTGTCTAGCGTACAGCACAGCAGGAGAGGAGAAAAGATACATCGTAACTAGTACGTTCGATGAAACACTGTACAAGACTGAACATATCAGGCCCCTGTCACGGGCCATCGCAATCGTGCGTGACCTACTGAGACAGAGTGGAATCTACTTGATAATAGAGTCAATGCCTGGCCTGGTCTGCACAGTATAAACTTGATAGGTTTTGACAGTAGAATATGGGGACTAGCCCGAAAGAACTAGTCCCCATTCATGTATTGTCAAGACAAGTAGAAAGGAAAGGAGAATGCTACAGCTAACGGTAAGTCACTGGTGCTACATGGCAGGCTCAGTATTGTTCCTTATTGGGACGCTATTGAGCGCACTCAAGTAGAAAGGAGTACACATGAATGAGAGGCAGTACAAAGAAGGGATGAAGGTAACACAGGAATGGATGGCCATGCGCATAGACTGGTCAGCATTCGACAGGAGACTGAGGCAACTGGGTATAACAGAGGAGAAAAGGGATGAACTCATTGAGACAGCAAGAGACCAGGCAGTACGCCGAAGAGGTGGGACTCACTGAATCGGAGGCGCAAACGCTGCAAACGATGGTGAACAGGCTGAACCAATGGCTATTCCTGGCATCGCACGATGAAAAAGAACAAGCGACCAACTGGTACAACAGGGCACACAACACAGCCGTAGTGTTGAGCAAACGATATGGCTGCACCGTAGACCAGGTGGCTGCAATCATCAGCGTGCTATCCCCTGGGGTAGCGTGGGAACAGAACTTACTCGATGCAGAAAACGTACTCAAAGCATGGATAGCAGGGGACTACTGGACTACAGTGGGAACCTATGGCCCTCAACAGGGTAAAGCATGGACTATCTTACGTGAGTGCGACCAACTGCACGGGGCTGAACTCGATGAGTATGTAGGCACAGAGAATGCAAGAAAGACTAGGGCATTCTATCACAACATCCTCAGCCCCAAAGAATCGCAAGCGGTCACGATAGACCGCTGGATACTGCGGGCACTGGGGGTACCAGTACAAAGGACGACAGCCCAGCTATATAGGCTGGGCACCCTGGCTATGCAGTTTATTGCACAACAGAAGAATGCAAGGCCGCACCAGGTACAGGCCCTAGTGTGGGTGTGCATACGAAA
>Ga0307379_10009071_pt1 | contig 13344 bp, 31 predicted proteins | sample UN2MG_FD_202237 | JGI IMG/M metagenome (GOLD analysis project Ga0307379, IMG submission 202237) | Soil microbial communities from Risofladan, Vaasa, Finland - UN-2 | ecosystem: Environmental > Terrestrial > Soil > Coastal area > Acid sulfate soil | place: Finland: Risofladan, Vaasa | collected...
GTTAACAGACAAGGAATGCCCAATGTGCGGCGGCGCCGTGCGGAAAGACCAGTATGGACTGCACTGTGTAGACTGCAAATGGGTAGGGAGTGAAACACATGACAAATAAGCCGTGCAGCTCGCATATCAAGGCATTGAATAAAGTCTCATCAAAGCTTCGCTGGGGTCTTACAATGACCGGCTCAACTTTGATTCTCTGTGATAAAAACCACGAGAAGCTAGAAGAGGCCGAGTTACTCCTGAGCAAGGCCATCAAGAAACTGAATGAGATTGAGTGATATCATGAAAAAAAACGAGAGCCAGAATCTCCCATACTGCACAATGCTAGAAGTACGCGGAGCGTCTTATGAGGGCGGGAAGTTATCCTCACTCGTAATCGGGTACAAGAAAGAAGAGTGGCGAGTCGAGGTAAAGAGTCTCACAAAGGAGGAACCATGAAATACCGGCTTGAAGAGAACAGCATAATCATCATCGATGATGACGGCAATGAAACAAACATCACAGAGGAGCTCGAGGAATGCAAACACTGCACAAAGACGGCCGGCCTCTGTGGTGGTCAACAACCAGCCTGTGAGAGGTTCAAGTGCAAGTATCCAGAGGAACCAGAACTAAAATGCCCAAAATGTAGTGCACAGATGGAAATACTCACGGGAAGCGCAATACAAAAACAAGATGATGAGGAATGGATTAAATCCCATGAAGTCAACAGATGCCTTGATTGTGGTTATAAAACCATCGGAAGACATCAAGAGCCTTATGGAGATGATTAACATGGACCACTACGATTTAGCAATCAGAATAATCAAGCAGGAACTGGAGAAAGCAAATCAATCAAAAGACGAGATGCAAATAGAACGATTCGGAGTTGTCCGGGACGCATTAGCCCTGGCCAAGAAACGGGGGGAGAGGTAAATGGGAGACATACATTGCCCAAAGTGCGGAGAACCATGGGACTCTTATGGAGTCCACAACGGAGACATGACCGACGGAGAGTCCAGGAGATTCCTGGCCGGCGAGGGTTGCCCAAGCTGTAACTTCGGTACCGAATGCCCACAATGCAATGGCATGGGGAAGAAGTCAGAAAGCTACGAGAAGGGACAATGCTGCAGGAACGGAAGAGTCCTGGTCTGGTCCCCGAACAGAAGCGGTTACATTTATTCAAATGAGAAATGGTATTCTGGGTACGTGCCAAGAGTCAAGGTCTACCCTGGGGACATCAGGATCCTGAGAACACTCCCGAGCATTGCTACCAATGATGGAAGAGTGAGTCAGGCCTGGGCAGAGTGCCAGGAATGCCACGGGAAAGGATATCACCTGGAGATATGTGCAAGATGCAAGGGCTCCGGAAAATTAGATGCACCAAGCATCGAGCAGGAATCAAAGTTCATGGGGGAAGCCCTGGAGTCAACAGATGACCCAGACACTCTCCTGAATGCATGGAGTTCAAAGTGATACAATGTCAATAGCAATAGAAGGAAAGTCGTCAATCTGCGCGCACACTGTAAGCTGGAGTTACGAGGTCCACGATCTCGAGGAAACAGAGGAGCTGCGCAACAGACTTGAGGAAGAAGCGGAGAGCCGAGCAAAGGAAATGATCATCATCGGGAACAATTGCGGAGAGCTGAACTGCCTGTGGATGGGAGAAGTCGAGATACGGGGTTGGTGGCAGATTGATTGATGCAAACAAACTAGCAGTGCTGGTCGTCCCTTGCGACAGGGACAATGAGATAACGCAGAGGAGTTCAATAGAAGAGGTCATAGCTTGCCCGGAATCCAAAGTATACAAGCTTGGAGAATACTTCCAGGCCCAGAACGATGAAGTGTTGGGAGAGCATTGGTCATTCCTCATCAATGTGAACACAAATGAAGAACTCACGGGATTGGATGTATTATGAACGAGGAAATCATGGAAGAGCTCCGCGAGATATATAATGCCGCATTCATAAAGGCCGACGAGATAATTGAAATTGCAATCGATGAATGCCGTGACTATGAAAAAAGGCCAGAAGATCTAAGGGAAATCGCTTCACACCTATTCACCGAGTACAACAGAAGAATCGCTCCACAATACAAGGGAACTACTGACCAGCACGAGAAAGGGAACAATGACAGCAACCCCGCCTCAATTGCTCAGAAGAAGTTGATCAGAACTCTTATCATGACAATTGGGGCGCCGGCCGAAGCAGAGCTGGAAAAGTTCCGGAACGCGTACGGGCTGGAAGCCAGAACAAACATGGGCGAGCTGGAAGAATTGAAAATGGGGCAAGCCTCGGATATCATAACGAGATTAAAAGAAATGAAACCAAGGAGGTAGGAACAATGTTTACTGATGAAGAAAAGAAGATAAAGAACTGGAGAAATGCAAAGCGCATATTGAGAAAGGCCAGGAACAAGAGAGACCGACTGGTAAAGAAACTGGCAGCCGGGCGATACGATGCCTCAGAACTCACAAAGCTGAAGAACGCAGTCACAAACGCAAAGGTTCGTGTCTCTGTGCTGGAGCTAAAGATCGGGGACAAGCCGGAGTGATACCATGGCAAAGGACGGAACAATAGATGAGGAGCTCACAAGAGAGAACACAATCTCTATTGAGGGCTTTATCTGGAACACAGAAGGCCTTCCACACCCGGATTCCATTGAGGGAATCGGAAAGAGCGGGTGGAGATCCGGAATGGTAAAGGTCAAGATCTCAGACCTCGAGAAGATGGGATTCATCAGAAAGCCAGAAGAACCGGCGCATTCATTCTTCTTGGAGTCAATAGACTCCGAGATAATGGAAGACAGCTATGAGGAAGGCGAAGGAAGCTATACCGGTTGCGGCCTACCAATGACTCCACTCGCAGAGAAGTTCAGAAGCAAAGAAGAGATGCTGAAATGGGTGGAAGACAATTACGGCTTCACAGACTTCGAAGAAAATGAAAGCCCGGGAATTATGGCGACGACAAAAACTGTAGCGAACCACAGCAGCGAACAGAACGGGGGCTGGATGGAGCCGACTGAAAAAGAAGTAGAGCTCTGGAAGCTGGGGCGGGGAAAGCTTTACGCTGAGAACGTCACCATAAGGTACCATAAGACCTAGGGGGGTAAAGATGTCAAGAATAATATCTGTTGAAAAGTGCGGTGGCTGCCCACATTGCGGCCAGAACATAATGAGTGAGTGGAGATGTGACCACGACAAGCCGGGTATTGATGGGTACAAAGTAATTCAAAAGGGGGGAGAAGAACCAGACTTCATTCCGGATTGGTGTCCATTATCAGAGGCCGCTGTCGACCAGTGCTCAGATTGCCCAGGCAGGACAATAAGTCCACCATTCAATTGTAGCATTCCACCGGAGCTTGAAAGGGTCGTGAGATGCCATAGCGGTTCAGAGAAGAAGATGGAGATTGTTGTGCTGAGATGCCATCACAAGGACAGAGTCATCAAGGATGCTCCAAGAAACAGAGAGATAATCGAGGAGATAAACAAGAAGTTCCCAGAGGAGGGAAAGAAATGAACGAGGGAGAGTTCAGGAATGCAAACTTCCAGCTTGGGAACATGGACCCATCATCATTTATGGGAATCCTTTTCAATGCCATGTACAAGGCAGACTTTCAAAACACTGAGAAGCTGAGAGCTGGGTTCCCTGAGGAAATGGAATCCGTTATCAGATGGAAGACAGAAGAAAGCTACTATGACAAACTCAGGAAAGCTTTCGATGGTGGGAAAGGAATAATTGATGGGAAGCGCATCGAGTGATGTTTCGCATAATCACTTTGACCAGGTGAAAGACTTCAATGGTCAGAAATACAAGGGTATGTCGGTCGGCGCTTCGCACCATTGGGATTATACAAATGCAGTCTGGAATGAAACAAAAGTCACTCCGGACTTGTGGAAGATAGAGTTCAGGGCCTTGAAGGGCAGGCAGAAAAGCGCGCCGGCTAACTCAGGAGCACCGCTAGGTACGGAGTACCATTGGACAATTGTCGGAGACCAAATGGTCAAGAAGGTCGACGCGAATCATTATCAAACGTTCCTGGAGGGAATGAAGTTCAAGACCGGATACAAGAAACCGTTCTGGAAAGGATTCAGCTACACATACCCAGACCAGCTGAGTAAGAATCAACAGAAGATCAAGTTCCTGGAATCAATGATACAGAAATTAAAGGAGGAAGAAAATGCAATTAACAGAAGCTGAGAAGAAATGGGTATCGGAAAACATGAGGGAAGACTTCACGATTGGATTCTCGAAAAAGCTCAGATTCGTAGACGATGAAGTCTGGGACATCGAAGGTCATATCCCTACTGACGAAGCAGAAACTGACGGTTACTTCTGCATGAAGTGCGGAGGAGTCCAGATACCCGATGTCGAGGAGCACGTCAGGGAATGCATGCATCTCGATGTAAATGAGGATAGCGAGCAGGTCTACATCTTGTACAGGGAAGATACCTCCAGATGGTTAATCGGGCCGTTCAAGACAATAGGCGATGCCCTGAGTATCGCAAAGAAGTCCAACAGGCATTCCAGCATTATCACATTGCACGGAGCTACAATACAGGAGGAAAAGAAAGCATGAGAGCAACAGAATTAATCAACAGACTTCTAGAGGTAGTAAAGCTGAACCCTAAAAGCAGAGTATTCATCAACGGACTTGAATGCGATTACGTTGATTTCACAGGCTTTGGCTGCGACGACGTCTGCGACGTTCAATTATATGAGGTCTCAGGAGACGAACCGGCATAATCCGCAGCTTCGGCTGGCAATCCCTAGTGATTGCCGCGCCGGTCACTGCTTGACTGTAATAGAGGAAACAGGAGGAAGGTAAGCCAGAGGAGTCGTCAAGACTGTACTTAACATTCTAAAGACTGGGAAGTACATTTGAGCTAGGGTCTTACTAATAGATTCTGGTATGAGAGACAAATCTGCGGGTCGCACACAAATAAGACGGGTTCATGTAGCTACGAAGTAGCACCGCTGTTCTCACTTACCTACTCCTGCCTCATTTACAAACATATAATCGGAGAGATTAAAATGAAAGAAAGAAACCTAGAGAAAGAGTTCGAAGAACTGAAAATGACCGTGCTCAAGTCGCTGAAATCGGAGCTCGAAGACGTAACTGAGTTTCCATATGATTTCAACAGTAATGCGCTCCATGATACCATCCACAATGAAGTGGATTCCTGGGCCGCGTGCCTCGACAGAGGAGATGCGATTGCTTGGATTGACTTCTGCGGGAACGAAAGCACAATTGACGAAGGGGTTATTGACAGGTCAAGCCTAGAAAGAACTCTCATCACGATGGCATATGAATGCGTCCGCGACCACCTCTTCAACAAATGCCAGCTACTCTACGACATGCAGGAATACGACCTGACAAAAAAGAAGAGAAACGCATTCATCAAGCAGATCGACGAAATAATCGGGAACTTCAAGCCGACGAGAGTGGACTCAGATGGTCAGATCTGGATGAAGCTGAAGTTCGAGCTGGAGTTCGAGGACTTCAAAGAGCCATACTTCAACCCGCACCAGATGATTGACCTCCATGGCGGAATTAAGATTCTCGCAAGCAACACGACCAAAGTCAACAGGAATGCAATCGTCATCGAGAAGCCGAACGCAGAAGGAGAGGTCAGAATCTATCTAATGGACAAAGACAAGGATGTAGATATCCAAGAGTTCTTCAAGAAGGAGATGAGCATCGCAGAGAACAATTACTCTCTTCTGGCCTCAGACTACGTCAACGGTGGGAAGGTCCAGAAGGTCTTCGATGACAAGAAGATATTCATCTGGTTCATCAACCAGATGGCGGGCAAGCTTCTTGGGAGGAATTGAGCATGAACCTAACAGATGAAATACCGAAAACAATCAATGCCAAAAGGCTGAGAAGACTGCCAATACACAATTGCCCATCAAGCTTCAAGTATCAGCGAGGAGCCGGCAATGGCTGCTCCGGGGATCCTCCAGGATACCCAACATACTTCACAAAGTCAGTATACACAAGACACGGGAACACGCCCAGCAAGGGTACGCACATAGTGCTGTTCGGCAGGACTCTACAACATTCCGATGATTGGAAGAATTGCAAAGACTGGGATGAGGTTCGAGAAAAGAGAGATGCCAGAATTAAAGCGCTCTGGGTACCGCTGCCATTGGACCATCCAAGGACAATTGCTTGGATAAATGCTACGTTCTCACATCACAGACATTGTTACCAGGACCCCACAATAAATGGATCCTTCAGTGACAAGACTCTTATCTTTCCGGTTCCAAGCTACAAGCTCAAGGAGTTCACAGACGATGTAAGATTCAGCGATGAATGGAGGACAAAGGAGAAAGCTAGCATCGAACAGGCCAACAAGGAAATCATAGAGCATGCAGAGAGGTATGCTACTCCGGAGAACCATAGTGCCACAATCATAATCCGGAGATACTACCCAGAGTTCCAGCCAACACCAGAGCTGCTGACAAATCCTCAGAGGCCTGGTAACTGGTGGGAAAGACTAGATGGCATACCAAAGCCAGAAGACTGCCCAGGACAATATGACATGAAACACCCGGTCAATGGTACCTGGTGTCAGATGTGCGGGTGGAAAGCAAAGGAGGAATAAGCATGGATCTAGAGATAAAGATAAACATGGACAATGCAGCATTCGAGGATATTAATGGACAGGAAGCTGCCAGGATTCTAAGAAAGCTTGCAGATAAGATTGATGGCGGCTCATTGGAAGATGGAGACTCGGTCTCTGCTATTGACATCAACGGAAACAAAGTCGGAAGACTGCGCGTGAAAGGAGATTAAATGTTCCACCCAGACGTCAGGAAGTTCCTGAAAGAATTGGAGTGATTAATATGAACGAAAGTGATAAAGCTCAATCGAACGAGGCTGACCCGAAGGTACGCATATGCAAAGCATGCGAAAAAGAAGTGCATGTCCGGGACGAGTTGACCATAACTGGTATCTGTGAAGTCGAGGGCGTCGCAAGCATAGATGACTTCAAAACTAGGGGCGTCGAGTGGGAAACCTCAAACTCTGACAAAGAGAAATGGATATGTCCTGGGTGTGGAGTGGCTAACAAGATATACGCAACGAATAGTGAGCCCATGGGCTCCGACAAACTAAAGGAAGAGGACAAATGGAAATGTTTTGTCTGTGGCAACACCAGCTTCCATCTCTCAGGAAGAGTTGATGGTACCAGGTACGATTGCACAAAGTGCGAACACTGGTTCGTAATTGAAGATCCAACCTATGAGGGATAACTATGGGAAACCCAAGTCCACGAGATATCATCCACAGAGAGAAGGGAAAGAAATGGAAACTGCCAAAAGTCATCTGCGCCGGCCATGGAGTCATGTTCCAGAAGCATTACTTCTACGAGGTTGTCGAGTACAGGAGACCGAAGAAAGGCGAATGGTACCTAAGCGGAGCAATCCCTAAAGGCTACCAAGCACCAAACGATCTAAGTCAAGAGTACCTCGTAATTAATCTGAAAGAGGAAGCGGTCCAGAAGACGGTCTGGATAAGAAAGGAGGAAGCCTCACATGACTGATGTAAAGAGATACCGGGTGAGCTTATTCTCAGACTCGACATTCCTGGTCATTGATGACAAGAACGGAACTGAGATGTGCGTCTGCGGGGACTATGAATACCAGGATCTGAACGCAGAAGGAAGAGCGATGATAATTGCAGCTGCACTGAATAAAGCTGAGGAAGAGAAGGAGGAAGACAAATGATAGACTTGACAAAACTGAAGAATAGTTTCGAGGAGCTGAAAAAGGCAGCCAACGATGAGGGTTTCCTGAAATGGAAGAGCGAGTATGCAATGTCCATGGGGAGTGGAATCCGAGAAGACGCCGATTCATTCACAGACTGGTGCTTGCAAAGATACATCGAAGCTGTCGCGCCCACCATTATCAAGAGACCGTGCCCGAAATGCGGTGAATCGATCTGTGCTCTGAAGTTCTACGAGAGAGCCGAGAGAAAATCAATGCCGGTAATTGAAATGGTCGGGAGAGACCCATTAATATCATGGGACCTGATAGAAATCACTGAACCGTCAGAAGAGTTCTCCGAGTTCGAATGCCCAGAATGCTCAGAGATACTATTCACTGAGGAGGACGCCGCTAACAAATGGCTGCTCGACCCAACTTCAATTAAAATGCCACAATTCACATACAAGTTCTACAATGTAATCCGGATCTGCAGAGAGGATATCGCAGCGGCATTCCCGGACGAGCCGCATCTTGCAGAAGCAGCGGCATACATCGACGACAGCTCAGTGGAGAGAATCGCAAGCAAGGTGGGGGACTCACTCATGGACGCCGGAGACTATCACCTGGCAATGGAGATCGGGTCAAGGGACTACGTCGAGGAAGCGTTCGAGAAAAACAAAGCAGCCATCATTGAGGCCGTCAAGGAAGAACTTACTGAATGCCCAGAATGCGAGTCCATTCCAAACAACAATCAAACGACAGATATTCAGGCCAAAGAATTAGAACATATTCACAAATATGGAATGTGTTCAATTTGTACACAAGAGCATGTAGAGATATTAGAAGTCTGTCCGACTTGCGGAATGAACCCAAACGATGGACAGTCAGAAGAGCAACAAAAGTGGGAGCTCGACTATGTTCATGAACATGGACAATGCTCTGCTTGCGATTTAGAGGATTCAGAGAGTCGAAGCGTCGAGAATGCGATCAAGAGCACTGCAGATCCCAGAGAGCTCGAGAGACAACAGGAAGAGCTCGACATGAAGATGGACCAGGCCGATGACGACATCAAGGCCAGGGACTTCGAGGATGAGCCTCCAGAGGAGGAATAATTATGGATGCAAATGAAGTAACTAAAGCTCTCAAGATTATTGGCGACGCTGAGAGCGACCCTGAGTTTCTCGACTGGTTAGAGGTTGAAAGAAAAGAGCTTGAGGATGATTACGCAGAATACGAAGCATCAAGACACTCTGGAGACGACCAGGCTGAAACATTCGCAACCTGGGCCCTAATGCGGTTCATCGAAGAAAAGCAGCCGCCGGCCAAGAACTTCACATTCGAGCTACACATCTCCGGGATAGGAAAAACAGTGGAGGAAGCCTGGGACGATGCAGTCCAGGGATTCACACAGGATCCTGGGTTTGCAGACCCAGAGTCGGTCACAAACATGGAGGATGTTTAGATGCCGACAAAAGTCACGATTCATTGTGACAAGGAACACGACATAACATTCTCGGTTCCTCCACACACATTGGGAATCCTAATTGTCCGGAAGGGCCAAGAAGATGAGGTGCCAGAAAACTTCCAGTGCGAGGACTTCGATAACGTCGGGTTCGACAACCCAAGTTGTGCTGTCTGCCAGAACTGTATTGCAACCGAGGTGAATAACGAATGACCAAGATCACAGAGGAGATGATAGGAAAAGTCATAAAAGCTAAGGTTACTTTTGTAGCAGATATTGTGGTTCAGTCCATAGATTACAGTAATGGTAACACAATAATGAAAGTCATTGGTTTAGCAGAAGGTTCAGTATTAAATGTTGATACTTCAAATATTGTTGGTATTGATCTCAGACAGGATGACAATGACGATTCATCGTCAAAGATAACTTCAGAGATGAAGAAAGAATATCTCGAACACGCAGGAAACGTCTGTTTATTCTGCGGAAGAGGGAACATCTCAGCTGATGGAATGGAAGTTGATGGCGATGAGGCCTGGAACAACGTTAGATGTAAAGACTGCAAAGAGAGCTGGAAGGACATTTACAAATTAATTGATGCAATTGAGGAGGAATAAAATGAGCTTACTATCCAAGAAACTGAAAGAGAAGTTCCCCTGGCTGGGAACAGACGATGAGAACATAACCGGTTCTGACACTATCCAAGAACTATCCGACCTGTATGAATACGAAGAGATGGACGACAAGCTGTTCATCACAGATATAATAATAGATTGGGACCTTCTTGCAAAACAGAAGATCCAGATTATGCGCCTTCGCAGAAGAGCAGGGTCAAATGGGAAAGAAGCAATCGAAGGGATTGTTAATCTTATCGAAGCAATCCAAGATTACGCTGTGGCCTCAGAGCAAGTCGAAGAAAACACAGTATTTCCAACAACTTACGTCAAAAAGGACGCCCCAGAAGAGCAACCCTCAATAATATTTGAGGGGGTCAAATACTGGGAAATAGGTTGTTCAAAATGCAATGACGAGTCCGGAGAGTGGAGAACATACACTGATGGTAATGGGAACTTCTCAATGGAATGTCAGCACTGCGGACATACTACAAAGTTCCCGCCAAAAGCGCTTAAAGAGAAGCCGGACCAAAACTAGAGGGCACCATGGGAGATGACAGCCTCACTTATGCAAGACAGTGTTGCTTAGCGTTGAAAAAAGATATCGACGACTTCCTGGAGTCAATTGGTCTGAGTCAGGACTTCTGGAGAGCAGCACAGATTGCAGTTGGGATGGAAACTGAAGTTAGCAGGATCCGGTTCTGCATTGAGCAATTTACAGACTTCGATGATTACGATCACTATCATAAGGCCATGGAGGTCCACGAGGTCGTGGAACTACTCATGGCTGAGGTAATAAATAAGAATAATATAAATGAGGAGGAATACAATGGAATCAAAGATGGAACAATATGTAAGACTGCGGGAAGAACAGAGCTCCCTGGAAGAAGAACTGAAGGAAGTCAGAAAGCCATATCAAGAAAGGATCGTGTCGATTGAATCAGACATGGACACAGCAGCATATGACCTGGTGTGCATGCTCGCAAAGCGAAAAGAATACATCCAGAAGCTCAATACTGAGATCCTGGAAGAATGGAACAACAACGGGCCGGCCACGATCGAGCTTATCAACGGAACAAAGATAGTCAGAAGCACAATCAAATCCGTCGAGGTCCTGAAGAGAAAGGAAACACTCGAGATTCTAATGAGCCTCATCAAAGAAGATGAAAAGCTTCCGTTCAAAGTAAAATGGGAAGACAAAGGAATCATCCCGCTCATAGATACAAACGTTATCCCTGCAGAGTTCGCAACGATCGGGATAACATTCAGGCTTGCCGTGAGGAAGCAAAAGGATTAAATGCTGTGAGCGATATTCACGGTCGGGCAAAGTCGCCTAACGCCTCGGATAACATGTCATCTACATCCCCAGACGTGATAACATCGCTATTTCGAGGCAACCGGGATTGACCTCTTGCCCGCACATTCTATCAATCGGTAAATATTTAAAGTAATCACACATAACAGGTACGAGGTCGTCAGTCATGTCAGAACACAAAGAGTTAGACTCCAGAGTAGGAGAGCTCGAGAAGCTTGTCAAGAAACAATCCGCGCAAATAGAAGGTCTGAAACAATCCATCCACATTTTAATCAACACGTTCGCCTCCGAGCTCGGTTTAGAAGAAGATGAGTCAACAATGGGCCCACAGATGCCAGACATTCCAGGCCTCGACTTCAACAATTGAGGAGATATTATGACACAGAAAACAATAGATGAAAAGAACCCACAATCAATGGGTATCAGCTGCTATGTGAAATGCACATCGAACAAGATCGATACTGCAAAAGAGAACGTGCGGTCAATCAACCTGAACTTCGACATCAGAGTTGGGGACAAGCTAGTGGGAAAAGGAAACAATCTGAACATCAACAACATCTATCCGGAAGATTACGCTGATCTCTGCAAAGCCTTCGGCGTTCAGGACATTGACGAGAACACTCCTTTCTATGCAGACCTCATGACCCTACTGACACAAGAAAGGAAAGCTGCGTGGAGCACCGCGATGGAAAGAAAAGAGAAGAAGATAGACAAAGACCAGGCCGACGTCACGAAAGACCCGGATGCCATCACTGAGAGGCAAGCCAACCTAATCGGAGATATGAGGAAGAAAAGTCCAGAGCATGACAAGGTAGCGAAATCGTTCTGCGACAAGCTCAGCCTGGATGGGGAAGCAATGCTGAACAAAGAGCAGGCTCTCAAACTCATTGTCGAACTGAAGAAAGTCGAGGAGAAAGGTGAAGCTCCGGCAAAAGAGCCGGCAAAGAAGAAAGCAGCGAAAAATAAGTAAGGTGGTCCCCATGGGTGAGACAATGACGAAGATCGGGGACGGCACAGTTATTGCCAAGTTCGAGCAAACGAAAGAAGGCATAGTCTGCCCTGAGTTCTGGGAATGCAAGCCATTCAACGGATGCAACTACAATTGCCAGTGGTGCTACTTAAACGGCACATACCGGTTCAAGAAAGATGAAAGGGGAGTCAAGATTGGAAAGAAAGCGACCTTCAAGGACAAGGACAAGGTCCAAGACCACATCCAGAAAGCAATGGACGCCATCACAGAGTCAACGCTCTTCAATTGCGGAGAGGTCTCAGATGCATTGTTATATCCTTGGATGCTGGAGAAGCACGTGCTCCCAGTATTCAAAGCCGCATTCAAGAAGCATGGGCACAAGGTCCTGCTCCTGACCAAAGATACAAACGTTGGGTTCTTGTTCAACGCCAAAGCTCAGAACTGCGCAATCATAGCATTCTCGGTCAATGCCGCATTTGTCTCATCCACCTGGGAGGTAGACGCTCCCCATCCATGGGCAAGATTAGAAGCTGCAAAGAAGGTTTCCGAGTATGGGTACCCGGTAAGGTTGAGAATCGACCCAATGGTTCCTGTTGAAGAATGGGAAAAGGGCTATGGGGAGCTGGTCGACAAGATTATGGAGTACGTCCCAAAGACAGAGGTAATCACAATAGGATCACTGAGAATGATGACAACGAACCTCCGTATCTGCAAAGAGCTAGGAAATGATACAACTTACACTGATTACCTGGGGGAAAAGACCTCGAGAGACTTGAGAGCGCCAGAAGCAGTTCGAATCGAAATGTATGACTTCATCATCCGGGACCTGAGAAAGAAAGGCTACACCGGCCATATCGCACTCTGCAAAGAGACGACCGAGGTCTGGAAGAACCTGTGCTCTGAAAAGAAGCCAAAGAGGAAAAGTGATCCGATAATTCCACCAAGGCTGAAGAGCCCGGAAGAATCTATCTGCAACTGCAAGATAGGGATGATGCAGCCAAAGAAAGCAAAGGAGGAACCATGTACGTTGAAAGAAGAATAATGTATTTTGACATTCCGATTCGGGATGTTATTAACTGCATACTGCCAATGAAGGAGTGGACCAGAGTCGTTGAGAACAACCTCCCTGAAGGCACCAGGATTCTCGACGTGCATATTAATAACCAAAGAGGAGTGTTTGAGTTCCTCATCCACCACCCTGATTTCGAAGAAGTCATTCCTGGATGCATGCCCAGAGCGTTTGTCTTCACAATGCAGTCCAAGGAGATCGGGGGTTCATCGAGAACGAAATGCCCCTT
>Ga0307379_10009072_pt1 | contig 13342 bp, 4 predicted proteins | sample UN2MG_FD_202237 | JGI IMG/M metagenome (GOLD analysis project Ga0307379, IMG submission 202237) | Soil microbial communities from Risofladan, Vaasa, Finland - UN-2 | ecosystem: Environmental > Terrestrial > Soil > Coastal area > Acid sulfate soil | place: Finland: Risofladan, Vaasa | collected...
TTGTCCTCGTCACATTGACTCAATCCCTTTACCAGGCCAGCGATATATTGCCCGATACCCGCTTGGCTATAGTGTACCAGCCGGGCGTCAATCCCGATGCGCATGTAGCTACCGTTCTCCTCATCTTAGCCTCCACCTCGAGCATGGCCTCCGCGAGGAGGTTCAAGACTCGTTCCATTATACAAGCTTTGAGCGCGTCAGGCAAACACCAAGTCCGTAGCCCATGGCAGGACAATGTGGGCAGCCTGGCCGCGGGTCCGCAAGCGATGTTCGCTGCATAGGCCGCGTGGTGTGGTTGCGGACGTCTTGTGCGTGTCGGGTCTGGACCTTGCTCCCCCAGATCGATGACGACAGGCGAATTCACCTGAGAGGAGAGCAGGATCAGGGTGCAGCAGAACAGGCCGAGTAGCTACACCTGTCTCTGCCTCAGTGCGCTCGCGATCATCACATATCTGTGCTGCGCTCAAACTCAAGGAGCGACTTGGATAGTTGCCAGCAAGAGTCGATCTCCCTTGAGGACCTGATCGTCAGCGGAGATGGACAAACGTTGACCTGTGGCTGCATCATACATACCAATCTCTATCACATACTCACCCGGAGGAGCCTCGTGAGCCACGACTAGTTCATACTCATCCGTGATTGCCTCTCCGGCTACCCAGCTCGTCGTCGGCGCTTCTCCTCCAGCAGGGATGCTGTCCATCTGGCCCCAGATTCGTCCGTCCGTACCTAGCAGGTGGGTGAACACTTTGTATGAGACCTGCGTCTGTTCCAGGGCCTGCCAGTATAGCGTAAGATGCAGTGTTTCCCCAGGTCTTGATCTATCGGTGCTCAGGTCGTAGCCGAGGAGCTGTATCCGCTGCCCAAGCCGAGCTTTCAGGGGGTGCTGCGTCTCAGGAATGGCGAACTGGTGGACTCGTCCTGCCACCTCAATCCGCCCCAGAGTCACCAGGGCCAGCGACTCCTCGCCTTCCGAGACGCTTAGCAGAATCTCATACGCTCCCGGTGCCATGTCCGGAGGCAGAGCCAAGTCGTGCCAGTCCCTGAGCACCTCACCCTCGGTCCACCTGATTGTCGGATACGTGTCGTCCACGGGGCGTCCCGTATGCTCTACTTCTACGTCTCCGTGACTGCCTTTCAAGCCTAGCGAAAGCGAGTAGTCTGCGGCCACATCCTCCATGGCCTGCCAGTATAGGGCCACGCTCAGCGTCTCTCCAGGGCCGACAACCCTAACTGGGAGATCGTAGCCCAGCAAGCGGATGCCAGGTGCAATATCCTTCTCCGCAGTCGGCAACTGCTCGGTTGGCGCAACGCGAGGGGGATCCACAGCCTTGACTACCTGCAAGGTTCCCACTACTAGGCCCGTCTTCGTGACTCCTTCTTGCTCATCAAAAACAGTCAGTCTTTCCAAGGTTTCCGGATCATAGACTACTACTTGGATCTTGTACTCACCTGGTGGCGTGGCTGGTTGACTGGGCAGGGTATAGTAGTCCATCTCTACCTGATCCACTTCCCAATGGGATGTGGGCTGCAGTGTGTTGCTTAGCAGTAGCTTGTCTGCTTGTCCCACCAACCGTCCCTGGCTGTCCAGGAGATACACAGCCACCTTATGGTCCTGACTCGGCATTGCTGTAGCCTGCCACTGCAAGACCACCCAACCTTCTCTCCCCGAGGGCAACACCTTCCTCTCTACCTCCTGGGGGGTACTCGTCGGGCTGAGCGATGAGCCTCCGAAAGCCACGCCTACCAGGCTCAACTCGTCGCCGAAGTTGGCACCGAGTGCCTGGAAGGAACGGGCGATGGAGAAGTTCGGGGACTCAGGCAACTCATAGGTGACTAGGTCAAAGCTCTGGAAAGGCTCTACTTCGCGACGCCTTCCGTATTTTCTGAGCAAGAAGTCTATCAGTCCCTTGGGGTCGGAGTTCTGAGATTGGAAAGCCTTCTCCATGATGAAGTCAGTCCAGTTCACCGCCAGAGCTGTCCTATGCCCGCGGCATATCTCAGCCAAGTCTTTCGCGCAAGAGGCTTCGTCAACGTGCAAGGTATGGTGAGGCAGAACGCCCTCGTACAAGAAGCTGACCGCAAAAAAGGGCAATCGGGCGGCATCAACGGAACTGGCGGGCAGTATCCAAACGCCTTCGGGAGTAGACGTGCTATTCATGACGCCTGCGGCCTCGATCTCCCTGGCGTGCATGATCAGCCCCTGACTCTGTCGTTCGAGCCAAGGGAAGAAATAGTCTCTGCAACTCAGGAAGGTCATGGTGATTAGGGCAAGGCAAAGCATGGGCCAGTATGCGCGCCGCAGAGTTGGCCAGAGCCGTCTACGTTTCAGCCATCTCGTTGAGGAATCCACACCGAGGGAGAACAGCAGAGCCACAGCGGGAAGAGCGCCGATGCCCCGAGAGTAGTGAGGCGCTACGTCAGGTGTCAACGCACCTGGTAACGACATCACCATCAGCCAGAGGAATACGAAGGCGTAGGCGGGTTGTCTTCTCCGTAGCCAGGCTGCTGTCAAGCCCACGAGGAAGAAGGCAGAGCTCAAGGAATCGAGGATCGGTCGGTGCGCAGGATTACGTTCGAATTGGGGGTCGGGCACAAGGTTGTACATGCCAAAGGTCTTCGCTATCCCTTCAAAGAAGGTCAGTGGGAGGGGTTGATCCTGCAACTCAGGGTTGAGGATCGTGACGGCCATCTCTCGTTTGAAGAACATGTCAGGATGGCCTATGGCATAGGTGGCCAGGGGCAGGAGAACCACCAGGAATACCATCCCGAGTAGCAGCAAGCTTTTGAGGTGAACCTGACGAAACAGAGCATTCGTGAGGACGTGGTAAGCCAGGAATATCAAGAGCAGGATGGGGAGGAAACGCACTGGCCTGGCAGTATAGAGGCTAGCCCCAAGGAAGCAACCGGCTAGGAGGAAGGATGTTCTCTCCTGTATCCTGATTCCCCGCCAAAGGAAGTAGGCTGCGGCACTGGCAAACAGCGGTAGGTAGACAGGTTCCATACCTATTCGGCTGTAGGTTATGTGCCAGTAAGAGGTCGCAACCCAGAAAGCTGAGAGAATGGGTGCGAGCGACGTAGAATCATCAGCGGGTGGATACAGCTCTCTGGCCAGGAGATAGATCACGGGTACAAGAAGCAGACCGGCAAGCGCGCTCCCGAATCTGACGGAGAAGGCTCTGATGCCGAAAACGCGGAGCGAGAGGGCTGCAACGTAGTAGTGCATCGGTTCCGCGCCATATCCGGCAGTGAAGAAGATCGGATGCTGTTCTCCGTTAACGATCCGTCTTGCTTCCCATCCCTTCTCAGCCTCGTCAGCATCGAGCCCCACGGGGATATCCTGCAGGTGGTAGAACCGCAGGAATGCCGCCAGCAAGATGAGGAGTACCAGGGCCACCAGTTCCCCTTTCCGCTCCATGAGAGTAGCAATTCTCACACCTGATCACCTCCTTGGCCTAACCGCAATCTCGTGCAACAGTATCCTATCTCCCACTGGATTGTGCTGGGCATCGTACACGGGCAGCCGCTCCCCAGTCTGGAGATCGTACATCCCGACCTCTAGCACATACCTTCCTGCGTGCCCTTGTGTATCCGCCACTATCTCATGCGGATCGGTGATGACCTCTCCCTCGATCCAAGTCGTCGTCGGTGCTTCACCTGCGGCTGGCAGGCTGTCCGATTGCCCTCGAATCGCGTTATTCTCGTCCAGCAGGTGTGTAAACACTGTATAAGACTCATCCATCTCTCTTGCGCACTGCCAATACAAGATCAGCGTCAAAGTCTGCTCCGCTTTCGCTCTCTCGTCCACATCGTATCCCAGCAATGTAATCCCTTCCCCCAAGCGCCAACCTAGCTCATGCCCCATCTGGGGAACCTCATATGCTCGTTCTCTCTGAGAGACGAGGATCGTTCCCAGCTCCACCTCTCTCAGCAACTCGTTCTCGTCTTTAACACCAACATAGAGGTGGTAGTCCCCATCTGCGGTTTCAGCCTCGATCGGTAGGTCATGCCAATCTCGTATCGTTTCACCCATTTCCCACTCTGTCGTGGGATAGCTGCCGTATGCTGGCCTGCTCTCCTGTTCAGCCCACAGCTGACCTTCGTCATCCCTGAGTTGCAGAACGAACGTATAGTCCTTCTGCACGTCGCGCAGAGCCTCCCAGTATAGGGCGATCCCCAGCGGCTCACCGGAACCGATGACCTTCGTTGGTGCATCATAACCCAGCAGATGGATACCAGGTGCAATCTCCTTGTCCGTGCTCGCTAGCTCCTCCGTGGGTTCTACTTGTGCGGGCGCCAGAGGTTTGACTATCTGCAGTGTTCCCACTACCACGCTACTTCTTGTGACTCCTGCTCCTTCATCGAAAACGGGCAGTCTATCCATCGTTTCCACGTCATACACAAATACCTCGATGTCGTAGTTGCCCGGCGGCGTGGCTGCCAAGCTCGGGAGAGTATGATAGTCAGTTTCCATTTGCCGGGGTTCCCAGTTGGTCGTGGGTTGCCAAGCGCTGCTCAGCAATAGCTTGTCGATTTGGCCTATTCTCCTTCGCCGTTCATCCACCATCGCCACGCCCACTCTGTAGTTCCGATCAGGCGCCCCGATCGCCTCCCACCGCAAGACCACCCATCCATTTTTTCCACTGGGCAATTCCAGACCGTTCACCTCGTCTGATGTGCTGGTGGGCCCTTGCGACGATCCTCCCATCGCTGCCTCTACGAGCCTGAGTTCTTCCCCAAATTGCGCGCCTATCGACCGGAAACCATCAGCTATTGAGAAGGAAGTCTGGCCCGGAAGCTCGTAGATTGATACCTGAAAAGCCTCCAACGCGCTATATGTGTGGCTCTCCACTAGGCGACCATACTTGTTGAGCAAGAATGAAATCATTCCTTTAGCATCAGCGTATGCATCAACCGCCAGCCTATCGTCCTTGCCTTCAAGGACCATCGCTCTGCTTGTGCCAGCACAGAAAACACTTAGATCTCTGCCAACTGTAGACTCCTGTAGATGCAAGTAGTGGCGGGGTGCGGTCCCTCGATGTAGGAAATCTATGACGGAATAGGCCGGGCCCTGTGGGTCATACGGGCTGAGTGGCAGAATCCAGACCGAGTCAGGTTCGTCCAGCGAGTTCATGACCGAGGCCATCTGCACAAAGCGCCCGTCAAAAGCTCGCCACAGGGCATACTCGTCAGATACCGGCGTGAAGTAGTCTTGGTACGTGAAAAAGGCCATTGCGACGAAGCACATGGCGACAACACCTGCAAACACATGCCTGAGTGCACTCCGATTCCATCTGAATGTCAGGCAACCCCATGCCCAGTCCAAACCGATAGCCGGAAAAAGGTACGCAATAGGCAAGGCTCCAATAGCCCGGAGAGAATGGGGCAAATCCACAGTGCTTAGTGCAGCAGGGAGCAGCATAATGCACAGCCACAACAGGGCAAAGAGGTAGGGCACCGTCCTCCAATTGCGCAGGCTAGTCCAGATGCCGGCAAGGAAGAACAGCAGTGTGAACCAGTCAAAGGCTGGTCGGGCCGCTGGGTTGAAGATTATGTTCGGATCACTCTGGACGCCAAACATGGATGCCTGTCTGGCCAGGCTTGTGGCAAGGGTGAGGGGGAAAGCCTCGCCGTGTTGGGCGCTCTGGCTTACAAGCTCCGCCGATCGCTGCCAGAACATCTGGGGATGGTCTAGGAAGTAGAAGCCGAGGGGGGCGACTACCACGCCAGCGCAGAGAAACAGCACGCCAAAAGTGAATGTAAGGTAAAGGGCGACAGAGTTGGCCTTGCCAGACGAATAGCCATTCGCGGGCGAGACATGCTGTCGACCGGCTATCTGGGCCAACGAGGCGAGCAGCACAAGCGGCAGGAAGCGGCTGGGGGAATAGGAGTAGAAACTCAAACCCAAGAAGATGCCACTGGCGGCGAAGTAAAGAAGCGAGCGCTTGTGTACATTGGTTCCATCCGAACCTGTCTCGAATCTCTGATTCAAACCACGCCACAAGAAGAAGCACGACAGCGACGCAAGCAGGGGTAGGAGAATCCCGCGAAATCCTAAACGACTGAGGGCGATGTGCCAGTAGGATAGCGCCAGCCACAAAGCTGTAAGCAGAGCGGTAAGTCTCACTCTGCGCCCGGCGTACCGGACTAGCTCCTTGATCATGAAATACGTCGGCAGAATCGTCATCGTCCCAATCAGGGCTGACACCAGCCTGACTGCTAGCGGAGTTCTGCCTAGCCATCTAACGGAAACGGCAACCAGATAGATGAAAAGAGGCTCACGGCCCTTGTTCGCCTCGAAGAAGATGGGATGATGCCCTTGGAGGACGCCCAATGCGTCGACTCCATTTGCAGCTTCGTCTCGCCACAAGCCGGGCGGTACTTGGTCCAGGCGGTACGTGCGGAAGAAAGCGGCGATGGTGACAGCTATGAGCAACAGGAGAATCTCAACTCTGTCAACTTCTCTCATAGTGCAACCTGTGTGATGTATACCGCTTGGTGTCTGGCTAAGCCGTCTTCTCTCTCTGAAGAACCACGAGCTGCTTGTGTCGCACGCTTCTGGCACAATAGACACATGTGCTCATCGGCTCTTCGTCACTCGTTCACATGTCGTGCGCTCGTTCAGGTGCTTTGGTTCTGTCCAATTGCCTGCGGGTCGCGAATGCCCAAGACGGCTATGATCCGCCACTCCAACAAGGGTAGTCTGTGCGAGAGGCAGCATTCTCGTTTCGGGCCTCGGCGTCTCTGCGCTGAACGCCGCAGAGGGATTCTCCGCACCTCATGGTTGCGGACCCTTCTTCCTGCACAATATTGCTGTCCAGTAGCCGAGAGTAGCCGTGTTTAACAGCGCGGCCAACATCATCCCGACATCCCACAAAGTGTACTGTCCAAAGCCTAGACCATGGGTGTCCAGCAAGTCTATGATGGCAGTTTCATGTAGCATCAGATTGTTCATGAGCCACGTACATGATAGAACCACGTATATGGCTAGCAGTGGTCTACTGGCAAAGAATGCCATCGCAATCAGGGGAAACACAGTGTATACATAATTCTCGTGTATCCTAGTAGGGACCATGAAGAAGGTAAATGCAGCATAGGCTGCAATAGCCCACATGTCTCCTTTGTCGCGAGCGTTTGATATCTTCCATAGAACAAAGAGCAGGGCCATGGCTAAGAACGAGAGTCCGATGGTTCTATAGGACAAAGGGCCGCTAATGGGAGGCGGTATCCACCAGGGTGCACTGGTGTCTGCAAACCTGTTCCCCAGACCCAGTACCCACCAAAGATTCAGAGCATTGCAGGTCGTCCACGGGTGGTATCGTGCTACACCCGAGAAGTATTCAACTACTTTCATCCAGGTCCCCAAGTGTATGAAAGGAGCCAGCACGATCAGGGCGGTCGATGTGGTGGCCAAGAGTCCCTGCAGGATGCCTCGCCAATGGGATCTCTGCCAGGTTAGCACCAACACCAGCGGTACGAAAAGCAGCGCTTGGGGCTTAGTGGCCGCAGCTAGACCGAGCAAGAACCACGAGAGCGATGGCCTCTTGCTAGTCACGCAGACTATGGCTACGAGCACTAACAATGAATGGATGGAATCCGTTTGGCCCCAGCGTGTAGCATGGAGGACAACAGCAGGATTGAGAGCAAACGCGACCATGGCAAGATTCCCCTGTCGCGATCCCCGCTGGCGTTCCACCCACAGGTAGATCATCAACGAGAGCATGACATTGGCGACAACCCCTGGGAGCCTTATCACAAAGCTGAGGGCAGGCGTGGGTTCCTCCAGGGGTGGCGGAATACTAGACTGGGCAACGGTTTCATAGAGGCGTCCTGAGAGGGTTAGGAGATACAGGGAAACGGGTGGATACTCTGGCAGCCCCTCGAGAGACGGCCTCAGGTAAAAAGACTGCAATCCTTGGCCAGTCGCTTGCCACATCCAGTCTTTGTACGTCCACGTGTTGGGGGCACGGTTGAAGCTCGGGAGCAACAGAGCCAAGTGAACCAAGGAGGCCAAGAGTAAAATCGCAATCGTGGGCCTGCGTATGCTCCTCAGTATCCCGCGCAATGACAGTAGATCCTTGAATGCAATGAAGCCGAGGTATCCCACAGCGAATACCAGCGCTAGCTGCCAAGACCATCGCACCGCCTCAATCCTGCGAGAGGCAAACAGCAAGCATGCCAGAACAGACACCCCGGCTGCAACCGGCAGCGTAGCTTTCCAGGCCAGCTTTCTGTCGCCAAGCGCTAGGATTGTGGCCAACAGAGGAATAGCCACACTTGCTAGAGGCATAGGAGAAGGTATCACAATCCCTTCGGTTTGTGGTAGTATCATCACCCAGTCTACGATCACCCCTAGTTCTCTTCGATCCTGTCCTATGGGGGAGAATGTCTCTGAGCGGATCTCTACTTGCACATCTCCAGACCATCCTACCTTCTCTCGGGGAATCTGAAACTCGTAGATCTCCATTTGTCCGTCAGCGGTCAGGTCGGCGACTTCCAGCCCGTTTACGCTCAAGCGAATTCGGGGCAATGGGACGCCTTCCGGCCGGGCGCCATTCATGCGTATTCGCAGGGCTAAGGCTTGGGGAGAGCCAACACCAGGGAATCTCACGATGGCCTTTTCTCCACTCCAGCGATAGACATCGTAAGGATTCGACTCTGGCGGATAGAATCCCGTGATATGGCGCGTGTCTCCGTTCTCTCCCAGACGCACCTCGTAGGGCACCCGTATCTGATAGGCAGCAGATATCGCAGCTATCAGCAGGAGCAACACAAAGAACAGGTGGACCCTACCCAGTGTGAGTATCTCTAGGTTGTTCTGTTCAGCGTTTTGCGTTGCTCGCATATAGGCTCTTCATCATCGCGACCCATCTGGCCCATGGTCTTGCATAGCGACTTCACAAAACCGAGCAGCTATTGCCTGTCAACTACTTGGATGTCTCCCACTAGAATACGATCTCTCATTGATTCTTCCGTCTCTTGATACACAGGTAATCGTTTCCCTGTGTTCGCATCGTACATACCGATTTCTACCGCATAGTCACCAGGAGGCGTCTCGGGATCCACGGCGATCTCGTACTCATCGGTGATTACTTCTCCCTCGATCCAGCTTATTGTCGGCGCTTCTCCCCCGCCGGGAAAGCTGTCCATTTGGCCCCAGATTCGCTCCTCTTCATCCAGTAGGTGAGTGAATACCGTGTATGAGGTGTCGATCTCTTGGAGGAGTTGCCAATAGAGCGTCAACTCCAACGTTTCGTTACCCCTTACCTCTTGGCTGATCAAATCGTATCCCAGGAACATTATCGCTTCTCCGAGCCTGGCTTCCATCGGATGCTGTATCTCCGGAATAGTGAATTGGCGGGGTCGACCTGTGACCTCGGTTGTACCCAAAGCCATTTCACCAAACAACTGTCCTCCTTCCAAGACTCCGAGGGAGATCCCATATGCTCCTGGTGGCATATCTGCAGGCAGCGTCAAATCGTGCCAGTCCCTCAGCACTTCGCCCTCTTCCCACTCCGTTGTGGCGTATGTGTCATCCACAGGGCGAACCTGCTGCTCCAGCCACACCTGACCTTCACCGTCTTTCAAACTTAACGAGAGCAGGTAGTCCTGGCTCACATCCTCGAGAGCCTGCCAGTAGAGAGCGACACTCACCGTCTCGCCGGGTTTGACGACACTCCTTTGCAGATCGTACCCCAATAACTGGATGCCGGGCGCGATATCCCTCTCCGCTTCCGGCAATAGTTCCATGGGTTCAACTTGTGGAGGGTCCAGAGGCTTGACCATCTGCAAGGTTCCCACTGCCAGGTTGGTCTTCGTCACCCCTGCCAGCTCATCAAGAACGGTCAGTCTTTCCCCGGTTTCTGGATCATACACCACTACTTGGATGTTGTACTCGCCTGGCGGTGTTGCAGGCAGGCTGGGCAGGATATAGTAGTCCATCTCTATTTGGCCCGCGGTCCATCCCGATGTTGGCTGCAAATAGTTGCTTAACAGCAGCTTGTCCACCTGGCCCACCAGCCGTCCCTGGCCATCGAGAAGATATACGGCCACTTTGTGGTTCTTGCTAGGTGCCTTTATCGACTGCCATTGCAGGACCACCCATCCCTCTTTGCCCGAGGGCAACACCTTCCTCTCTACCTCCTGCAGGGTACTCGTTGGGCTGAGGGATGAGCCTCCGAAAGCCACGCCTACCAAGCTCAACTCGTTGCCGAAGTTGGCATCGAATGCCTGGAAAGAACGGGCGATGGAGAAGTCCGGGGATTCAGGCAACTCATAGGTAACCAGGTCAAAGCTCTGGAAGGGTTCTGCTTCGAGACGCCTTCCATATTTCCTGAGCAGGAAGTCTATCAATCCCTTGGGGTCGGAATACAGCGACTCGTAGGCTTTCTCCATGATGAAGTCGGTCCAGTTCACCACCAGGGCTGTGTTGCGGCCCTGGCATGTTTCGCTCAGTTCATAGGCGCATGACGTTTCGTCAACATGCAAGGTATGGTGAGGCAGAAGGCCGTCGTACAAGAAGTTGATCTGAAAGAAAGGCAATCGGCTGGCATGCACGGCATTAGCAGGTAGTATCCAGACCCCCCCGGGGACATGTGTGGTATTCATAACCTCCGCAGCCTCTGTCGCCCTCGCACCCGCAACGATACCCTGCCTCTGTCGTTCGGCCCAGGGGAAGAAGTAGTCCCTGTAACTCAGTAGGGCTATCGTGGCCAGGGCAAGGCAGAGCAGTGGCCGGTATGCTCGTCGCACACGCGGCCACAGTCGCCCACGTCGAAGGCGTTCCGCGAGGGAATCTACCCCAAGAGAGAAGAGCAGCGCCACAGCAGGCAGAGCGCCCATGCCCCGAGAGTACTGAGGCGACACGTCAGGTGTCAAGGCACCAGGTAACGACATCACCACCAGCCAAAGGAATACGAAAGCGTACGCAGGTTGTTTTCTCTTGAGCCAGGCTGCTGTCAAGCCTACGATGAAGAAGACTGAACTCAAGGGATCGAGGATCGGCCGGTGTGCAGGGTTGCGCTCGAATTGCGGGTCGGGCACTATGCTGTACATCCCGAAAGTCCTGGCGGCGCTCTCAGCGATGGTCATCGCAACTGATCGAGTGTCCGATGCAGCTCCGAGGACACTCACGGTCATCTCTCTTTGGACAAACACACTCGGGTGGGTCAGCGCGTATGAGCCTAGAGGTAGAAAAACGATCAGGCACGACATCGCGAACAAGACAAGGTTGCGAAGGTGCATCTGACGGAATCTTACGTCTCTGAGGATGCGATAACCCATGAACATCAATAGCAGGATCGGGAAGAAGCGAACAGCCCGGTAAGTGTATAGGCCAGCGCCGAGGAGGCAACCAGCTAGCACGAACAGCCACCTCTTCTGCAGCTTTATCCCCCGCCAGAGAAAGAGAGTTGAGGCGGTGACGAAAAGCGGCAGGTACACAGGTTCCATACCAGCGCGGCTGTAGGTGATGTGCCAGTAGGATGTCGCCACCCAGAAAGCTGATAGAATAGGCACGGACAGAAGAGACTCGTCGACGGGCGGAAACAGCTCCCTCGCAAGGAGATAGATCACGGGCACCAGCAACAGACCGGCGATCGCGGACGCGGCTCTGACGTAGACTACGCTTGAGCCGAGCAGACGAAATAGCAGAGCCACGGTGTAGATGTGCATGGGCTCCTCCCCATAGTCGGCGGTGAAGAAGATGGGGCAGCACCCGCCGTTGAGGATTCGCCTGGCCTCCCAGCCATCCACGGCCTCGTCGACGTCTAGGCCAACGGGGATGGTGTCCAATTGGTGGAAGCGCAGGACAGCCGCCAGGAGCATGAGAAGCCCCACGGCGACCAGTTCCGTCCGCCGCAGATGGCCAGTCAACGGTTTCACTCCCTACGGTCCTCCTGCCCTGACCTCGATGTGGATGAGGGGAACGTTGTCTCCCTGGGGTGCACCTCGAGCATCGAAGGTGGGGAGACGCTCCATCGTCGTCGCGTCGTACATGCCAATCTCCACGGTGTATCTTCCTGGAGGGGCCTCGCGATCAATCGGTATCTCGTAGGGATCGGTGATGACCTCGCCCTGGAGCCAACCAGTCGTCGGCGCTGCACCATTGGCGGGAAGCCTGTCTACCTGTCCTCTGATCACATTGTCAACATCCAGCAGGTGGGCGAACACCGTGTACGACTCCGTCATCTCGGCCACGCACTGCCAGTAGAGGGTAAGTCTGAGGGTCTCGCCTGGCCTCGCACCGTCATCAACATCATAGCCGAGCAGGCGCACCCCGTCACCCAGCAGCCAGGCGAGCTCGTGATCCATGGGAGGGACCTCGTAGGATCTATCTCTGCCCGAGACGCGAACCGTGCCCAGGGCCAGTTCCCCTACCAGCTGCCCATTCCTGGTGAGCCCAGCGTAGAGTTCGTACTCCCCGCTGGGAGTGTCGGCGGACACTGGTACGTCGTGCCAGTCCCGGATAACCTCTCCCTTCTCCCAGAGCATGGTGGGATAGGTGCCGTAGGCTGGCCTGCTTTGCTCCTGAGCCCAGATCGAACCAGAGGCATCTCTGATCTGCAGCACGACCACATAGTCTCGAGATACGTCTCGTACAGCCTGCCAGTACAGAGACACCGCCAGGTCATCGCCGGGGTTCGCTTCGGCGAGCGGCAGGTCGAATCCCAGCAATCTCAGCTGGGGAGCTAGCTCTCCGTCCTCTATGCCGTGCATCGGCTGGACCACAGCGGGCGCTGCTGATTGGATGATCTGCAACGTGCCCACGGTGTGGCTGTGCCCCAGCACTCTTCCAGCCTCGTCCTGGAGTGCCAGCCTGGCCATGGTCGAAGGATCGTAGGCTGAGACTTCGATATGATATTCTCCTGGGGGTGTCGCCGGCAAGTTGGGCAGGACGTAGTAGTCCATCTCGTCCTGTCCGGGGGTCCACTGAGAAGTGCCGCGCATGTTGTTTGCCAGCAGGAGCTTGTCCGCCTGCCCCACCACCCGGTCTCGTTGATCGAGCAGGTACAGTGCCACGCTGTAGTCCGTCGGCAGTTCCGCCAGAGATCTCCACTGGAGTACGACCCACGCTTCGCCACCGGAGGGCAGTGGACTCTGCCCTGTGCCTGCTGTCGCGCCCACGCCGAAGTCCGCTGCTGTGAGCAATAACTGGCTCTCAAAGTTGGCCCATAGAGGCTCTAGCGAGTCGGCAATGCTGAAGTCAGCATTCTCCGACAGGGCGTAGGCCCGGATATCGAAGGATTCGAATGAGTGCTGTTCCACCTCCTCGCCGTATTTGCCGAGCAGGAAGGGTGCCAGCCGCTTCGGATCGGCGTCTATGAAGTTGTATGCTTCCTCCAAG
>Ga0307379_10009074_pt1 | contig 13341 bp, 8 predicted proteins | sample UN2MG_FD_202237 | JGI IMG/M metagenome (GOLD analysis project Ga0307379, IMG submission 202237) | Soil microbial communities from Risofladan, Vaasa, Finland - UN-2 | ecosystem: Environmental > Terrestrial > Soil > Coastal area > Acid sulfate soil | place: Finland: Risofladan, Vaasa | collected...
TCTTGGTGATCTCGACAAGATGATGAAAGCCAACAGGGCAGAAGCCCCTGACGTTCGTGCTGCGTACCTGAAGAACCGCGAAGCCCTTGGCGGCGGCAAGTACGAGAAGATGGCCGCAGCCCAACGTGCGGAAATGAAGGCTGAGCGCAACAGTAATTTCTGGAACAACGTTGGCATCGCCGGAATGAAGATGGCCGGGTCCAAGGACACGACCTTGGCTGGGACCATAGCCGCAGGCGGCGTGGACTTCTTCACACGGTCTGCCGAAGACGAGAAGGACTACAAGAAGGAGAAGAGAGCCCTCGACAAGATGGACATAGCCCATCAGGAGGTCGTCAGCCAGAACGCCATGCGTGTGACCACGGGGCAAATCACTGCCGATCAGGCAGCGGAGGCTAATAACCTCTCTAGGGCTCGATTGGATTTGGATTATCGGTACAAGAACCAAGTTCTGAACCAACCAACTGACAAAATAAGAACTATCGAAGCCTTGATTGGTAAAAAATTAGGCCCCAATGCCTCTGACGACACACGGAGAGAGGCTATGATGGTTGTTCAGGGTTTAAGTGGCGCTAGTGTAAGAGCGCAAGGCCAAATATTGAGTTTGAAAAGACGTATCGATGGAGAGGTCGGACGACTTAGAAAGAACCCCGATAATTTACTGTATAGCATAATGATACCGGGGTCGGTTTCTGCCGCAGGCAAGGGAGAAATGAGTGTGGCGGAAGCCTTGCAACAAGGCAAATACACCAAAGAAGCAGAAGACGCGATGAGAAGGTCTGTTCTTGCTCGCGGCACCTTTGATGGAGAGCCGGAGATTGATGCGGTTAGGAAAATGTATGGGGTGTCTGCCGGGAGAGCAGCTGTCAAGACAGTTACTGCTGAAGAGATCGCAGCCTTAAGGAAATAGTCAATGCTTGTTCCTGTCGAAGGTATTGGGGATGTTGAGTTTCCAGATGGCACGTCTCGCGAAGACATCTTGCTTTACACCCGCGACAAACTGTATCCAGAAGCTGGCATAGAACTACCTGACACGGGTGGCTTCTTTTCCGGTTTGGGCGCGGCATTCCCCGCTGGTATAGATTCGTACCAAGGGATGTTCGGGTCCTACGCACAGGGCGTGGCCGAAGAGTTTGGGGCGACTGGCATTGCGGCTGGTATCCAGCCTTTCATAGACAGGCAAAAGGCTGAAGAGCAAGCCTCGAACCCCAATCCCATAAACTACGATGATTTGCCGGGTAACTTCTCCGACGCTTGGAAGAATGACTTTAAGGGCTGGAGACGATATTTCGGTGAGGCCACTGGCTCCACGTTAGCCACAACCGGCATGGGCATACTGGCTTCCTTGGGAGCCGCGTTTACCGCAGGCACAGCAGGCATTACAGGCCCCGCCGTCACTATCGCGGGCCTTGCCGCTGGTTCAGCCACCTTGCTTCCGTACTACGCTGGTGAAGACAGGGAACGTACAAAAAAACGGGAAGGCAGACAGTCCCTTACGACGGGAGAGAATGCTGCGGCCATGGGTACAGGCGCGGCAATGGCCTTTATGGACGTTGCCTTGGCAGCGGTCGGTGTGCCCAAAGGTCTAAGGCTCGCGCTTCTACCCCGTCTTGCGGCAGAGGGGCTTCTTGATGGTAGCGTCGAGTCTGTTACTGAAGTCGGTCAATCCGCGCTTGCGCGGTGGCGGGACGGCAAGACTCTTGCCGACGAAGATGCTTATAAAGAATACAAGCAGATGGCGGTCACCGCCTTCCCGCTTGGTTTTGGTTTCGGTGTTACCTCCTCTGCCCTTGGAAGAGGCAAGCCAGACATCCCGCCGCCAGATATTCGCGAAAGCCTGACCCTTGGACCCGATCAGCCTCTCAATATACCGGATAGAAGAGATACTCGTGAAGGAGGGGGCGAAGAACCCCCGGCAGACGATCTCCTTCAGCTTGAGTACACCAACCGCATGGGTGAGGATGTCGAGGGTTTCACAGACCGCGACATAGAGCGCCGCACGGACGAAGCAGTCCAGAGGGTTCTCGCCAAGACGGACGCTCAGGAGGACACCGAAGCCCTCTTCAAGATGGCTCGCGCATCCACCATACCCTCCCGTCTGGACGTGGCAGACCAAACCTCCACGCCTTTGGATATCCTTGGCGAGGCGGCGCATGAGGCCACTAGTGGGTCTCCATCGATCCCCGTGATCCAAGAGCTTGCCAAGGAAAAGAACATCCTCACCAACCGTGGGGCACTGTTTTTAGAATCATTCAAAGAGTTCGCCCGTCAGAAGACCGGCAGCAGTCAGATAGGCAACCTCACCGCCAGACAGCGGCAGGCTCTATACGACGAGATCAATGAACTGCCGACCCTCAACAGGCCGTCAGAGATACCGTTCGTTAAGGGACCGTCCTATTCGGTTGAGGCTTATCAGAACGCTGAACGTATCGCCATCGAGAGCGGCAAGCTCAGGGTAAGCGACATCCAGAGCAGTGAGGTCACGCCAAAGATTGCCAAGGAAATACAAGAGGACCTGACCAAGAACGGGGTCCTTACCAAGAAGGGTAATCAGTTCTCTCTGCGCCAGCCTGTACGCGAGGCTGATCAGGGCAAGTTCAACATGGACTTCATGGATCAGGTCCCACCGGCAGTGGAGGGCGAAGAATCCACGACCCTGCATCCTGATGAAGACGTGGCTTTGCGTGAGTACAGGATCGATGCGCCGAGACAGAGGCGTCGTCCAGCCGTCAAGGGCAAGGAAGCCACCCCACAGGAAGCCCTGCCGTTCACCGTGAGCGCCATGGCATCCGGTGCTGTCACCTCACCGGAGGCCGGTACAGGTATTCTGGCGAAGGAGCCCATCGCATCCTTCAAGACCCAAGAAGAAGCCGACGCCGCCGCAGAACGCATGAGGCAGGCACCTCCCGGCCTGACCACCAGAGAGCTACGAGATGTCGCCCAAGGTGCGCCGGAGCCCGTGGCCGCGCCAACAAGGAGGCAGCCGGGACAGTTCTATTCCCCGCTTCGTGGACAGAAGGAGCGCGTTACCGAGCGCCTGATGCCCCGCCTTAAATCTCAGGCCATTAAACGCGGGCTTCAGAAGCTTGGCCTGCCGGTCAAGCTCATCCAGAGCGTCGAGGAATACACCGGAGGGCAGCGTCTTAGCCCCGAAGAAATCATGGCGGAACAGGCTGGGGAAGGCGTATCCACACACGACCAGAATATGCGCCGCGTTATCGCGCTGGCGTTCGATGCGGTGCCCAGTGAGTTAACCACTGACGAGGAAATAGTTAACTACCTCTCCCAGATACTGGATCACGAGGTTATCCACGCCCTGATCGACGCGGGCGTGATGACCAACGCCCAGTGGAAGCGGCTGTTCGAAGCCAGCCAGAGGACCGTCATGGACCCCGCGACGGGCCAGACGTTCTATCAGTGGGCAGAGAGCCTGTATTCAGAACATGCTAACGCCTACGCGGAAAAAACTGATGGGGGAGAGACTGCCTATCGGCAGTACGTTGGCGAGGAAGCCATCGCCCAGATGTTCCGCCACTACGCGAACGATCCTGCCTCTGTTGATACAGCGGTCAAGGGCATCATCGATAAGATTATCGAAGCCATCAGGAAGATGGTCGCCACCTTCAGGGGGCAGGGCTTCCAGTTCGCCGACGAGATCATGGGCGACATCGAGAGCGGTGCTGCCGTGGATCAGGCCATGGCAGAGGGCCGCGCCCAGACCGGAACACAGGGCGGGGAGACACGCTTCTCTCGGCGCACTAGTCCCAGTGAGAATATCGATACCCTGAGGGGTATGCAGGTTATGTCGCACTTCGGTGGAGATAAAGTTGACAGTGTGCTCAACGACGTTCAGGACCCCATGTCACGGTCCACTATCGTCCTGATGTCGCCAGATGATTTTATCGCCATGGCTACAAAAGGCCTTCATTCGCCGGGTCAAGAAGAGGTCTACGCACAGAACATGTCGCGAGGCATGGCTCTTGATGAAATTCCCTATCTTGGTATTGAAGACGACGAGAGCGGAAAGATCGGCTCTCATGAAGGACGCCACAGGTCATGGGCCTTAAAGGCCAAGGCTCATGGATATTCGCTTATACCCGTTGAACTCAGAGCGTCTAATTTGCGTTGGGGTATGAGCCCAATGGAAAATCGTCCAAGAGTTCTCAAGTCACAAAACTGGGGTGGTCCCACCATGATCGCGCCGGACAGCGTGGCGTTCCCCGCTAAAGAGGGTGCAGGTATACCGGCAGACCTGATGGGCGGTCGTCCACAGGTTATGAATATCGGACTTGCACCGCAGGAAGCTACGCTTGACCCTATAGCTCGCGATATTCAAGCAAACTTTCCGAGTGCCACCACCAGAGAGAAGCCCTTTGATCCGGCTTTCCTCCGCAATGCTGTACCACGGGTCTTCACTAGTGTTGCTGACGCGGCACGACAAGCTGGGGCAAGAGAAGTTATTAACGCTGACGCCCTTGGTGCCTACGGCACATGGGACCCAGAGCTATCGTCCGGTTTAGCCGCGAGCTTCCCCTACGGAACTCAGCCAGAACAGTTGAACGCAGTCGCAGCAGAGGTTTTCAGAATCGCGCAGCAGGAGCGTCAACTGGAAGCGTTCGTGGCTTTGGAAGCGATGGACGATGTTATCGATAATTCTGACGCACCGACATTAAGACCGGGGATTTCGTTGTTCTTTCGCCCCGGCTTTATGAAACCCGGCGGGAAAACCTTAGATCAGGTATTAGAATTAATCAAAACACTTCAGACTTCAAAGGTTGGTGGGTTTACTGCATTTTCTTCGGAGCCGCGCCCCAACAAACCTCCGTTCGATAAATTCCCAGAGGCTGCAAATCGATCCTATGAGGGAATGAACTTCATGTGGACGCCTGAATATACAGGCGAAGATGTCGGTGATATCAACGCTTCCTTAGAGGAAGCCGTCAATGACATGCTTAAGATTGCTGAATATGTAGAAAAGAACAGGATAGCGTCAGCGAGCATAAAGCGGTATAATGCTATCTTATCAGGAGACCCCGACTATGACCAAGCAATCCAGTCTCTCGCTCCTAGCGACACCGGAAGGATTTCTGAAGCTGCTAGAGCGCAATGGCGAAAACCTATTGTCACGTCAGTACAAGACGCGGCTTCAAGAGATCGCCGCAGGAAGGCCCAGCAGCAACGCGATGAACTTCACGGCGGGAACGAAGAACCCCGTCTCTCGCGACGCAACAGCGGTGTCCCGCTCCAAACCCGCCCCCTCCAAGTAACAGGGACCGGCGCAAAGGGCCGGATCACCAACTGGGATATAGCCCAAGCTTTCCATGACCGGCACATGGCAGAGTATGGCCGTGCGCTGGACCCGACCAACGACCGCAAGGATTTCATCCTCGTCGCGAACAAGATGTACGCCGAGTACATGGATCAGCAGAACGAGGCTGACAGCGGCAATGGTTGGTATGTCGAGGACATGCAACGGGCTCTTGAGACTACCGAAAGGTCTTATCTTCCTGAAATAGCCGATCCATCCGACAGAGATTTCTTCGTGACCCTCGTGGCGTTGATGTCACCTCGTAAGCGTCCGGTCGAGAACTGGGAAGACGCGACCTTGCTGGCGCGAGCTTACTTTGATTCGCGCAGGGCATCCAATCGTGGTGGCAGGCTCCCTCTTAGAAAAGCGAACGGAGCAGAGTTCGGCACACAAACGGACGCCATAGTTCTCCTAAACCACATGGTCGATGACATGGGTCAGGATGGAGCCTTGGAATGGTTGAACAATCCTCATACTGGCAGAGAGATAGCTGAATACAGGCGCGACAGCGGTGTATTCAAACCCGGCAGGGCAATAGGTCAATATCTCGCAAGCGAAACAAACCTGACCACCACTTACATGGGCATGAGAATGTTCGGTCCCAAGGTGACGGAGTTCAGGCAGAACGCATCTGGGGCAGACCATGACGCCGTCACTGTGGATATGTGGCTAGCTAGAACATATAACCGCGCCATTGGTCGGTTGCTTGATGTTGGGGAGAAGCTAGCTGGCAAGGATCCAGCGTCAGACGTGCGTGGCGTAACAGAACGTGATACAATAACTCGACTCGTCCACCATCTACGCGACCGTATTGGTGGCATTTACGCTGACACCGCACAGGCATCTCTCTGGTTCTTTGAACAGAGATTATGGAGAAATCATGGCGCAACCGTCGAAAGTCAAAACTTCGCCCAAGCAGCAGACGCTGCGGCTATCAAGAGGGGAATTGACCCCAGAACAGGCGAAGCTGTACCGAGCGCAGACACAGACGCTCAAGGAACTGTACGCCCGCAAACGCAAGGAACGTCAGGCCCAGCAAGCTTCTTAACGCCTGCTTGGGGGACACACTTCTCCCTTCGCGCTCCCGCTGTATCCAGAACCCCCGCGCTTGACGCGCAGGTCATGGCGAGCCCCATCGTGCAGCGGGCTCTACAGGACCCCAACTTCCAGACGTGGCTAAACGCTCGCGGGGCACCGTCCATGGTGGACGAGAATGGTCTGCCGGTCGTCACTTATCACGCCACTGACGGCTCTCCTCGTGTGAGCACGGTCATGGAGACTGGGGCTACCACGGAAGTGGATTACGATATTATCCGTGGAAACCAGCACTGGACTAAAGCCTCCTTTGTCACGCCCAGTCGAGACTTCGCCAATGAGTTTATTGGCTACAACCCAGAAACCCTTAACAGGGACCCCAGATTGCTTGCGATGGAAGGCTCTATGCCCGATCTCGAAGTGGGTGGGCGGCATCGCATTATTCCGGTGTTCACCAATGTGAACAGGCCTTTTGATCTTGAGGCTAAACCCCATCTGGATGAGCTCTACGACTGGCTGAGTGACTGGGAAAAGACACCTGATTTCAAGGAGTTACACAAAAGGGTCCAGAATGATTACGCATCTGGGTCAACATTGAAAGAGATAACACGCGACCCCGTAGTGGCTCTCGGTGTTCCCTTTACGAAGGAAATGCGGGAGGACTTGGAGCGGGGTGACTGGAATGAGGTCGAGGACCTGCGTGTTATTCACGCTCTTAGAAATATCGGGTTCGATGGGTTCCATACTTTTGAAATGGACGGAAAGCATCTGGGTGTCTTTGATCCAGCCAGCCTGAAGTCTATCTTCAACGATGGCGGCTGGAGCCTGACCGATCCTGACATACGTCATTCCAAGCGCACCAAGATCAGTGACGATCCGTTCGCCATCCCTGCAAATCTCGACCGTACCGGCGGAAAAGAACCCACCATGCTTCCGGCGGTGCCGAAGGCTGACGCACCGGAGGACCCGAACATTTCTCTGCCGGGACGGCGGATATTCAGGGGTGTGGAAACGCCTCCTGAGAACATCTCTCTGCCGGGCAGGCGAGTCTTCAAGGGCGTGTATGCTCCCGACGATCCCAACGCCCCAAAGACCCACGTCCCTGATGAGATAGCCTACGACCCTCGCTTCGGTCGGGCGGACCCCGCGCTGCGCCGGTACGCCATCACCGTACACACTCGGGAACATTCGTCAGGGCAGTTCTCCAAGCCCATCACCCGCTACCTGTATGCGGAGAGCGAGTCCCACGCCTATGAACTGGCGTTCAGGTCGCCCTACATCCAAGACAACACGCTGGAGATCAAGAGCGTCACGCTGGCTGATCGCCCCGGCAGATATTCCATGCGTAACCCACCGGGGTATAGAGCACCGCATTTCACTGCGAGGGCAGGGATAACGGCGAACGAAACGGTCTGGGCTTACAACAAAATCGGACAATACCTACAGAAACTTCATTATCGTTCCGATTATAAGTTCAAGGTTCCCCATACAGATTGGGAGTTTTCCGTCATTGATGTCCGCAGGAAGATTCAAGACAAAAACATCATGCTCAAAATGTATGAGGAGGGCAATGAAAGGCGTGGCGGCATCCTCAATGATGACATGAGGACCTATGCTACGGCAGAGCTTGAACAGGGCGTGTCGGAAGAAAGCGTCCGTCTGGGGGAGAAGGAATATTACAATCTATTTTATGATCACGTAAAGAAATCTTGGCAAGGGGAGGCCCGCCTAGACGCGCTCGACCGCATCAACGATTACGCTTACGCCACACATGTGGAAGAGCGTAACGCCAGACTTCTTTCTGAGATGAACCCGACAGCCCGCGCTGCTCTTATAGAGCAGGCGACAAACGATCCGCGTCATTGGCCTGCTGGCAGGTCCGACGCATGGGCACAGGATATCCTTCAGAAAGAAGCGGCTACCAAAGATTTTACAAAAATCACTGATGCCGTTGCGCTCCTCAGAAGGATCGTCAACAACACAAATGACGTGTCTCTTGAGGCTAAGCTGATCGATCAATCCATGATCGATGCTGGAATGGAAACCTACTTCCCTCTCAGGGGTGGGATGACCCAAGAGATAGACCCCATAACAGGGGAGCCCATTGAAGATTCATACGTTAAGGAAGAAGCCAAAGCCTACGCAAAGTCCCCGGCGGGTAATATACGGGGCCGGGAAAGCAAGACCGCGACAGGACGGCACACTGAGGCCACGGACATTATCACGCACGTCATACTCTCAAACATGTCTGCGCGGTTACGGGCTCAGCGTAACAATACCCTTACGACCTTTGGCAATAGCGTCAAACTTGAATCTGAACTCAATGCGAAGGACAAGCAGGGGGCCGTCGCTTGGCGGCTAGGCACATACCCCATGAGAAAGACGAAGGTTAACGGGGTCATCAAGATGGTGCCGGATCAGATGGCACACACCAATCCCAATTACGTGATGTACAAGGAGCATGATGAAAACGGGAATGTGCGACAGGTTATCATTGAGACTTCAGACTGGCGCTTAGCCAGAGCTTTAAACGGCGGCATTAACCCTGAAAAAACTAATGACCTTATCAAACTTATGGGGAACATGAACAGGTGGTTGGCGATGGTGAATACCAGCCTGAACCCTGAGTTCCTCCTGAGCAATCTGCCCAGAGACGTACAGACAGCCCTTGGCTTGGCTACCAAGTACGACATGGAAAACTTCACAAAGAATGTTCTGAAGGGTAAGGGCGGGATTTGGTCTGCGATGCACGGGATTGAATCCGTCGTGCGTAAGGACCCCGTCACAGGCGAAGAGAAGCGGAAATTTGTACCGGGCAAGATGAGCCCTGAGGCAGAACATCTCGCGACCCGTTACAGGGAAATGCGGGAGCTTGGTGCCGTTACTGATTTCATGGGTATCCAAGGCATGGAACAGATAAACAAAAAAATGTTCGACACCATGCGAGACGTGGGTGATGCAACCAAGCTTCAGAACGCGTGGAAGATGGCTAAGTCTGTTGGCGAAATAATACAAGACTACAATCTGGTTGTGGAAAACGCCGTCCGCGTTGTCTTGTTTGATCAGCTTGTCAGCAAGAACATCATGACCCCCAAGATGGCTGCTCACGCTGCGAAGAACCTGACCGTCAACTTCACCAAGGGTGGTGAACTCAAGACGATTCTTAATTCTTGGTTCTTGTTTGCGAACGTCTCCATTCAGGGCACGGCAAACATTGTCTCAGGAATAGCTAAGAGCAAACAAGTCAGACGTGTTGTCGGGGGCTGGATAGCCCTTGGATTTGTGCTGGATCAGATGAATAGTCTCTTGTCGGGAGATGAGGATGACGACGGTAGGTCCGACTATGATGAAGTGGATTTGTGGAACAAGGAGCACAATTTTATTCTGATGATGCCGGAGGGTCTCGGCTTCAAGATAACAAATAAGAATGGCTCCAACCCATCGGGGCATTATCTAAAGATGCCTCTCGCTTGGTTGTTCAATGGGTTCTTCAATATGGGCCGGGTGTTTAGCTCGCAGATGCGCGGCGGGGATACCCTCGCGAACAACACGAACAGCCTTGTCTTCGGCATGATTGATGCCCTGAACCCGCTGGGCGGGACCGGGTCTCTCCTGAATTTTGCATTTCCGACAATAGCGGACCCATTTATTGATTTGGGGACCAACAAGGACTTCACCAGAAAAAGCATCAGACCAGAACGTCTGAATTATGACGGTCCCATCTCCCAGCTTTACTGGCACAACACCAGCCCAGTCTTCAAGGGCATGGCCGAATTTATGAATGCCTTGGGTGGCGGGAACCAGTTCAAGAAGGGTGTTGGCTGGTTGGACAACAGCCCTGAGCAATATGAGTACGTCTTTGATTATTTGTTGGGCGGGGCCGGAGCCTTTATTCTCAGGACGGCCACCCCGTGGGGTGACAAGTCCATGCTGCAACAAGTGCAGAACGCCTTCTCGGACACTGAACAAGTGGACACAAACCAGATCAGCCTACTGCGTAAGTTTGTCGGTAGCGTGGGCAATATTCAGAGCACCCGGCAGTTCTATGAGAACGCCGAGAAGATACGGCTACCCCAGTATGAACTGGACAACTTCCAGAAGGCCGGGAACTGGGAGGAGGTTCGCAGAATACAGAAGGAGTATGCGCCTGAGCTACGCATCTCCAAGTTCATGAAGAACATCAACAGTGAGCTAACCAAGCAACGCCAACAGCTGAAACAGATACGCGCTAACCCCGGCATCAATGATGAACTAAAAAAGCGTATGGAAAAACAGATACAGGCGAGAATGGATTTCCTGATCAATCAGGCCAATCGCATGTATAACCAGACGGTCAGGGATGGTTCGTAATGGCTCACGAGGAAGATGACGAAACCAAATGGCATCTTGATAAGAGAGTCCCGCTGGCCCTCGTCATTTTGATCCTCGTCCAGACCGGCTCGGCTATCTGGTGGGCAGCGGCGGTAAGCGGCAGCATCTCGGCAATCGAAAAGCGTGTTGATTTTCTGGATGAGGTGAACCGCCGACAGTACGATTTGATGAGTGCCGACCGCAGCGCCAACCTTCAGACAGCTAAACAACTGGCTCGTCTGGAGGGTCTGCTACAGTCGATTGACAGACAGGTAGCGGCGGTGGTGGCTCACATACTAAAGGGTGCGACGAGATGACCTCACTCTGTCCATGCTGCCACGAACCACTGCCGGATACGGATGCGCTGGTGGTCAGTCTGGACGAGAATTGTGTGATGTACCGGGGGATAGTCTGCCACCTGACGGCCATCGAAACCGAGATCATGCACTGTCTGTATCAGGGATCGCCTGAATATTCAGATGTAGGCAGGATATTCCTCGCGGTCTATGGTGGTGGAGCACTACCGGACGGCGGGGGTTTGCGTACTCACATGACCCACATCCGGCGCAAGATGGAAGCGGCTGAAATGGATATCCAGATTGAATCGACGCAGCGTCTCAGAGGCGAAATGAATGCGTACCGATTGCGCTATGGAAATTGACCTTACCCAGAAGACCCCGCTGGTGCTGGTCCGTGAACTGGAGCGTCCGACATCCTCAACGCTTTTCGTTGTCGCCGAAGATTTTGTAGTCGGCGATTTTACCGTGCCGAAGGGAATGGCGACCGATCTTGCCTCCGTCCCGGTTCCATTCCGCAATCTCATCAGCCAGCTTACATGCGTGGAAGGCGCGATTCTGCATGACCATTTGTATAAGACCGGCGTCGTCCGACGCAAAGTTGCCGACAAGATATTCTTTGAGATGCTGAAGGATGCTGTACCCGCATATAAGCGTTACCTGATATACTGGGCTTTGAGATTGGGTGGAGCATCAAGCTACAAAGGGTGATTTTAATATGAGAAACCTTATTAAAATTTCAGTGCTATTTCTTTCATTGGCCGGGTGCACGCACGAACAGCAAATGGCTGCCGCCGCAGGTGCACAGGCTGCCGCACAGCAGGCCGACTTCAATGCTAGGGCCAAAGAGCTTCTGTGGTGCAATACGCTCACCAGCGGGGCGGAACACCGGGTCTACGGGCCGTATAAACAGAAAATGGCGGCAAGGAATATCATATGCTGGCCTGACCTGACCAACGAACAGCCACCGGAGGTCGTGGTGACGCCTCTTGCACCTCAACACCATGAACATCCGGCGACGGTGCCGGTGTTGTGAATATCACAATCCTAGCAGCCGCTATCGCTCTTGTCGGCACCATTGCCAGCGGTGCATGGATGCTCGATGGTCGTTATGCCAAGGTCGAACAGGTTGGCGTGAACAGTCAGCAGATAGCCCTAATCAGGATAGAGAACGCCGCAGCGTCGGGAAACCAACAATTGCTTAAGCGCCTATGCGACGATTTCCGGCAGGCGCATAACTGGACGCCTTCGGCTTGCAGATAACGCCACCTCCCTGCCGGGCACGGTAGAACCCTGTCGCCCGGTCACCATCCCAGTGGCGTTTAAACTTGGTCCGGCTCCTTCGATGGGGTCGGGCCATCCTTTTATGCACGTCTCCTTCCGCCCTTATAGGGCTTTATCCGTGGTGGTGGGGGACGTCGCGCCATTCGAATTCATCTTTCCAGTAATCGCCGCGTGAACTTTGAATAGTCTCACGGCGTACAAAGGATTGTTGCAAAACGTCAGCATTCCAACGGAGCGCGGGAGTCGGCTCCCAATCGCTCCACCCCATAGGTATTTCAACCATCGTTCCTCCTTCCGCACTTATGGCTTAATCTTCGTTCGGTATATCGGGCTGGTTCCTTATCTTGGCGGCTTGTTCGTCAGCAAATATGGACAAAGATGTGGCGCTACCATCTCCAAATCTTTGTCGTTTCGACGCTTCATCAAGGATGACAGCGCATTCTTCCCGTTCAGCCAGCACCTCGCTGTTTATCTTTGCCGCAAGGTTCCGGCATTCACTGGTCCGTATCTTCAGACATTCGGTGAGCCGCTCAATCTGATGGCGCTGCTTTTCAACTATCTCAAGCCACTTCTCGTTCTCTTCACGCAGTTGGGTTGGGATGTCTGTCATTTCGTGGCCGCACTTGATACAGCCTCCGTCGGCGATACCAGCACGTTCATGACATTGAGGGCACATGTCTGTCATGGCTTCTGGTTCCTTATGGCTTCTTCTATTAGCTTTGCTATCCCGTTTTCCATCGGTGTCCACAAGCTACCAGTGAAATGGTGCGTCACCTTGGCACAGCGTTCTCGTTCATCGCGTAGGGCTTGGGCTGCGTGTTCTTGGTTTCGTAGAGTCGCAGCTATATCGTCTGCCCAATCAGTCATGGCTTCTGGTCCTTCTCAGTCGTCCATGCCAATGCGGCGGTGCAGCAGGGGCAGACACACGATTGGTTATGCGTCTCGATTTGCTTGTCGATGGCAGCCTTGAGCCGCTCAATCTCTGACCATGCCCCGTCGCCCGGTTGCGCGTCACGACGCAGACGGTCTATTTCCTTGTCGAGTCGGGATATCTCGTCGTGCTGATGC
>Ga0307379_10009076_pt1 | contig 13335 bp, 13 predicted proteins | sample UN2MG_FD_202237 | JGI IMG/M metagenome (GOLD analysis project Ga0307379, IMG submission 202237) | Soil microbial communities from Risofladan, Vaasa, Finland - UN-2 | ecosystem: Environmental > Terrestrial > Soil > Coastal area > Acid sulfate soil | place: Finland: Risofladan, Vaasa | collected...
CGGTGATGCCGTCGGCGAGCGCGCTGTAGCTCATGACCAGGCGATGGCGGAGCACGTCCGGCGCGAGCGCCATGATGTCTGACGGCAGCACGTAACGGCGGCCGTGGAGAAGCGCCATGGCTCGTGCCCCGTGGATAAGGTTGATCGAGCCGCGCGGACTCGCGCCGTACGAAACATAGCTCTCGAGCTCCGGCGCGCCCCAGTAGGCGAGCTTGCGGGTCGCCTCGACGAGACCGACCGCGTAGCTGATCAGGCGCGGGTCGACGTAGACCTCGGTAACGGTCTGCTGGAGACGGAGCAGACCAGCCGCATCGAGGATCTCGCGCGACGGTGCGGCCGCCACGAGCGAGCGGGCCACGATCTGGGCCTCGTCGGTCGCGTTCGGATAGTCGAGCAGGATCTTGAGCATGAACCGGTCGACCTGTGCCTCGGGCAACGGGTAGGTGCCCTCGGCCTCGATCGGGTTCTCGGTGGCCAGGACGAGGAACGGCGTCGGGACCTTGAAGGTGTCGTGGCCGATCGTGACCTGGTGCTCCTGCATGACCTCGAGGAGGGCGGACTGCACCTTGGCGGGCGCCCGGTTGATCTCATCAGCGAGGAGGAAGTTGGCGAAGACCGGACCCTGCTCGACCTCGAATGAGCCCGTGTCCGGTCGGTAGATCCGGGTTCCGACCAGGTCGGATGGCATGAGGTCCGGAGTGAACTGGATCCGCTTGAAGGTGCCACCGAGTACATCCGCCAGGGTCTTGATGGTGAGCGTCTTGGCCAGGCCAGGGACGCCTTCGAGCAGCAGATGGCCGCCGCTCAGCAGCCCGACGAGGATCCGTTCGAGCATCTCGTCCTGACCGACGATGACTCGCCGGATCTCGAACAGGATCGCCTCGGCCGTGGCGCGAGGATCGTTCGGATCGGGGAGGGCGCGGAGGTCGGCGGCAGTCGGCTTGGGCGTCGAGTCAGTCATGGCAGTCTCCGGAGGCAGGGTCGAGAGGGCACCGACATGACGGTGCGTTACCTCGACGTTCGCCGAGTTTTCTGAGGGTTCTCTGAGAACGCGGGCCCGCCCGGCTAACGTTTCGAAACCTTCGACGATCAGTGCCCGGCGGGTGCGTGCGCGCCCGGCCCGAGCGGCCGGCGGCCCGGCGGCGCGGCCCGGTCCCAGCGGCGCGGCGGCCCCAGCGGCGCGGCCCGGTCCCAGCGGCCGGCGGCCAGCGCCCGGCGGCCCCGGCGGCCCGGCCAGCGCCCCGGCGGCCCCGGCGGCCAGCGGCGCGGCCCGGTCCCAGCGGCGCGGCCCGGCCCCAGCGGCGCGGCCCGGCGGCGCGGCCCCAGCGGCCGGCGGCCCCAGCGGCGCGGCCCGGTCCCAGCGGCGCGGCGGCCAGCGCCCGGCGACTCAACCTGGCGAGATTCCCATGGGGGGGACGCTATGTTCGAATTGACGGGCTATCGATGGCGTTCGTGGGTCCGGGGTGGCACGTTCCACGCTCAGGTCCCACGAAATCGCTCGCGAATCTGGGTCTGCTGGCCTCGCGACCGACCGTAGCGTTCCGTGGGTGAGAATCCTGCCAGGTTGTGGGGCTGATGGGCTTTGGGCCGTGGACGGCCGTGGCCGTGGGCTGATGGGCTTTGGGCCGTGGACGGCCGTGGCCGTGGGCTGATGGGCTTTGGGCCGTGGACGGCCGTGGACGGCCGTGGCGGGGGTAGCCCGACCCGAGGTCCGGGCTCCGACCCGGGCTCCGACCCGCGCCTAGTGTTCGGTGGCGCCCGTGAAGGTCCAGCCGTCGATGCGGACGGCGGGCACGACGACTCCGCCCAGGAACCCCCGGAGCGCCTTGCGTTCCCGGGCCACCGCCACGGTCCCGGCCAGCGCATCGAGGTAGCTCTGCGTGTATCGGAGGTTCCGGACCGGTCCCACGATCTGTCCGCCCTCCACGAGGAATGTCCCGTCGCGGGTCATCCCGGTGACGATCGCAAGCTTTGGGTGAACCGGGTTCGTGTAATGGAAACGGGTCACGAGCAGACCGCGATCGAGACCGGCGATGAGTTCCTCGCGCGACGACGATCCGGCTTCCATGACCATGTTGAGCGGGAATGGGCCCCAGGGGTTCGGTGCCGGCAAACCATGCCCGGTCGATGCCACGCCTGAACGGGATGCGGTCTGGGCGTCGTAGACGACGTCGCGGCAGATCCCCTGTTCGACGAGTGAGACGCGCTGCTTGGCGACCCCCTCGAAATCAAAACAGAGGGGCAGGCCGGCCGGATCGTAGCCGTCGTCGACGATCGTCACGAGATCACTTCCGATGCGACGGCCGGGCTCAGCGAAGCTCCGGCCTTCCTGGACCGCCAGGGCGGAGAACCCGAGGTAGCCGAGCATGTCCACGATGTCGACGACCGCGTACTCCTCGAGGACGACCGGATAGTCGCCGGGCCCGATCGAAACCGCGTCGGCCGTCGCCCGCGCCTTGGACGCAGCCTCCCGGCCGATCGCGGCAGCGTCGATCGTCGACGCATCGACGGCCGCGGATTCGGCGTAGCCCGTCCCGCCGCCGGCGCCCATCGAGACCGTGATGAGTTGCGATGTCGTCCTCGTCCCCGCCGCCCGCGTGCCATTCGAGTTGGCGATGGCCATTGATTCGAGGCTGGTCGCGAACGAACCATAGGCCGTGACCTCGAGATGATCTGCGGCGGCGATGACTTCACGGACGGCCTCGGCCCGAAACTCGGGACTTGCCGTCGCGGTCATCTGGCTATAGGCCTCGCTGACATCGCGGATCTCAGTGGGCCCCGGAAGCCCGCCCCAGTCGTCGAGTTCCTCGACGACTCGGGCGATGGCCGTGGCGTTTTCGGCCAGGCGTCGCAGACCTTCCGCGTCCGTTCGACCGGATGACGCGACACCGACCCGCTTCCCGACGACGACCCGGAGATTGATCGTGACGTTCGTCTCGGCGACGTTCTGGTGGATCTCGCTATTGGCGAACCGGGTCAACGCGGAGTCGTCGGCGGTGACCAGCGCCTCGGCCTCCGTGACGCCGTCGCGGAGCACCGCTGCCAACGCCGCTTCGGCGAGCGTCAACGCGTCCTGGGCTCGATCGTCGTGGATCACGTCAGGCGCTCGCTACCACTTGCCGACGCCGACCTGGACGTCGCGGAACCGCGCGCCCGGGACCGCGTGGCCGACATGTCCGGTCTGCCCCGGCTCGCCCTTGCCGCAGTTGGGCGTGCCGAGCATGACGTAGCTCGATTCGTCGCCGACCGCGTCGCACGAGCGCCAGAACTCATAGGTGATCCCGGTGTAGGTCGGGTTCTTGAACAGGCGGCCCTTCTTGCCGCCTTTGATCTCGTAGGCGACCTCCGTCGCGAACTGGAAATTGAGCCGGCGGTCATCGATCGACCACGAGCGGTTCGAGGCCAGGTACAGGCCGTCGTCCGTGTCGGCCACGATGTCATCGAGACTCATCCCGGGCTTGGGCAGCAGGTTGATGTTGGTCATTCGGATCAGCGGGATACGATTCCAGCCGTCGGCCCGCATGGCGCCCCCACTCTGGCGACCGATCCGCGGCGCGGTCTCACGGCTTGACAGGTAGCCCACGAAGATGCCGTTCCGGATGAGCGGCACGGCCTGGGCTGCCACGCCTTCGTCATCCCACCCGAAGGTGCCCATCCCGCCCGGCGCGGTCGCATCGGCAACGATGTCGATGAGGTCGGAGCCATAACGGAACCCCTCGTCGAGTTTGTCCGTGGTCAGGAAACTCGTGCCCGCGTATGACGCCTCCGTCCCGAAGACACGATCGAGTTCGGTCGGATGACCGCACGACTCGTGGACCTGGAGGTAGAGCTGGCTCGGATCCAGGACGATCGTGAACCGGCCGGACGGGCACTGCGGCGCGGTCAGCAGTTCGACCGCCTGGGCGGCCAGGGGTTCGGCGCGTTCGGCCAGGCCAAGGCCCCGGATGTACTCGTAGCCGGCCGCCTGCCAGCCGCCGCCCGAGTCCGGGTAGCTCCGTCGCTGGTGCTCGTCGCCGTCGACGGCGTTGGCCTCGATCGCCGAGCCCACGTGGGTGATGACCTGCTCGGTCAGGCTGCCGTCGGTGGCCGCGAAGGTCTTCCATTCGCGTTGCGCCGCGTAGCTCGACTCGGTATAGGCGATCCCTGGGACCGCGGCCGCGGCCTGGTCCGCCGCCAGAAGGTCGGCGATCTTGGTCTCGAGCGGGACCTCGAACGGGTCTTCCACGCAGGGAGTTTCAAACGTGCCGTTCGCGGGCGGTCGGTCATCGAGTCGGGTCTGGTGGCGAAGGGCCGTGGCACTCGCCCGGGCGATCCGGACCGCCTCGGCGGCGACACGATCCGCTTCCGGCGCCGTCAGGATGTGCGACGACGCAAATCCCCAGGCCCCGTCCACGAGGACGCGAACCCCAAAGCCTTCGGTCTCCCCTGAGGCCACGCCCTCGACCCGACCGGTCTTGATCGCGATGCTCTCCTCGAGGCGCCGGACCAGACGCACGTCGGCGTAGCTCGCGCCCTTGGCGGAGGCCGTGTCGAGGGCGCGCTGGGTCAGATCACGCATGCGCGGCGGAGCGTACCAGATGACGGCCGTCGGGCCCGTCTGGTGTTCGCCGCCACGCCACGGTCGGATACACTCGGCCAGTGACCCGTCTCCGGACTCCGACCCACGGCTGGTTCATCACCATCGAAGGACCGGAGGGGGCCGGCAAGACGACCCAGGCGGTCGCCCTGGCGAGGCACCTTGAGCGGTCCGGTCTGGACGTTCACCTGACCCGCGAGCCAGGCGGGACCTGGCTAGGCGAACGCATTCGCGAGGTGATCCTCGCCCGGACCGATGCCGACGCCACTACGGACCCGCTGACCGACGCGCTGCTCTTCAGCGCCGCTCGTCGCCAACTCGTCAGCGAGGTCATCCGCCCGGCGCTGGCTGTCGGACAAACCATCCTGTGCGTCCGCTTCGCCGACTCGACCCTGGCCTACCAAGGATATGGAGCGGGGATCCCGCTCGCCCAGCTTCGAGATCTGGAACGAGCCGCCACGGACGGCTTGCGGCCCGACCTGACCATCCTGCTCGACCTGCCGATCGAGGACGGGTTGGCGCGCAAGGCGCCGGAGGAGGTGACCCGCTTCGAGGCGGAGTTTGACCTGGCGTTCCACCGCCGAGTCCGCGCCGGCTTTCTCGATCTTGCTGAAAGCGAACCCGATCGCTTCGTGGTTGTCGATGCGAGCGAACCGGCCGAGCAGGTCGCAGCCGCAGCTGCAGCCGCCCTTGACCGGTTGATCGGCTAGACGCTCGGCTCCAACGCAGAAGCGACCGTTCCTCGCCCATCGCCTCGGGCTCGCTCCAGTCCCTCTGTCGCGGCGGCGATCAACGCCTGGGCGTCGGCGCCGTCGCCTGGGAAGCGGGCCACTCCCGCCGATACGGTGATCGGTCGCCCAGCCACATCGGGCAGGGCGGCGATGCCATCGAGGACCCGCTGGGCGACCACCATCCCAGCCGCGCCGGGCGCGATCAGGACGAACTCGTCGCCACCGATCCGACCGACCGTGTCGATGAGGCGGACCGACTCCGAGAGCACGGCGGCCACGCGTCGCAGGACGTCATCGCCCGCTTCATGGCCACCTTCCTGGTTGGTCGCCTGGAAATCATCGATATCGAACATCGCGAGCGAGACCTCACCGCCCTGACGGCTGGCGCGGGCGAGCTCAGTTTCAAGGATCCGCCCGACGGTCCGTTCGTTGGCGAGCCCCGTCAATGGGTCCGTGTGGGCCATCCGCTCGAACCACTCGGAGCGCTCGGCGGCGGTCGACGCCAGCCGGGCCCGATCGACGGCGATGGCGGCCAGCGACGCGAGGGCTGTCAGCGTCTGGCGCTCCGGATCGTCGAGTCCGCGCGGTGACGGCCACCCGAAACCGATCGATCCGACCGCCGCGTGGACGCCGCCGCTGGTCACGACCAGTGGCAGGTAGGCCCCGACGAAGGAGCTGCCGTCCGGCGTCATGGACGCCCGGTCGAAGGTCACCTCGCGCATGTTCGCGGCGGAGGCGAACGGATGGGCTGGATCCGCGAGGTCGTCACCAAGACGGCTGATCGCCGCATCGTCCATGCCGTGCGAGGCTGCGACCTGGAGACCTTGACGGTCGGGGTCGGCCACGATGATCGCGCCGAACGTCGGTTGAACGGCAGTAACGGCGGCGGCGAGGATGCCAAGGAGGATCGAGTCGAGATCCTCGCCCGTCGCGAGTGAGTCGATGGCCGCGGTAATGGCCAGGCGCGGATCGCTGGATCGTCGATCGGTCGACACGGATGACTCCTGCGGCAGGTGGGAAGTCGCATCGTACACCTCGACGTTGACCCCGGTCGCCTGCGGAGTCGATACTCCGCGCGTGAAACTTGTTGTCGCCATCGTTCACAGCGAGGACGCAGGCGTCCTCGTCAACGCGCTGCTCGACAAGGAATTCCGAGCGACCCGTATGCAAAGTTCGGGTGGGTTTCTCAAGCAGTCCAACGCGACGATCATCCTCGGCGTCGAAGATGGGGACGTCGACGAGGTCATGGGCATCGTCCGCACCAATTGCACGTCACGGACCCAGGTCGTGAATCCGATGCCGCCGATCATGGAGCCGGGCGAATTCTTCATGCCCTATCCGCTCGAGGTCGAGGTCGGCGGGGCGACGGTCTTCGTCATGCCCGTCGAGCGCTTCGAGCGCCTGTGACCCTGACGGCGACCTGGGTCGACAGTCTCGAACCCGGCGCACCCGATATCGTGGCGGCATGGCGGGGCGTGGGCACCGGTCGGTTCATCAGTGTTCGGCGAGAAGTCCGGCGACGGGCGGGCGACGGCTCGGCCATGAGCGTCGCGGCGCAACTTGCGGCCTTGACCGACGCGCTCACCTCGTTCGTGCAGGATGCCTCCGAGGAAGTCCTCAGGTTGCCCGGCGGTGAGGACGACTGGAATGTCGCCCAGGCGATCGGACATGACTGCGAGGCTCGGGCCGGCCTGTGCCTGGCCGCCTCCCTGGCCGCCTCCGGACGATGGCCGGGCAGTGCTCCGGCGGTCGTGCCGGGTGTCCCCGGCCCACCAGATGCCGATCGGGCGATGCTCATTCGCAAGATCGCCCAAAGCCAGCGTTTGATCGATCGATCGGCGCGGACCGTGGCCGGGCACGAGACCGACCCCTGTCCGCTCGAGCACCCCCTCGTCGGCCACCTCCGCTGCGGGGAGTGGCTGGTCTTCGCCGGTGTCCACGATCTGATGCACCTCGAGCAACTGCACACCCTCGACCACACCTCCACGGCCCTGTCATGACCCCCTTCCGACCGGATATCGTCGATTGCTGGATGTTCCGCGTCCCGACCACGGCACGCGGTGTCGACCGGCCGGAGATCCTGCTGATCCGGCGCTCGCCCGGGCGGATCCTCCCGGGACTCTGGCAATGCGTCTCCGGCTCGCTCGAGCCGGGCGAGCGAGTCGCGGCGGCGGCCCTGCGGGAGCTCACCGAGGAGACCGGCTTTGGGCCTGCCGACATCGAGGCGTTCTATGACCTTGATCTGGTCAACCAGTTCCATGAGCCCACCTACGACGCGATCGTCACCGCCGCCGTCTTCGCCGTTCGACTCCGGCCGAATGCCGAACCCCATCTGTCCGCCGAGCACGATGATCTGCGCTGGCATGACCTGGACGAAGCGCATCAGCAGGTCATCTGGCCGGGCTATCGGACCGCGGTCGAGCGGATCCGCGACGACCTGTCCGAGCCCGAACGTGCCGCCTGGTTCGAGCTGACACTCGACGGCGACCGGGCCGAATCGGACCATCGGTCACCGAAGCTGACGCGCTGGTAGACTCGGCGCAGGAGGGCATCGTGATCGACCGAACGGCAGGGTCAATGGATTCGGGGATCGCGACCGCGGCGCAGCGCCGCGTCTTCCATTCGAAGGTTGACACGATCCGTCCGACCTACGGATTCGAGGATGTTTCCCTCGCGCCCGGGATCGATACCATCGAGCCGACCGACGTGGATTTCGAGCAGTCGTTCGCGGGGATCGACCTCGCGATCCCCATCCTCGCCTCAGCCATGGATGCGGTCGTCGACCCGGCGTTTGCCGGCACGCTCGCCCGGTTGGGTGGGCTGGCTGTCATGAATCTAGAGGGCGTCCAGACCCGGTATGAGGAACCCGACGCCATCCTCGAACGGATCGCGAACGCGCCGACAGACGAGGTCCAGGACCTGCTGTTCGAGGCCTACCAGGCGCCCGTCCGCGAGGATCTCATCGCCCGACGTCTTGCCGAGATCCGCGCCGCCGGCTCGCCCGTCGCTGTCGCCGCGACGCCAGCCGCAGCGCGACGGTTCGGGCTCTACTGCGCGGACCACGGAGCGGATCTGTTCCTTGTCCAAAGCCAGGTCTCCTCGGCCCGTCACATCGCCAGCGAGTACGACCCCCTATCGCTCGCGGAGTTCGCACGCCAGATGCCGATCCCCGTGGCGGTCGGCAACACGACCAACGCCGAGGCTGCGTTCGCATTGATGGAACAGGGGGCCGCGGCCGTGTTCGTCGGCGTCGGGCCGGGCGCGGCGTGCACGACCAGGGAGGTACTGGGCATCGGCATCCCTCAGGTGACGGCCATCAGCGACGTAGCGGCCGCCCGGGATGCCTTCCTCACGGAGACGGGTCGGTATGTTCCCGTCGTGGCCGATGGAGGGATGCGCCGAGGGGGCGAGCTGGCCAAGGCCATCGCGGCGGGGGCCGATGCGCTCATGATCGGTTCGCCGTTGGCGCGCGCCGAGGAGGCTCCTGGCCGAGGAATGAACTGGGGGATGGCCGCACCCTCGCCGACGCTGCCTCGCGGCACTCGCATCAAGGTCGGGACGGTGGGCACCCTGGAGCGGATCCTGTTTGGCCCGGCTCATGTCACCGACGGCTCGGAAAACCTCATCGGTGCCCTTCGTCAATCGATGGCCGCCCTCGGCGCTCGAACGGTGCGCGACATGCAGCGGGTCGAGATGGTCTATGCGCCATCCACCCAGACCGAGGGCAAGTCCTGGCAACGGAACGGCTGACCATCTGGCGCTGCGGTCGAACACCGTGCTCGAGGACGCGTCGATGGAAGACGAGCTCGTCAGGTCGGGACGCTTCGTCAGGATCGTGGCGCGCGGGGCGCAGACCGGTCAGGCGCGGGTCGTGACCGTCGGTTTCGTGATGGAGACCACTGAGGCCGATGCCGCGTTGTTCGTGGCCGCCGCGTCGGGGACGACGGCCTGGGCCCGAAACCTGTTGGCCGATCCGGGCTGCCACGTGACGGTCGGGGAGCGATCGTTCGATGCCGTCGCCGAGGAGTTGCCGCCGGCTGATCATGCCCGGGCGATCCGCGAACTCATCCTGCGTTATGGGACGCCGGCCGAGTCGCTGGGCAGCGGTCCTTCCTTCCGTCTCCGGCCCGTGGCGGGCGAGCTCGCGTGAGTGTCACCGTCGAGGTCTCGACGCGGATCGGGCGACCGCCGACCACCGTCTTCGCCGCGCTGATCGATGTCGACCGGTATCCGGAGTGGCTCATCGCATCCGGGATCGTGCGAGTCGAGCGACTCGATCCGATCGCGCCATTGGCGGTCGGGTCTGCCCTGCGGATCAGCCAGACCGTCGCGGGTCGATCGACCATCCTCGACGGGCGGGTGACCCTCCTCGAGCCGGACATGGCGCTCGGGTTGGGCGGCAAGGACAAGGACGGCGTGACGATCGAGATCAATGCCAGGGTCGCCGCCGAGGACCTGGCAACGAGCCTGCACTGGTCGCTGCGACTGGGTCTACCACTGCGCTACCGGATGTTCGAATCGATGGTCGCGCCGCAGGCTCGCCGGGCGGCCTCGCTGGACATCGAAGCCCTCAAACGTCGGTTGGAGTCGGTCCCCGCCGACTGAGCCAGCGATGGGTACGTCTCGACCCTTGGCTTGGGTTCCTGCTACCCGTCTTCGAGGCGGTAGACAAGGTTGGCCGTGAGCCGGTCGTTTCCTCTTGCCGAATGGAGTCGCTGGCCAATCGCCGGTCGTCGGTTCCAGGTAGGCAAGGCTTTGGGCAGGGCTGAGGGTCCAGTGACGGTCAGGCCTCCGGTGCTGATCCGTGGCCGTTTTCCTTCGGGGTGATCGCGATTGACTCCCGCTCGTTCGAGTTCTGCGTGTCGCTTGGTAAGGAGGGAACGAGATAGGCCGGGTGCGCCGGCGGCGATCTCGTTGAAGCCGTGACACCCATAGAGGATGTTGCGCATGATCATTGGTGTCCATCGTTCGGCGAACACCTCGGCTCCTCGCGCAACCGGGCAGCTCTGCTGATAAGAATGCATAGGTCACTCTCTCTCGACCGAGGTGTCCGGGGCTAGTGCTGTTTCTGTACTTTACCGACCCAGGTACATGAAACTGAGCAACTCGGACGAATTGAGCAACCTGAACGTCACGACGAGTCGGCCGGACGGCAGACGGCTATCCTCGGTCCCGCATGGTCGACACGTTGAGTCTGTACGAGCGCTCGGGCGGCACCCCGTTCTTCGAGGGGCTCGTCAACTGTTTCTACGAGGGCGTCGAAGGGGACCCGATCCTGCGCCCGATCTACCCAGAGCTCGACCTCGCCGGGGCGCGCCACCGACTTACGCTGTTCCTGATCCAGTACTGGGGCGGACCGACGATCTACAACGACGAGCGAGGGCACCCGCGCCTGCGGATGCGCCACGCCCCGTTTGCCATCGGCCCGGCGGAACGGGATCGATGGCTGGTCCACATGCGTGCGGCCGTGGCCGAGATGCATCCGGTCGACGATGTCGCCGCGGAACTCGAGCACTACTTCACGATGGCCGCGGAGGCGATGCGCAATCGCGATTGACCGTGAGTAGAGCCGGGTCGGATGACGTCCGACCCGGCTCCTGGCCCGGCTCCGGTCGGCGCAGACCGGAGCCGACGCTGGTTGCCAGAGACGGTATGCACCCGAGTCCTACCGCTGGGGCTAGTGGCCAGACAACGTCGATTCCGTCCCTCGCGTCACGCTCGCCCAAGGCCTGACTGACCAGGAGACCCGCTACCGGATCGTCGCCACGGCCGTCCCATTCCGTGACACACGGCCGTCCCATTCCGTGACATAAGACCCGGGCGCATATCTCGACGGTCAAGAGGTTGGCTACGCGGCAGGGACCAGACCCAAGACTCGCCGCTTCGTGTGCCGCCGGGGCCGACGCGCAGCGCCCCGAGACGGACCTTCAGGGCCGGTTAGACTGGCCACCAGACAGTCGGAGGTGGAGGGCGGATTGGCGGAAGCGACCGGGTCGACAGGGAGCAGCGCGGACGAAGGCCCGGCGGGCCCACCCGATGAAACCCCAGACGGCTCACAGGAGCGCGGGAAGACGGTCCACGGTGAGGCCGCCAATGCCGGTCATCGAGTCCTCGCCCCGGACGACGCCGAGGTGGAGGCCTATCTTGAGGCCGCGCTCAAGGCTCCGCCCCCAGAGCGATCACCGGACGATCGCCCAGCCGGTGCTGACCAGGCCCCTGCAGGAACGGTTGCCGTCCTCGATTTTGGAGGCCAGTTCGCCCAACTCATCGCCAGGCGCGTCCGCGAACTCGACGTCTATTCGGAATTACTTCCCCACGACACCACCTTTGAGGAGCTCGAGCGTCGCGGCACTCGAGCGATCATCCTGTCGGGCGGCCCGATGTCGGTCTACGACCCAGATGCGCCGCGACCGGATCCGGCGATCTGGTCGGGCAAGATCCCGGTCCTCGGGATCTGCTACGGCGCCCAGATGATGGCCCTCGAGCTCGGCGGGGATGTCCTGCCCGCCGATCGTCGCGAGTACGGCCCGGCGAATGTCACCATCACCGACGAAGTCGGGCTGTTCGAGAACATCGACCGCGAGCAACCGGTCTGGATGAGCCACGGCGACTCGATCACCCGACTGCCTGAGGGGTTTCGGGCGACCGCTCAGTCCGATTCGACGCCATACGCGGGCCTGGCCGCCCCGGACAGGAACCTCTACGGCATCCAGTTCCATCCTGAGGTCGTCCACACCCCCCGCGGGCGTCAGGTCCTGCGTAACTTCGTCGAGGGGATCGCGGGGATCGCCCCGACCTGGACGGCCGCCAATTTCATCGATACCACGGTCGCCGGGATCCGCGAGCGGGTCGACCGTCACGCCGAGAGGACGAGTTCCGACGGCCTGGTGATCTGTGCCCTGTCCGGCGGCGTCGATTCGGCGGTCGCCGCGGCCCTCGTCCACCGCGCGGTCGGGGATCGATTGACCTGTATTTACGTCGATCACGGCCTGATGCGCAAGAAGGAATCCGAGCTGCTCCGGGTGACCTTCGAGCGCGATCTCGGGATGAACCTGGTCATGGTCGACGCTCGCGATCGGTTCCTCGCCCGGCTGGTTGGCGTGGAGGACCCGGAAGAGAAGCGGCGGATCATCGGCGACGAATTCATCCGGGTCTTCGAAGAGGAGGCGGCCAAGCTCGGCAGCATCGATTTCCTGACCCAGGGGACGCTCTACCCCGACGTCATCGAGTCGGCCACGTCGGAGACGAAGACCGCCCAGAAGATCAAGACCCATCACAACGTTGGGGGCCTGCCCGCGGATCTTCGGTTCCAGCTCATCGAGCCGCTCCGCTATCTCTTCAAGGACGAAGTCCGCAAGGTCGGGCTGGAGATGGGGCTCCCGGAGGCGATGGTTCTGCGCCAACCCTTCCCGGGACCGGGTCTCGCGATCCGGATCATCGGTGAGGTCACGTCCGAGCGACTCGAGACGCTGCGCGAGGCCGATTGGATCGTCATCGACGAGATCAAGGGCGCGAACCTGTATCGAAGCCTTTGGCAGTCGTTCGCGATCCTCACGCCCGTTCGCTCGGTCGGAGTGATGGGCGATGGTCGGACATATGCCAACGTCGTCGCGATCCGGGCCGTCACGAGCGAGGACGGGATGACCGCCGATTGGGCCAAGCTCCCATACGACGTACTGGGCAAGATCTCTGCGCGGATCGTCAACGAAGTGCCGGGCGTCAACCGCGTGGTCTACGACATCAGCTCCAAGCCGCCGGCCACGATCGAGTGGGAATGACCGTCCTGTTCGGCACCTGACTGATGGGCCATCGCATCGGCGTCGCAACGCGCTAGGATTTCCACCATGGTCAATTCGAAACCATCCGCCGACCAACCATCGGATCTCGTCTGTCCGTGGTGTTCGGGCGCTCTCGCACCGGCCGCGAAGGACTGCCCATCGTGCGGTGCCCAGCTCATCGCCGATAGCGAGTCTGATCTACCCGGCCTGACCACGGTCGATCCTCGGCCTCGCCGGGCCGAGGCCAGTC
>Ga0307379_10009077_pt1 | contig 13335 bp, 13 predicted proteins | sample UN2MG_FD_202237 | JGI IMG/M metagenome (GOLD analysis project Ga0307379, IMG submission 202237) | Soil microbial communities from Risofladan, Vaasa, Finland - UN-2 | ecosystem: Environmental > Terrestrial > Soil > Coastal area > Acid sulfate soil | place: Finland: Risofladan, Vaasa | collected...
GATTGGTGACCCATGTATTTCGTCGGGGCTGGCTGGCCTGCTAAAGGTCTTCCATGATTTTGAAGTTAAAATCGTGCCCGGCATAAGTTCAGTCCAGATGGCGGCAGCCACCGCCCGGATAAACCTGGATGAATCGGTAATCATCTCTTTCCATGATAGCGACGACGATTTAGAAGAGAAGCGGAGATTCATGCTCGATGTGTTCCGCCGAAAAAGGCACTTGATAATCATTACCGGTCCGGAACAGAAGCCAGATGAAACAGCAAATTACTTAATAAATAATGGCATCAGCAAAACCACGCCAGCAGTCGTATGTGAGAATTTAACCCTTGAGGATGAAAAGATATTCCGGGGAGCATTGATGGAGGTTATTCCAAGGCAGTTTTCCTGGCTATCAGTGATGGTTGTAAAGCGAGGAGATTCTTCATGAATGTTTATCACATCACCTATGCTCCCACGGTAAAAACTGCACACCTCTACTTCTGGGGCTGTAACCTGAGCTGTCGAGGCTGTGTGCGCCTAAAGGAGACATACAATTACCATATTGAAGCTAGTATCTTCAACGAAACAAGCAAAAACCCTCGAGTCCCTGAACGCTTCTTAGACTTGGAAGAAGTAATGCAAATCTTAGGGAAGCTGGAGGTGAGAAAGGTCTTTTTTATGGGCGCCGAGCCTGCCACTGACCCCAAGTTGCCCCAACTGGCAGAGGCCCTTCATCAAGAATTCAAAAGCCATAATATTCTCCTGACCAATGGCTTCAAACTCATCGACCTGAAGCACATAGATGAGGTGGCATTCAGTATAAAGGCTGTTACCGATAGTCTTCATCGCCATTACACCGGGAAATCCAATAAAAAAGCCCTGGCGAACTTCGCTAGCCTCTATAACTCGGGCGTAAAGCTAAGAGCCGAGAGCGTCCTGATTCCTGAATATATCGACTACCCGGAGATTGAAAACATTGCCAAGTTTATCGGGGCAGTGTACCAAGGCATCCCCTACCGGATAGACGCCTATATCCCCACCGGGGCTAATCCCTGGCGGCGACCCACCCCCCAGGAAATGAAAAGGGCGGTCAGCACCGCCCAAAAAAACCTCTTCAATGTCTCCTGTTTGACCGGAAATGAAAAGCTGAAATTTAACGTCTTGAGGGTTTTTTAACATGCCTTTTAGTCAGAGTTTACATGGCAAAACCCCGCCAACCCAGCTCCTTCGCTGGCATGGCCGCATATACGGCATCCTGGGCCTTCTCATCCTGCTGGTAGTGATGGCGGCACTGGCCACCACCATCGGCAGTGTTGAAATCCCCTTTTTAACCACTTCCGGCATTCTGCTTTCCAGATTGCCCTTTATTGAGATGACTCCTACCTGGGCCAGCGCTCTGGAGACCATAATTCTGGAAATAAGACTGCCCAGGATTATTCTGGCTGGAATCGTTGGCGCCGCCCTGGCAATAGCCGGAGCCACCTACCAGGGACTCTTCCGCAACCCGCTGGCCGACCCTTACTTAATCGGTGTAGCTCAGGGGGCTGCGCTGGGGGCTGTTATTGGCTTCCTGCTTCCCTCTACCTGGCACGTCATGGGGATTGGGATTATTCCCGTGTTCGCTTTCACCGGGGCACTGGCCAGCACCGCAATTGTTTACGGCTTGTCCCGGGTGGGCAGGACCGTGCCCGTGGCTACCCTTATCCTCGCCGGAGTAGCCTTAGGCGCGCTCCTGGGGTCGATTGTTTCCTATCTCATCATTTCCAGCGAGGAAAAGATGCACGGTATTCTCTTCTGGCTGATGGGCAGTTTCTCCATGAGCCAGTGGACAGAGGTAAAAATTGTCCTGCCTTATGTGGTGGTGGGTATAGTTGTCATCCTGCTCTACGCCCGTCCCCTGAATGTGATGCAGCTTGACGAGGAGCAGGCCCAGCAGCTGGGAATCAATGTGGAAAGAGTCAAGCTGGTTCTCCTTATTGCAGCTACCCTGATTACGGCTGCTGCCGTTTCTTTCGTGGGCACCATCGGCTTTGTCGGTATCATCATCCCCCACACCGTACGACTCATCTGGGGTGCCGACCACCGTTTTCTGCTGCCCCTGTCAGTCCTCACCGGTGCCACCTTCCTGATTATCGCCGACCTGATAGCCCGCACCGTTCTGGCACCTGCCGAGATACCAATAGGAGTAATTACCGCTCTCTGTGGAGCACCTTTCTTCCTCTACTTATTACGGCGCCGGAAGCGAATAATTTTCTGAGGTCGCAATGATTAAGATAGAAACGCAGAATATCGAGCTCAGCTACGGACACAAAGCAGTATTGAAGGATATTACCTTCCAGGTAATGCCCGGAGAGATGGTCGGGCTTATCGGGCCAAACGGTTGCGGCAAGTCAACTCTCATCCGGGCTATAAGCCGCATTATTTCTCCCCATTCAGGAAAGATAGTGCTGGATGGGAAAGATATAGCCAGGATACCAAGACGGGACTTGGCCCGCCTGCTTGGCGTAGTCCCACAAATGCCGCTGCTTCCCAGCGCCTTTACCGCCTTTGAAATAGTGCTCATGGGCAGGAACCCCCACCTCGGTCCTTTCCAGTATGAAGGGCAAAAAGAACTGGCCATAGCCTGGCAGGCCATGGAAAGGACAGGGACTCAATCCCTCGCCCAGCGGAGAATAAACGAGCTTTCCGGCGGAGAGATACAATGCCTGCTCATTGCCCGTGTTCTTGCCCAGGAAACAAAAGCAATCCTACTGGACGAGCCAACGGCAAACCTGGACATCGGTCACCAGTTGGAAATCCTTGACCTGATAAAGAACCTCTGCTCGGAGAATAACCTTACAGTCTTAGCCGCCCTGCATGATTTAAACCTCGCCGCGCAATACTGCGACCGGCTAATCCTGATAAATGACGGGCGGATTCGGGCTGAGGGAATACCCGAAGAGGTTATCACTCCTCAGAACATCAAAGAGGTCTACGGTGCGGAGAGTTGTGTATATACCCACCCGGTTAACGGACTCCCCGTTGTCCTGCTCAATGCCGGCAATGGCAAGTTAGCCACGCATGGAGATTTGATAAAGGAAGTATAATTATGGAGACTTCACTCATATTGCTACTAGCCATAATTATTGATTTAGCGCTGGGAGAACCGCCCAGGCTTATCCACCCCGTCGTATGGATGGGGAAGATGGCTTCACTCCTGGAAAAGAGCAACATCATTCAATCCCGCGCAGTCCAGTTCCTTTATGGAACAGGAATGGTATTAATAATCATGGGAGTTTTTATAACTCCTGCCTACTTTCTGCTTCTCTACCTGAAGAGTGCCAGCACCGCTGCCTATGTGATTGTCGGGGCGGTGCTCCTCAAAACCACCTTCTCCCTGAGAGAATTGAGGCAAACTGCGCTCAGTATCAGGAGACTTCTAATGGAGGAAAAGCTGGACGAAGCGCGCTTTGAACTGCGCTCACTGGTCAGTCGTGATACGCAGGGACTGCCCAAACCGCTGCTGGTATCGGCTACCGTGGAGTCAGTAGCCGAGAGCACCAACGACAGTTTCATTGCGCCTCTGTTCTACTTTCTACTGCTCGGCGTCCCCGGAGCAATTGCCTACCGGGTGGTCAATACCCTGGATGCCATGGTGGGTTACCACGGAAAATACGAGTACCTGGGCAAATTTGCCAGCCGGCTGGATGATATACTTAACTTTATACCGGCGAGACTGACGGCGCTGCTCCTGGTTCTGGCTGCCTTTCTATCCCGGCGAGACGGGCGAGCCTCATGGCGAACCGCCCTCAGCGAACATAGTAAAACCGAGAGTCCCAACGCCGGCTGGACCATAGCCGCAGTTGCCGGTGCCCTCAATGTGCAGCTGGAAAAGGTCGGGCACTACAAACTGGGCAGGGCAAGCACACCCCCAGTACCGGAAACTATTGGTACTTCAATAAAACTGATGCAAACAGCCATGCTGTTCTGGATTTTAATATGTTTTGCCGCAGGAGGAATCAGCTTTGCCCTTAGCACCTAGACCTGAAATAAAAAACATGAAAACCTGTTATCACGGCGGGATTAATTACGCTGAACTCAGCGCTATGGGAATCAGCCCTGAAGCAGTGCTTGACTTCAGCGTCTGTACTAACCCCTTTATGCCCTCACCACGGCTGAAAGAAAAACTCAATACTGCCCCCATTGAACGGTATCCAGACTCCGGGGCAACCGAATTCAGGCAGCGCCTTTCAGAAAAGCTGGGAGTGCCTTCAGATAATATCCTGTCCGGGAGCGGCACTACCGAACTTATACGACTCGTTGCTCTGGCTTACTTCAGGCAGGGGGATACCGTCCTGATACTGGAGCCAACCTATGGCGAGTATGAAGTTGCCTGCAAAATCGCCGGGGCTGTGCCGGTCAAGCAACGGGGGAAAGAAGAAGACAACTTTGCACCGAAGATAAACGAGACCGTTGACCTCATCCGGCAACATCAGCCCAGGGCCGTCTTTATCTGCAATCCCAATAATCCCAACGGCAAATACCTATCCAAACAGGCTATTGAGGCGATTCTGGCTGTCGGCAAAAATACTCTGCTCATTTTGGACGAGGCTTATGTCAGCTTTGTCAATGACAGATGGTCGTCTACTGACCTGATTTCTCAGGGTAATGTAATCATTTTGCGCTCCATGACCAAGGACTACGCCTTGGCCGGGCTGCGTCTCGGCTACGCCATCGCCAATCCAGAAATTATCAATAACCTGCGACGGGTCTGCCCGCCATGGAACGTTAATATCATTGCCCAGCAGGCGGGGATTGCCTCTCTGGCAAGCGAAGACTACCTGGAACAGAGCAAAGCTAAAATCAAAGAGGCAAAACAGTTCCTTGTGGATGAGCTAAATCAGATGGGATTTCCGATACTCCCTTCGGACGCAAATTTCTTCCTGATGAAAGCAGGTAGTGCTGAAAAATTCCGCTCTGCCCTGCTTAAATATGGTATTCTGGTGCGCGACTGCACTTCCTTCGGACTGCCGGAATATATTCGCCTTGCCCCCCGCACCATGCCCGAGTGCCAGAAGTTCATCACTGCCATCCGCGAACTAATTAAAAAGAATGAACTGGATACAACCAAGTGAATCGTGTATCCTTTACAAGAGAAGAAAATGTCTGAAATCATAACCGGTACAATTGAAATGATAAAACCCCTGGACAAAGAGGCAATGGCGAGTGCCCGGGACAGGCAGGACACATTGACCAAACCACGGGGCAGCCTGGGCAGGCTTGAAGAGCTGTCCATTCAACTGGCTGGCATTCAGGGTAAGCCTATCCCCCAAATCACACACAAAGCCATTATTACCATGGCTGCCGACCACGGGGTTGTCGCTGAAGGGGTAACCCTCTACCCCCAGACAGTCACTGCCCAGATGGTTAAGAATTTTCTCGGCGGCAGGGCTGGAATTAACGTAATTACCCGCCAGACAGGTGCCCGGGTTGTCGTGGTTGATATGGGCGTAGCCGCTGAACTGGAACCTGACCCTCATCTTGTATCAAGAAAAATTGGCGCTGGCACCCGGGATATAGCTCTAGGTCCGGCGATGACTGCTGAGCAGGCAGTAAAGGCAGTAGAGTCAGGAATTGAACTGGTGGTTTCTGAAATAGCCAGGGGGCTCGACATAGTGGGCACCGGTGATATGGGCATCGGCAATACCACCGCCAGCAGTGCTATCTGTGCGGTTATGACAGGAAAGTCATTGACTGAGGTTACCGGCAGGGGCGCCGGCATAGGTGATAAGCAACTGGCACACAAGGTTGAGGTAATAAATAAAGCTTTAGCGGTGAACCACCCCGACCCGACCCAGCCTCTGGACGTGCTGGCAAAGATAGGCGGCTTTGAGATTGGCGGTTTGGCCGGGGTGATGCTTGGAGCAGCCGCCAACCACATTCCGGTGGTTATTGACGGCTTTATTTCCGGGGCAGCCGCTCTAATCGCCACGGCACTGGCGCCAGCTCTAAAAGACTACCTAATCGCCGCCCACCTCTCGGCTGAGCCGGGGCACCGCCTATTACTTGAATGTCTCGGTCTCAAGCCGCTATTAAATCTGGACATGCGGCTGGGCGAAGGCACCGGTGCCGCACTGGGAATATTCCTGGCGGAGACCGCGTCCAGGATTCTGGCGGAGATGCCTACCTTTGCCGAGGCTGGCGTATCGGAAAGGAGTTCAATTAATTGAGGTTCCTGGCAGCTCTACAATTTCTGACCGTTATACCTCTACCCCGGCGTCTAAAGATAAGCGCGGAGGATTCAGGGCGTTCCGCAGGCTATTTCCCGGTAATTGGCCTCATTATCGGGCTTATCCTGGTTGGTCTGAACTGGATATTTATCATTATCTTGCCGCCAGCAGTAGTTAATGCCCTGCTAATTGTGGCCCTGGTAGTAATCAGCGGCGCACTGCACCTTGACGGCTTCGTTGATACCTGCGACGGTCTCGCCATTAACAAAGATGTGGAAGAAAGATGGAAAGTAATGCGTGACAGCCGGGCTGGTAGCTTCGGCATCGTCGGCGTTGTTCTACTGCTGCTGCTCAAGTACGTTTTACTGAACAGTATTCCAACTTCCACGACGATGATCACCTTGATAATCATGCCGGTAGTAAGTCGCTGGGCAATGGTCTATGCCATATTCGCCTACCCCTATGCCCGCCCATCAGGACTGGGGAAAGCATTCAAGCAAGGAACCACCTGGCCAAGGCTAACCATGGCAACACTCATCGCCCTGGCGGTGACGGTAGCTTTAGCCCAGTTGGTCGGTCTGGCTATAATTTTTCTTGTCTGGGTTATGACACTGGTCATGGCAATCTATTTCAAAGCCAGGTTTTCCGGGCTTACCGGCGATACATACGGTGCCATAAATGAGGCAGCGGAGGTTGGAGTGCTCATTTTAGTCGCTATACTGGTACACCTGGGGCTGGCCCCTATTTAGGAGGGAATATTGTCCAGACTATTTTTAGTAAGGCATGGCAACACCAAATTAAATAGCGCCGAACGACTCTGGGGGCAAACTGATGTTGAACTGGGTGCCGACGGGATAAGACAGGCAGAACGATTGCGTGACCGCCTGGCATCAGAAAAAATCGACGTTATTTACAGCAGCAACATGCGCCGTGCTTCAGAGACTGCCAGGATTATCGCCTCCAACCACCACACCGACATAATAACCTGCGTTGAGCTGCGTGAAATTAATTTCGGCAAGATTGAGGGACTGACATTTAAAGAAGTCAGCCAGCTTTATCCGAAGGTAACCGAAGCCTGGACCAAATGGAGCCTGACCCTAAAGTATCCCGGCGGCGAAAGCGTTGCCCAGCTTAACAACCGGGTAAGCCAATTCCTGGAGAGACTGGGGAAGCATACGCCGGAGGAAACAATGCTCATCGTTGCCCACAGCGCACCGCTGCGCATGATGATATGCCATTTACTGGGGATAGGGATACAGCGCTGGCGGCAGCTCCGACTTGAGTTAGCTTCACTGAGCATACTGGAAACCTATCCCCAGGGAGCGATACTAAACTTGCTAAACGATACTTCTCACCTGGAGGAATAAAACATGCACCAAGTTTTTGTTTCGTGGAGCGGGGGCAAAGATAGCTGCCTTGCCTGTTACCGGGCAACTGCGGACGGAATGAAAGTCCGTTATTTAGCCAACACGGTAAGCGAGGACGGCAAGCGTTCATTCAGTCACGGCCTGTCGGCGGGAGTAATCAAGGTGCAGTCTCAGGCTATGGGAATACCGCTGGTACAACGACGGACCAACCAGAATAATTACGAAGCCGAATTTAAGAATATGCTCCGCGCCTTCAAGCAGGAGGGGATTGAGGGGGGCGTCTTTGGTGATATTGATTTTGAGGAACACCGCCAATGGGTTGAAAGAGTATGCCAGGATGTGGCTGTCACTCCCCATTTACCTCTATGGGGAGAGAACCAGAATAAAGTACTGAAGGATTTTATTGATGCAGGGTTTGAGTCGGTTATCATCGCTACCAAGGCTGACATGATTGGGGAGGAATGGCTGGGGCGGCGACTGGATACGGACTTCATCAGTTACTTAGATGAACTAAAGAAGACAAAAGATGTTACGCCATGCGGCGAGGCGGGGGAGTACCATACCCTCGTCGTTGATGGTCCTCTGTTTAAAAAACGAATAGAAATACTGGAAAGTAAAAAGGTTTTGAGAAACGAACGCTGGTTTCTGGAGATTTCGGGCACAGAATTAAGAGACAAGTGATAACATGTCAAAATATATCCTGATAATCGGTGGTGCGCGCAGCGGGAAAAGCCATTTTGCCCAGGAACTTGCCACAAAGTCGGCTCAGCCGGTTCTTTTCGTGGCTACCGCCGAAGCTGGCGACGAAGAAATGCGACAGCGCATTGAGGAACATCAGAAAGCGAGACCCGCCAGCTGGGAAACCCTTGAGGTCAGCACCCACATCGGCAGCCAAATCCGCCAGAAAATCGGCAAGGCACCGACCGTGATTGTGGATTGCATTACCCTTCTGGTTAATAATGTCTTTAATCAATATTACGACCCCACCACCGAACAAATTGACTCCCCCCTTATTGAGAAAGAAGTTATGGCTGAAATTGATGAACTGGTTGACTGTATCAATCAGGTTAAGGCCAACTTCATTATTGTTACCAATGAGGTCGGACTCGGGCTGGTGCCAGCCGATAAAATGAGTCGCTTATACCGCGATTTGCTGGGCAGGGCTAACCAGCTACTGGCGCAGCATGCTGACGAGGTCTTGTTGATGGTCGCCGGCATACCTGTACCGGTAAAAACCTTAAAGGCTACTTGACTGTTTATTAACCCCATCCCCCTTTATTCCCCTTCCCCTTATCAAGAGGGACTTAGCATCTCTGAAACTCCCTATATAATCACATTTCGCTATGTTATACTTATATAAAGACTCAAATAGAGTGCCGCATGGCAGGTTTAGACGAAATAAAGAAAGAAATTGAGCAGCTAAGGGCGGAAATCAACCATCATAACTACCGGTATCATGTGCTGGACAGCCCTGAAATCAGCGATGCCGCATATGATGAGTTGATGAGAGAACTGAAACAGCTGGAGGAGCAATACCCCCAGTTCCTGACTCCAGACTCACCGACCCAGCGGGTCGGTGCTGCCCCGGTTGAAGCCTTCGGTGTCATTGAACACCCCCTCCCCCTGTTATCTCTGGGTAACGTCTTTTCCCAGGACGAACTGCTGGCCTGGTACACGCGAATCTCAAGGCTGGCTGCCAAACCTCAATTCAATTTCGTCGGTGAACACAAGATTGACGGACTGGCGGTGGCTCTGACCTATGTTGACGGTCGGTTAACTGCCGGGGCTACCCGTGGCGACGGATTCCGTGGCGAGGATATCACCCAGAACCTGAGAACCATCAGGAGTATACCCCTTTCTGTATCAAAAGATGCTCCACCCCGATTTGAGGCAAGAGGTGAAGTTTTCCTGCCCAAGGCTGGATTCCATAAATTGAATCAGGAGCGGGCAGCAGAAGGACTGCCTCTTTTTGCCAACCCCAGAAATGCAGCTGCCGGCTCAGTGCGCCAGCTTGACCCACGCATCACCGCCAAACGCCCATTGGACATCTACATCTACATGCTGGGCTACGCCGAAGGCAAAGCAGTCCCATCAACCCACTGGGAAACCATGGATTACTTGAAGTCCCTCGGCTTCAAGGTAAACCCCAATAATAAATTGCTGACCAGTGTTGAAGAGGTTAAAGAATACTATAATAGCTGGGTGGAAAAGCGGGAAGGCCTGAATTATGAAGCCGATGGTGTCGTGGTCAAGGTAAACCAGCTTGACCTTCAGGAAAGACTGGGAAATATCGGTCATGAACCCCGGTGGGCTGTAGCTTATAAGTTCCCGGCTATCCAAAAAACCACTAAATTAGAAAGAATCGAGCCTAGTATTGGTAGGACAGGCACTGTAAATGTATCGGCTTGGTTAACTCCGGTAAACATTGCGGGAACAACTGTCAGTCGAGCAACACTGCATAACCAAGATTATATCCGTGATAGGGACATCCGTATAGGTGATACGGTTTTTGTGCAGAGAGCTGGTGATGTGATACCTAAGGTCATTGGACCAACACCAGAAAGCAAGCAGAACCCGAATCGAGAAAAGGAATTCAGCCTGCTGGAGAAACTATACAGTAAAGAAAAGAAGCGCCCGGCATGTCCGGTCTGCGGAGCGGAGATAGTTAAGCCTGAAGGCGAAGTCATGTATTACTGCTCAAATGCCGCCTGCCCCGCCCAGGTGCAGGAACGCCTGGAGCACTTTGTCTCGCGGGGGGCTATGGACATCAGGGGCATAGGTGAATCGCAAAGTGCCATCCTTTTAAACGAGGGGCTGGTCAATGACATCTCCGACCTGTACTACCTCAAAGATAAAAAGGAACAACTTCTCAGCCTGGAGAGAATGGCCGAGAAGAGCGCCGACAATATACTGAACGCCATTGAGAAGAGCAAAGACACACCACTGGCAAGGATTATCTTTGCCCTGGGCATACGGCACATCGGTGCAGAGACGGCAGAGATTTTAGCCGGAGAGTTTCACAGTATTGATAAACTGGCTGATGCCTCAAGAGAGCGACTCATGTCCATCACCACCATCGGACCCAAGATTGCCGATAGCGTTGTTGCTTTCTTTCACCTGGAAGAAAATAAGAGGATTATTGAAAGACTGAAGAAAGCCGGAGTCCGACTGGAAGAAAAAGTATCCGCCAGGCCGGAGGAACTGCCTCTGACTGGAATGGAATTTGTTATCACCGGCACACTGGAAAGCTCCAGTCGGCAAGAGGCAGAGGCAAAGATAAAAGCCCTCGGTGGCACCGCCGGGAACAGCGTTACCCGGAAGACCACCTACCTGGTAGTGGGCGCCGACCCTGGCTCAAAGTTAGATAAAGCCCGGGCTCTGGGTACCAGGCAACTCAACGAAGAGGAATTTCTCAAGCTTTTGAGGGAAAAGGGGGAGGGTTAACTAAAAACTATTATGAAACTAATCGTGGGACTGGGTAACCCGGGACCAAACTACGCCCACAACCGCCATAACATCGGTTTTATGTGCCTCAGGCACTTCGCCAGGACACATGGTATCCGCTTTGATAAAAAGCAGTGCCAGGCACGGACCGGCACCGGCGAGGTGGCTGGTAACAAGCTGGTGCTGGCCAGACCCCAGACCTTTGTGAATCTAAGCGGTGAGTCGGTAAGCCGGCTGGTTAAAAAGTTCAACATCAGCCTAGATGAACTAATTGTCATCCACGACGACCTCGACCTGCCACCGGGTAAAATTCGCATCCGCCGGGGCGGCGGTTCTGGCGGACATAATGGCATTGAGTCGATTATTGCTCAACTGGGGGACAAGGACTTTACCCGCATCAAGGTAGGCATTGGAAGACCACCCTTGAGTGAGAGCTCTACCGAAGATAAGGAAGCTGAAGTTGTCGCCTATGTGCTCAACGATTTCACTCTCGAGGAAAAAGAAACCACTGCCCAGGTCATACCTAGAGTCAGCGAAGCCGTCCTCTACCTGCTCACCGAGGGTTTAACCGCAGCCATGAACAAGTATAACTAGTCCTTTGCCAGAACCTGAACTCAAATGATATAATCCTTATATCCTATACATAAGATGTCAAATAAGCAAAATTTCATTGCCGTGATTGGTGGGAGTGAGTGCTCGCCGAAGGAAGCCAAGCTTGCCGAAGAGGTAGGCCGTGAGCTTGCCAGGCAGGGTGCCATCCTGGTATGCGGGGGAATGGGCGGAGTAATGGCCGCCGCCTGCAAGGGAGCCAGTTCACAGGGTGGACTAACTATCGGTATTCTCCCTGGGAATAATCGCCAGCAAGCCAATCCCCACGTACAGATACCAATAGTCACTGGCCTGGGCGAAGCGAGAAATATCATCGTGGTTAAATCCGCGCAGGCGGTTATCGCTATTAGTGGTAAGTACGGCACACTATCCGAGATAGCCCACGCTCTACGTTCCGGTATTCCGGTTATCGGCCTGAATACCTGGTCTCTATCCCAAAACGATAAGCCAGACAACTCAGTTATCCCGGCACAAAATCCCGCCGAGGCGGTAAATAAAGCGCTCAGCCTGATTAAGTAGAAATTATGGAAAAAGAAACGTCAACCATTACGAATATAAAAGCCAGAGAAATCCTTGATTCCAGAGGCAACCCGACACTGGAGGCCGAGGTAGAATTATTTGACGGCACCACGGGCTGGGCGGCAGTGCCCTCCGGGGCCAGTACCGGCAAATATGAAGCGGTAGAACTCAGAGATGGAGATGGCTCCAGATTTAACGGGAAAGGCGTCCTTCAGGCAGTAGCCAACGTCAATGAACATATTGCTGCGGCGATAGTCGGGCTGCCAGCTACCGAGCAGGCAGCCATTGACCACAAGCTAATTGAACTTGACGGCACACCGAACAAATCACACCTGGGAGCCAATGCCATTCTGGGAACTTCACTGGCAATAGCCAATGCAGCGGCTAACTTCCTCGGCATGCCCCTGTACCGGTATCTGGGTGAAGCCAGCATTTACCGCTTACCGGTGCCGATGATGAATATACTGAACGGCGGCAAACATGCCGCCAACTCCACGGACTTCCAGGAGTTCATGGTAATGCCGGCGGGGGCCAGCAGCTTCAGCCAGGCACTCCGCATGGGCACCGAGGTCTACCACTCTTTAAAGAAAGTGCTCAAAGATAAGGGGCTGGATACCAATGTCGGTGACGAGGGGGGCTTTGCCCCTCCCAACATCTCGAATAAAGAAGCGATTGAGGCGGTTTTATCAGCTATTGAAAAGGCTGGCTACCAGCCGGGCAAGGAATGCTTCATCGCTCTGGACCCGGCCGCCAGTGAGTTCTATGAAGATGGTAAATACATCTTGTCCAGAGAAGGTAAGAGCCTCAACTCTGCGGAGATGGTAGAGTATTATGTCAAGTTGGTATCCGACTACCCCATCATCAGCATTGAGGACGGAATGGCTGAGGATGACTGGGACGGCTGGCGACTCCTGACCGAAAAAATAGGCAGTAAAGTCCAGCTTGTTGGCGATGACCTCTATGTTACCAATGTGAGCCGTCTTAGCCAGGGTATCAGCCTGAAAGCGTCCAACTCCATTCTCATCAAGCTCAACCAGATTGGCACCCTCACCGAAACAATTGATGCCATCAGGATGGCACAACAGGCAGGCTGGACAGCCGTGGTCAGCCACCGCTCCGGCGAGACCGAGGACACCACCATTGCCGACCTGGCGGTAGGCTTGAACACAGGGATGATTAAGACCGGCGCCCCCTGCCGCTCGGAA
>Ga0307379_10009079_pt1 | contig 13330 bp, 16 predicted proteins | sample UN2MG_FD_202237 | JGI IMG/M metagenome (GOLD analysis project Ga0307379, IMG submission 202237) | Soil microbial communities from Risofladan, Vaasa, Finland - UN-2 | ecosystem: Environmental > Terrestrial > Soil > Coastal area > Acid sulfate soil | place: Finland: Risofladan, Vaasa | collected...
AAGCCTTCGGACTTCATCCATATTCCCTGCTTTAAAAGCATTTACCATTGCCGTCACCTTATCAGGAACAATATTCGCAGCTACGCTTATCACACCCACGCCTCCCAGTTCCATAATAGGTATAGTTAAAGCATCATCTCCTGAAAATACCACAAAATCCTGGTCCCGGGTTCGCTGGATAATATCCTTTATCTGGTCCAGATCCCCGCTGGCCTCCTTGATCCCCATGATATTGGGGTGCTGGGCCAACTCTGCAGTCACTTCATTTTTCATATTGATACATGTCCTGCTTGGGACATTATACAATATCTGTGGTATATCAGCATGATCCGCAATAGTGGTAAAATGCTTTAAGAGCCCGGCATCGTTGGGTTTATTATAATAAGGAGTGATGAGCAAAGCTGCACCAGCCCCGGCGTCTGCTGCGTATTTTGTTAATTCCAGGGCTTCTGAAGTGCTATTTGACCCGGTACCTGCAACAACAGGCACGGTACTGCACTCAACACTGATATCGATCAGGTCCTTATGTTCCTGAAAAGTAAGTGTGGCTGATTCGCCTGTAGTCCCGGAAGGCACTACGCCAGAAACCCCATTTTTAATTAAAAAATCGATGTTGGACTGCAAACCTGCTTTATCAATCCTGTTATCAGGAGTGAAAGGTGTTATCATTGCAGTTATTACACCGTCCAACATTGCAGGACCACCTTTAATATATCTATTATTACTGTCTGTTCTTCTTCCTGGTAATATATCCAGCTATTCGGTTTCTAATTACCTTGCTCTGTACATTGGTATATTGAGTAACAAGTGGTTTATTGTCTTCAAAATCATTTGTGAAAAGTTCGCCTTTGTCATTTAATAAGTGAGTTGCAAGGGATTTTATATAACTTGGTCTGATGCCCATTTTAATACTCCTGATCTAATTGTATAACCTGCATACTACGTTACCATTCATATAAGTTTTCATCTACAAAGAAGCACCCACCAAAGACTTTATCTAATGTTACTGGAAAATAAAACATTTACAAGGGAGGTGCTATTTATGTGCAGTACTTACATCTCTTTTTCTGCAATGCCAGAAGACCTTGATGCGTTAAAGCAAAATAGTGCGATGTACTATTGTAGGTCCTGTAAAAAAGCGTTCATGAAAAAGAATGCATCAGAATGTCCAATGTGTGGATCCAGTGATATTAAAGCCAGAATGTCCTAATTATTTGACCAGTTCGACCCCTGTAATTGAGGGGATCTTTTCCTTTAGTGTGATTTCCAGTGCAGAAATAATGGTACCTGTAGGTATGCGGCAGCTCCCACAGCTAATCCCCTCACGTGTCTTATAGTCCCTCAAGAACGTGCTGAAGGTGACAGGAACTGTGGTTCTTGAAAGCCGTACTTTTACCATTCCCTTATCGACCCCGACTAATTCAATATCCCCACCATCGGCTTGAAGGTGTTTCCGGAATTCGCCCAGGACTTCCTCAATTGATTCTTCCATGTTCCCCTGAAAAGGTATTTGTTCCTTATCATCAATATAGGTTTCTTAATGGCTGATATCGCACTTATGTGGGATTCCAGATTATTATTTGAGAAATTCTTTATTGAGCATGGTTTTGATCATCAGTTGATCCATCCTGCAAATATGGGTTCACCTTTTCTCCCCCCGTTTAAGATGATACTGATTCCAACTGGATTTGCCAATCCAAAATATTCAAACATGCTTCCTTCTCTTATGAAAAACAAACGCAGGATCGAGAGTTTTATTACTAAAGGCGGGACACTGTTAGTCTTTGGAGCCCTTACAGACTCTCATTTTTATGAATGGCTCCCTGTTGATCTTGAATATTCCTTAACTTACGGGCCCGCTGAGCTGCATGAAAAATGCCAGAGTAATGCATCATTACTGGCAAGTGGTCCCCTTCAGGAATGTGATGGCTTCTTTTGCACAACCGGTGGAGAATGTATCCTTGTTAACGAAAAAGAAGAAGCAGTTCTTGTGACCCACCAGTTCGGTGAGGGGATGATCGTTGCAACAACTATTCACGAATTTCCAAACCCTGAATTTATCAGATGGGCCTTAGACAATTCAACATCTACTGCCATCTAATTAAGCGGGTTTGCCAATTTTTCTGAGTTTTGCTGCTCCTTCCGGACTGTGGATACTGAGTACAAAGGTGCCATGACACGGCTTTGTATACGGGAATACAACAGTATCATCTGCCACGGCAACGTAAATGGGTGGAACCCCGATTATGTAAGCATCAAATAATTTGAACCCGGGCTCTATGATATATGTTTCTTTAAATTTTGATCTGATAAACTTTGAACAATCCTTGTAAGTTGCTTTTGATAGCAATATTTCGTAGTTCAACTCGTCAATGCAGACCAACGATCTACCTCCCGTTTTATTTTGGATTTTAAAGGACTGGGATTGTGTACTGCCTTGGCCCAGATACATTTCAGATCAGCTTCTTCGCACTGCGCTACCAATTTCTGGGGTTCACGTCCGAAAATGACACCCACAGCTTCACCGCTGATCAGAGCATTAACTGTGGCAAGGTATGATATTCCAGCGTCATTATGGATGAACACATAACAGATATCTGGTTCAAAGACCTTTTGGGCCAGATCCCCAATAGTAGCATCCAGATCAGCAGTATTTTTAATATAATGTCCCTCTGGATCTGCCATCCTGGTAAGTTCCAAAGCAGAATTGTTACCAGCTATCAATACTTGACATCCAATGTTTGAGAGAAGATGGGAAGTATATATTACCAAACTTGTCTGGACTGCGACCTCCGGGCAACCCATTACCAGTAGAGCTTTCAAAATATTCACCCTTATGACATTGATTTGTTCATTCTTGAACCCTTTGCAGTCAGCTTCTGCAATTCCTTTTCATCTATTTGTCCGCCCTGGAGTTTCATTCGTCCCCCAAGCACGCATTTACCACCAATACATCCGCCTAAGGGATTTTTTGGGGACCCCATTGAATTCATACACCTGGCCATTACTGCTGCACCCCGGGCTAAACCATCATCCACAAACACGACATGGTTCTCTGGCGCATCATACAGGCCAAGTTTCTTAATATTGCTGAGTATTAATTTGGGTTTACAACCTGTTATGGCAGCCCTGCCCGTAAACCCTATGGCAGACCTTTCAGTAATTAGATCGGCATCCATAGCCACTTTAACTAACCTTGTGGCCATATATGAACATACCATGTCCACAACCGCGAAAAGTGTTTTCAGACCATATTTTGTATAGATCTCTCCCCCTATTGTCAGCAGTTTTTCAAGATCTGAACCGTTCACTCCCACATCGCATCCAATAAGGGTCACTCCAATTTCTTTTGCTGCCCTGGGATTTACTGGAACGCCACCGTATTTGTTCACATTTTCAGGGATCACTTCAATAGTTATCAACTCATGGATCTTTGCTGCATATTCTTTTATCACTTTTCCACGTCGCATCCATCTAAACAATCCAACTGGTTTGTTATTGAACAGGTCAAGAGCAGTGCCAACCTTTTCATCTACCAGATGAGTCCCCTGTATAATTGCGTCTGGAATAGCTCCTGCGTAACCTGCAAAATTTCCGATAGTATGAGCATATGGCAGGTCACTGGTGGTGATGCGCCCATCCAGCGTTGTACCGAAGTCAATGGAAAGACACGGATTTCGAAAGTCAATGCCAGCTGATTTTGCCCCTTCCTTAATACCGGCAGTGGCAAGTTCCCCTTCCATTTCATTTGCTACCACTTCAAGTCCTGAAGCTCCCATTGGGGGCAGCACACCTCCCACTGCACCGTTAAATACGATCTTTTCTATGAGACTATGCTTTTTAAAACGCTGTGGCACATTGTCTATGGACATAGCTGGGATCATTTTATTTGGCGGCACACCTGCCATTAAACATCCATCAGCCAATGCCTTGATAAAATGACCCACTTCCTCAGGAGAATCAAAACCAGCCACTACACCTGTGGAACGTACCACGAAATGCAGGTCCTCTGTAATATCAAGATTAGCATTAGTTATAGATTCCAAAAGAGTATCCCTTACCATTTCAGCTACTGAATCTTTTGTAAGGGAAACTCCGGTTAAGGTTTTGCCAAATATTTCTTCTTCAGGTCTGGGACTCCTGACATCCCGGGTCATTTTTACCGTCTTATTGACAAGGCTGGTCTGTCCATTTTCCAGATTGGTGGCTGTGAGGATGCATTTGGTCGTAGTGTTACCCACTTCAACTGAAGCTACGATAAAATATGGTTTTGATTTTAAATCTATTAGTCTTACGTAAGGACTTTCAGAGATCTTGGGTTTTAGACCAAAGAACTGGTTGAATAATATTCTCAAGGAATTGGCCATAAGATACTGTCATATACTTTATTATTATAGATAGATTTTTGTTTTTCGTATCATAGCTTATCAATTATTATAGTCAATGAATTTTTGATTAGGAAGGTATTGAGTATAGCAACACCATAGAAAATACCAGATGGTAAAACAGGTTCACCTAAAGGCAATTGCTGCAATCGAACTAATTGCTTCATCAAGCCATAAAGATTGATTACCAAGATCATATATTCTCAGAATAAAACCAACAAGAATTATAAAAAATATATAAGGATGATTTTTGAAAATATATTTTATCTGAATACAACCACCCATTAAAATCATGCTCTAAATAACACAAATCTTATATAAGATTCAAAAAACAAATTCATCCTCACATTTAAATATATGTCAAACTCTATATATTTTCAAATTTATTTCTAATTTCCTTTTTTTTAATATGGAATGCAGGTGATCCAAAATTACTTAACGAGTATTAATTAATAATAAAAAATATTGAGGATGTTTTTCATCAAAACCCTGGTTTCTTTCTTCTTACATAGATTGCAATCAATATTCCCAATATTCCTATTATAACCTCAAAACCAGGTATAGCCTTATCTTCAATGCTTTCTTCAGTTTGTTCCATCCCTTCAGAACCCGCCTGACTCGAAACTGAAAAGTCAGGTTCGAATTTTTTATTTGATTCAATGCTTTCATTTTTTTCATCGGGAAGGAGACCAAGTCTGATCAATTTATTTCTATTGCTTGAAGATGATTTCTCTCTCTCTCTCTCTCTCTCGCTCTCGCTCTCTTTCTCTCTCGAAATTATGTCAAACGAATAGCTTTGGGACGCTGAGAAAGATGGTTTATCTGAATTACCAGTTTCCACACTGATCTCGGCAGTACCTGAATATGTATCTGACTCAAGGTCACCTATCTTAATTTCATAGATTAATTCTGATGCCAAATTACCGTTTTCATATCCATATCCGTAACCATATCCGTAACCATATCCGTAACCATATTCATAACCAAAATTATATCCGCTATCAAAATTATATCCATAACCATAACCGAGTCCTGGATTTTGATCATAACCATAGCCATAGCCATAACCATAAAAAGCAGAACTTATCCTAGTAACATCATATCCGGTGTCACCACTAATTATCGTTCCGTCAGGTCTAAAAGATAGATCACCCTTGGGAAGTCCTGTAATATTTATATTTTGTATTGGAATTAAATCATTTGTCTTAAACTGAATTTCCACTGTGAAGTCGACTGTTTGATCATCATAATATTGTCCGCTTGGCGTTGACATTTTAATTTTAACGGCACTTGCCGGCCCTGTAAATATTAATATTAATACAATGATCAAAGTCGTAGAAATATTTACTAGACTCCTCTTATTCATGATAGATACACCCCTATATAACCCCATTATTGATTTACTAGTAATTATTTGTGTAAATATTATCCTATAAATACATATTCTATTTTATATTAATTATAATTGCGCAAAATTATACAATTATTATTATATAATGAAATTCTTCCCGAAGGGTCACTGACTATTCTTATTCGATAAGTATCAATTCACAATAATTGTTTTTTCCCTATGATACCATAATCTCATTAATCTGTGAAATTTCAGCATCGGTCTTAAACCCTGTTCCTGAAAAATGCGTACGAGAAGCATGAAAACCTTCAGCTTTCAGAGTCTTAATCAGATCATCAATAGGCCCCGGAGAGACCTTCAGTTTCTTGGACAGCCAATGCTGATCATAATAAGTAGGTACATTTATCTCATCACGGCAGAAGGATACAATCTTACAAGCCTGTTCCAACATAGCGGGTTTTCTGTTCTCCAATTCATCCAGTACCTTCTGACAAAAATCAGGTTCCTGGATATGTCCCAGCCACAGTGGTCCCCCCACCTTCAGGCTCTTTCCACAATGAGGACATTGTGAGCCCAGCAGAGGAGTCTGACCATGCTTCCATGACCTGAAACCGCATTCGAAACAGTGAGCCAGAAATCCCATCTCTCGCATGGCCCTGTCAGCTGCCGGGACACCCCGGACAATGTCCACATACACCCTTACATAATGCCGGGTAGCATGGGTAAGCAGCACATTCATACCTTTGTCCCTGCGCGCCAGTGCTCTGGTGATAGCACCCAATAGAACGCGTGCTCCCATCTCCCTGTGATATTCGGTATTTAATGGTAATGCTGCATACTTTCTGATCCCTGATTTTAAGTGGGCACCGCATAACGGTGCTGTATCAGTAGCAGTGACACACAAAAGACCCCGCGCGGACCTTGCAGCAGCATCCAGAAACGGCGCAGGGGAGCCAAATGGGTCAATATCAACCACATCAAATGATTCCTGATGCAGCAAGGTATTGGCATTCTGGTGTGAGGTGGTGCACTGATCTTCCAACCCGTTCAGTTTAATATTATCATTAATTAATTGATATGCATCCTCATTCCAATCATTGAGATGACATCTCAATCCGACCTCAAAAGCAATCCTTACACCCCTGATGCCTGTGGCTGCCATGACATCAACGTAGGATAATCTTTCTAAATCAGCTTCTTTTTGCTTGATAAATCCAGAAATTGACGCTACTGTAATATCCCGATTCAATTCCATTTCAGGATTGTAAAAAACAGCTGCAGATGATGGAGGGAACGTTGATAAATCATCTGGAAGGGGAATCTGGATCTGGACATCCCCTTCACAGATGATTTTGGTCTTCATTATATTCTATACCACGGTAAGAGTCCATTTTTTGGCATCTGCTGGTTGAACATAGAAAGTGTATGTGCCGGTTTCTGTAAATGTGTAGTTTACTGTTCTCATATAATTAAGAGTAGGATCCTCTTCCCACAGATTATCTTCGCTTATAAGCACAAATTTTCTTTTCAATGTATCAAAATTTCTAAATGTAAGTGTCTCTCCCACATTTATTTCCATACCCCCAGCAGGTAATATCTGATAGGCCGAAAGCCTGGCAATATTGAGAACTTCAATTCCTTCTGTAGCTGTTGCAGTAGGTTCCTCAGTTGGTTCTACTGTTGGTTCTACTGTTGGTTGTTCTGTGGGTGCTTGTGTTGGAGTCGCAGTAGGTGTTTCATCTACAGTAGAACCATTATCTGCACATCCAGCTGCAAATATAGATATTGTTAATAATGCTATAACAAAGATTATTGAAAAAATGCTTTTAGATTTCATTATATTTCCACCTCATAAAATCAATATTTTACTAAATAGTTCTTCTTCTTAGCTAATAATATTATCGCAACCATTTGGAAATGATGTTTGCCATGAAATCAGGATTATTAGCAAAGTCCCTGCCAATTACAGTTTCCCTGATAATGTCGACTTTATAAAAATTCCGATCTTACAGTCGTAAATACCGGGCCGCGGATATCTATTTTCTTATTATTGCCTGTAATATTCCGCTGCGCAATGGGGTCCAATATAATATTCATCTCAGAGGGCACTTTCACGATTCTCACCCGCGTCAGGGTATTTTCCCCACCAGAGTTTTCAATTTCTGATGCGACCAAAGCTGCAAAAGCATCAATATACCTCAGATTTGCATTTGTACCATTATTAAATTGCTTTTCATATTTCGGTGAATCTGGCAGGCCCAGCACATCTCCATCTAATACAATAACACTGTTAAGTGCAGCTGGTCCGCACAATTTAGTATTATCCTCTGGTTCAGTAACCCAGACGTTAACATCCTTGCCGCTGACTTTACCGCTCCATGCCAGGAATTCACATGGACTGGGTTCACTGCCCTTTTCTTCACATACCTTAACTATAGCCCTTTGAATATCCCATCCTTCTGATGTTACCGGAGCCTTATCTACAGATATCATGCCAGCCAGTTCCTCATCAGACATCTTCCATCCGTCTTCATATACCGGGAATTGGGGGTACGTAAGGGCCCGGACATCATTGGAATTATGCAGGATCATAGCAAGACGCTCTACTCCTAACCCCAGGTTCATTACCGGATAAGGGATGTCGTATTGCGACAGGGCAGATGGTGAATAGATACCAAAAGTAGCTACTTCGACCCAACCGTCACTGTATTTAGTGCTGCTGCCTACCAACCCTGGATGGTAGGCGAATACTTCGATCTGGGTATCAGGCACATAGTATTTGCTACGCTTCTCATCGGGCCTGAACCTGAATTTTTCAAACCCGAACTGGGTCAGTAATCCTGCAGCGACTGCCTTTCCGTGTTCTACCGTAACTTCAGGGTCCATGATAACACAGGATGCTGAGAAATATGTCATTAACCGGGTTGGGTCTTCCTGCTGTTCACGCCTGAAGCACCTATCAACACTGAACAGATGAATTGGTGGTTTTGCCCGCTCTGCCATGGCACCAAGGGTAATGAACCAGCCCGATGTCATATGGCTTCGAAGGGTCCTATTCGAACTAATGGGAGTGAGTGCTTTGAATTCAGGAAAAACATGGTCGATCATTACTGCGACCTTTGAATCCGGTACATCCAGTTTATGTGAGATCTCAGGTACCAGATCATCTCCCTCTATTCCGCCTTTTTTATATGAATGAAGTATCTGGCGTATGATCTCGATACCTGCATCGTCTACAGGGATGATCTCTTTTATCTTAGTGATCTTTTCATCAGATATTCCAACATTCGGTCTGGGCAAACCTGCAAGATAGAAACAGCGATCCAGTACAGCCAGCGCCTCATAACCAAATTGTTTGTGTGTCTCTTTATCATCCACGATCAAGGGATTGGCCATTTCTTCGAATCCTAACCTAAGGTACGCTTCCCGTAATTTCTGGATCGTATCATATATAGGATGGGGTTTGCCAAAACCCAATTTAAATCTGGGATATTGGGTGTGGATGTTCGGTGCTGTAATGTACTCTTTTCCCTGGTTCCAGGCAGTATCAAAATCCTCTTTGGCTGCCTTTTTAATTTTTTCCGGATCAAATCTCATAATAAACGTACCCTTTGGAGAAACAAATGTCAGCTAAATTACATCAATCTTATCATTATTATTCCAATTTGTTTTCAAGTCTTGTCATGGATTCGTTCAGTCTGTTATTTCCAACAGCTATAGTCAAATCTCCTCTTGTCCTCTCTACAAGACTTCGTGCCACATCCCCTTTATGCCTTAATCCCTTGGATAATGCATCAGGGAAATCAAATAAGATTATTGTTGAAAATATATCGTCCATTATTTCCAGATATTTTTCCCCATCATAGGGTTTATCCTTTCTGATCAGATCAAGAATAATGCGTCTGAGTTCTCCTACGACATCTCCTAAACCTAAAAGGAATGCAGAATCTTCCACATTCAGTTCAATAGGTTCCGGGATCCTATTTTCAGTTAAAATGTGATATATAATAGCAGCTTCAGCATATTCGGTCTGGGCATTCTCAACAAATCCTGCATGAAAAATATCTGGATGGACCTTTAGCAATGATCTGATATCATTATTCAATTTTGAGACTTCTTCTATTAACTGTTCGGCCTCATTATATTGTTCCCTGTGGATGGATTTTATTGCCCTTCCGCTGAGTCTTATAATATTTCTGGAAAGTCTTAATGATTTCTCTCTGGCCTCGTCTTTATCTTCAAAATTGTCAAAAAGTCTTGATCCTATTTCGGAAAGCATAGCTGTTATTCTGGTTATATGATAAAAAAGGTTTACTAATATAAACTACAAGGATAAATGTAATCGGAAATTTGAGTAATCCCAAATTGATTTTAAACAGGATGGCCAGAAGCGAAAGTGATGTGATATATTGCACGACATTGATAATTTTGAATTAAAAAACTGGATTGTGGAATTGAGACGTGAATTCCACAGGATACCTGAACTGAGCTTTTCTGAGGTAAAAACCCAACAAAAGATTCTGGAGATTTTGCAGCAGATCGGACTTAAAGGGAAAATTATTGCAAAGACAGGAATTATTGCATCAATAAATGGAACCAGTCCTGGCAGATCAATTGCTCTTCGTGCAGACATGGATGGGCTTGAAGTGACTGAAGAAACAACGCAATTGAATCAGGAGTATATCTCACAGATCCCGGGATTTATGCATTCATGTGGACACGATGGCCATATGGCAATTGTGTTAGGCACCGCCAGGTTACTTAATCAATGCAAAGAATCGTTCCCAGGTTCTGTAACATTAATATTCCAGCCAGGTGAGGAGCAGCCCCCCGGTGGTGCATTGGAAATCATTGCCGAAGGAGGGCTTGATGAAGTAGATGCAATTGTTGGTCATCACATCTTCAGCAGTATGAATTCCGGTGAGATTAGAGTCAAACCAGGTACCTTAATGGCGACTTCCAATATCATGACAATAAGGATCACAGGTAAAGGAGGCCATCATTTAGATCCCCAACTTTATATTGACCCCATATCTATTGCTTCAAAGTTCGTAGGCCTGATCCAGGATGAAATAAAAAAACAAATCCCAGATGATCGGTTTATTATCGGGTTTGGCAAGATCTCAGGAGGATCCCAGTTCAACAGGACACCTGACGAAGTAGAGATACTGGGAAGTTTTCGCACCTTTGATAAGAATGATACCAGGTACATTGAAGATATCATAAAACATACCCTTGAAAACATAATGCAGTCATATTCCAGAGAGGAATTTCCCGGACTGCCGAAATTTGAACTTGACATTTTACATGGCTATCCTGTACTCATCAATGAGCCCGTATTTTCAAATCAAGTCTTAAAAGTTCTAAAAAGAGGCTTTCCTGATGTGGATGATGATATTGATCCCTTTTTTGGAGCTGAAGATTTTGCTTATTATCTCCATAAGGTGCCAGGAGTATATATCGGGCTTGGAACCAGGAATGAGGATAAAGGAATTATTGAAGGGAACCATTCAAGCCGGTTCGATATCGATGAAGACATTTTATTAGTTGGTGCCAGGATGTTGGCAACAATTGCTATTGATTTCCTGAATAACCCTGAGGAATACCTTGCATGAAAATTACGAGATTTTCTGCAGACCGTAACAATGAGGTAAAGCAATTCGTACTGGGGGTACTTGCTGAGGAAGGATTCGGATATGATAATTTGAAGGATCTTGATCTGGATGATATCAATGGATATTATTTACAAAGCGGTGGCATGTTCTTTATCGGGATTCATGATGGTAAAATAATCGGAACCAGTGCTGTTTATCGAAAAAATGAGCACAAATGCGAGATAAAACGTATCTACATAAAGAAGGAGTTTAGGGGAATGGGTTATGGGAAGGAATTATTGTTACATGCTCTTGATTATGCAATGGATGAATGTCAAATAATTATGTTAAAAACAGATCGTTCACTGTTAAAGGCGATCAATATGTACCTGAAATACGGTTTTTCAATAATAAAAGAAGAAGACGATACCATATTCCTCCATTATGATGCATGATTAAGAAATCATTTCAAAAACCTTATATTCTTATCATACACACAAAAAATTGCGAATAATAATCAAAGGTGATAGGATGTTAAGTGTTAATGAAAAGGGACTTGAAATCGCAGAAGAAATGATGGATTGGGCTGAAGAGCTCAAGATCAAAGATGCGAAACTTGATAACGGAGCAATTGTTATTGATTGCGGTGTAAATGTAAGTGGGAGTTATGAAGCAGGATTAATGTTCACAGATATCTGTATGGGAGGACTGGGCAGTACCAGCATATCTGTCCATAAGGTTAGTGATATCCCTCTCGCTTTTATCGATGTAACTACAGACCACCCGGCTGTATCATGCCTTGGTGCACAAAAGGCGGGCTGGTCGATCAGTGTGGATAAGTACTTTGCAATGGGTTCAGGACCCGCGCGTGCACTTGCACGGAAACCAAAACATACCTTTGAGAGGATTAAATACCAGGATGAATCTGAATATGCAGTGATCGCCCTGGAATCCAGAGCATTGCCTGATAAAAAGGTTATGCAGTTGATAGCAGATGAATGCAATGTACCGGTTGAAAATACTATTGCACTTGTAGCACCTACTGCCAGCATTGTTGGCTCAGTACAGGTATCTGGAAGGGTTGTGGAGACTGGTATCTTCAAATTAAACGAACTGGGTTTTGATACTACACAGATCGAATGCGGATCAGGTACTGCACCCATTGCCCCTGTGGTTAAAGATGACCTGAAAGCTATGGGGTCAACGAACGACAGTGTGATCTATTATGGGTCGATAGTGCTTACAACCCGGGGATTCGATGAGGAACTGTTCAAAAAGGTCCCATCTTCTACTTCCTCTGATTATGGAAAACCGTTCTTTAAGACATTCAAGGACGCAGGGTACGATTTCTATAAGATCGATGCTAATATCTTTGCACCGGCAGAAGTTACAGTAAATGACCTGGATACAGGCAAGACCTACCATACCGGTCACCTGAATGCAGAGGTCATACTGGAATCTTACGGCATCAGCGGGATATAATCCCGCAATTTTCTCTTTTTATTCAGGATGACAGAACCTGTATTTTTTGGCGAGATATTCAATTCCATTCAGGGCGAAGGTATCTTTATCGGTATGCGCCAGGTTTTTGTCAGGTTCCTGGGCTGTCCATTGAACTGTGGTTACTGCGATACTCCCCGATCCAGGGAACCAATTGCAGATTTTTGCAGAATAGAATATATTCCAGGCTCTGGAGAGTTCAAGGATATTCCAAATCCTGTCAAATTAGACACCCTTGTTGAGATAATTAATGATGTGTGGTCTCCGGGTACAAGACATCTTGTACTGACCGGTGGTGAGCCGCTGATGCATGCTGATTTTATTGATGCCCTGTCAAGAGAAGTGGATTATCCGCTATACCTGGAGACGAATGGCTGCCTGCCTGATAAGGCAAGGGAAGTGCAGCACGTTATTGACGTAGCAGCATGTAATATCAAGCTGCCAGAGCATAACGCTTCTGATGATTATCAGTCGCTGCTGAAAGCTGAACTTGAGACATT
>Ga0307379_10009083_pt1 | contig 13327 bp, 5 predicted proteins | sample UN2MG_FD_202237 | JGI IMG/M metagenome (GOLD analysis project Ga0307379, IMG submission 202237) | Soil microbial communities from Risofladan, Vaasa, Finland - UN-2 | ecosystem: Environmental > Terrestrial > Soil > Coastal area > Acid sulfate soil | place: Finland: Risofladan, Vaasa | collected...
CTACGCCGGCGAGATATTTATTAAATTTGGCAATCTCATCCGTGGGCCTTGAGAGGTAAATTCCGCCGGTCCTGCCGATATAGACCTTGTAGATTTTCACAGCGGGCAACCTTGGCGGCCATTCTCCTGCCCCGCCGGCCGCTGCGGACCGATTGGCCAATTGTGTGCCCAGTATGACAGCTCCCGCTCCTGCTGCACTTGCACCCAGGAATTCTCTTCGATTGATTAAATCACTCATAACCTGACTCCTTATTATAGTGTTTCATAGGTTTTCTCAAAACCGCCCGTTCTCCAGTGTGGGTGTCTCAGGTAGTTTCTGCTCTAACCCTTACAGAAGTCACTTTCATCGAACAGGCCAATCGATAATACAAATCCTCGCGCCGCAAATCAAGCACGAACTTATCCGAGAGTTATTTTGCCTTATTCAGGCATAGGCGATGATGGTGTGCAGTGCACACCCTACATATCTCAGCCACTACATTTATCGAAAGGCATTGACTCAGTTACCCCCTATATGCTACAATAAAGACAGCTTAAAGATAAAAAAAGCCTAAAAAAAGACTATAGTTAGTATCTCAAACGACCGCTGAGGAAGGGTTCATAAGATGCTCAGATATGTAAGAATCTCGTTTATAGCCCTTATTACAACCTTTTTATTGATTGGCTCTATAGAAGAGAGCTGTCAGGCGGGCGATTTGAGCAGGGACCTCCGGGCCGATACGGCAGAGCCGGCCCTGATGTCTGAGAACTCGTCCGAAGTGGTCTCCGGCGTTGTTATTAATGAGATTCACTACGATCCGGATGTCAAAACCGAACTGGTAGAGTTTATTGAGCTACATAACACGACGGCGGCAGATATTGACCTTACAGGCTGGTATTTCACTAACGCTATCTCTTATCAGTTTCCAGACGGCTCGATCCTGCCTGCCGGCGGCTACATTATCATGGCTCAGAACCCAACCCATATCAGCGTCAAATGGAGCAGCGGCAGATTCATTGTACCTCCCAGTTTGGTCTTCGGCCCGTTTGAGGGCAAACTCGGCAATAACGGAGACAGCATCGTACTTTACAACGCCGACGGCGAGGAAATCGACAAGGTGGATTATCAGCTTGGATTCCCATGGCCTACTGTGGGCGAGGCAGTACCGAATAACCAGCCAGGCACAGGACATTCCATCCAACTGATAAATCCGTTCTTTGACAATGATCTGGCGGGCAGTTGGCGCTCGGCTTATCCCACAATGGCGGCATTCAATGACTCGGTTTACCTTGACAATACACCGCCTCATGTCCGCCAGGTAAAACACTCCCCCAAGCAACCGAAATCAGGCCAGGCAGTAACTATTACCGCCAAAGTAACCGACTCCGACGGAGTTGCAGACGTTACCCTTAGCTATCAGGTCGTCGAACCGGGCAACTATATAAGCATAAAAGATTGGCAGTATAATACAAACTGGACCAACATCGCTATGCACGATGACGGGCTCAACGGCGATGCAATCGCCGGCGATGATGTTTACAGCGTGCAGATTCCGGGCTCAATTCAGGTTCACCGCCGGCTTCTGCGCTACCGTATTACAGTCACCGACAGCGGCGGTCGCGGCCTTATGGCACCGTACATGGATGATCCGCAGCCGAATTTTGCATATTTTGTCTACGACGGGGTCCCCGCATGGTACGGTGCCGACCGGCCCGGCGTCACTGCAGTGGTCAAGTACGACACAAACGTGATGAACAGCCTGCCCGTTTATCATCTCATCAGCAAGAAATCCGATGTCGAGACTGCTACCTGGTTCGAAAAATACGGGGGCAGCGATTATAAATGGCTCGGCACGCTGGTTTACGATGGAGAGGTATACGACCATATTACCTACCGCGCCCGCGGCGGTGTCTGGCGATACGCCATGGGCAAGAACATGTGGAAGTTTAACTTCAACCGGGGACACCGTTTCCAGGCTCGCGATGATTACGGCAAAAAATATAAGACCACGTGGGACAAGCTCAATTTCTCCGCGTGTATCCAGCAGGGCAGCTTCGGGCAGCGCGGCGAGCAGGGAATGTTCGAAGCACTTTCGTTCAAGCTTTTCAACATGGCCGGCGTTCCCGCTGCAAAAACGAGCTGGGTGCATTTTAGAATTATCGACGAGCCGAACGAAAATGGAACCCTCAACGCCTCACATCCACCGCTAACCGGCGGCGGAACCCAGTATGACGGTGATTTCTGGGGGCTATATATGACCATCGAGCAGATGGACGGCCGTTTTCTGGATGAACACAAGCTGCCGGACGGCAACCTTTATAAAATGGATGAAGCCTATCCGAGCGGCTTGAAACTTAACAACCAAGGGGCAACAGGCGCCACGGACAACTCCGATGTCTTAAGCTTCAGAAGCAGCTACCAGTCAGCCTATTCAGCCGATTGGTGGGGCTCTAATGTCAATCTCGAATCGTATTACGGCCTGTATGCTATTTATCACGCCGTCTGGCACGGCGACATAACCAGCAAGAACCATTTCTTCTACCTCAATCCCGAGCCGGCCACCAACCAGTGGGGAACAAATATTTTGTGGTGGCAGCTACCGTGGGACCTTGATTTAACCTGGACATGCTATTACAGCGGCATGAAGGATCCGTTCAGCCAAAGCGGCGTGTTAAACCATTCCGAGATCAATATCGCCTGCAGAAACCGGGTACGGGAAATCAGCGATTTGCTGTTCAACTCCGACCAGACGAACCAACTGATTGACGATTTTGCGGCCATAATCGACAATCCTGAAGGCGGACTTTCCATAGTGGACGCTGATCGTGCCATGTGGGATTATCACTGGGCCGTGGGCGATGGCGCTTATCCCAGGTACCTTAACCAGCAGGCTTCTTTCAAGGCCGGCCAGGGTCGATTCTACCAGGAGGCCGTCGATCGCGGCTACCAGCGGGACTTCGCCGGCATGGTTCAGGTCATGAAGGATTTTGTCGTTGAGCGCGGCAGTCATATGAATTCCATCTCAAACGATTCGGCTATTCCACGTACGCCCACTGTGACGGCAACCTGTCCGCCCACTTTCCCGATTAACTCCCTGACATTTGAGACAAGTCCTTTCAGCGACCCTCAGGGCAGCGGCACATTCGCCGCGATGAAATGGCGTATCGCCGAGGTGGCCCCGGGCTCTCAAGCCGCAGTTCAAAATAACAGAATTGTCCTGATTGATGATGGTGACCAATGGAAATATTTCAAAGGTACTCGGGAGCCGTCTTCGACGCAAGGCTCGCCGTGGCGTCATATCGGTTTTGATGATTCAAGCTGGTTAAGCGGCAATACGCCTATTGGCTACGGCGAGACATTCATTGTTACAAATTTAAGTGATATGAGGGGCGGATACACGACGGTGTATCTGCGTAAAAAATTCGAGGTGACAGACCTCGATGCCATTGAAAACGTAGTGCTGGAAGCCATGTACGACGATGGTATTAACATTTGGATAAACGGCGTCCATGTCGCATCCGGTAACACGCCCTCAGCGGAGCTGCCATTTGATGCTACCGTCGACAACCGTTCGGAAAATCACGGCTTTACTTCTATTACGTTAGCCGACCCGAGCACTTATCTTGTCTCCGGCACAAACGTCATCTCAGCACAGGTAATCAATTCCTACCTGTCCAACAGTAGCGATTGTTTCGTTGATATTCGATTGGCTGGTGAGGTGGCTGAAGAAAACGAGCCTCCCGCTATCCCACCCGGTTACAGAAGAGAGCCGGGAAAATACGAGATCGATTCGGTCTGGGAAAGCGAGGAGATAACCGACTCAACCAACGGCACCATACAAATTCCCGCCAGCGCGGTTAAAGTGGAACGCACCTATCGGGTTCGCAGCCGGGTCAAGGACAATAGCGGCCGATGGAGTCACTGGTCTGCCCCGCTTCAGTTCGTAACAGATGAGCCGATGTCGGCCGGCATCCTGGAGGACCTGCGCATTACCGAAGTAATGTACAATCCCCCGGCTCCACCCGCGGGCGATACCACCGACAATGAAGAATTCGAATTCATCGAATTGATGAATATCGGGGATGAAGACCTGGACTTGAGTTCTGTATCTTTCGTCAACGGAATCACATTCGATTTCGGTAACGGCAGCATTATGAGTCTTGGGCCAGGCGAGTTTGTCCTCGTGGTCAGGAACCGGGCAGCTTTCATATCACGCTACGGCACGGATTTGTCCCGAAGGATTGCCGGCGAATACTCCGGCAAATTGTCAAACAACGGCGAGAATATAACCCTGGAAGATTTCTGGAACTCAACGATTGTGCAGTTCGAGTACAACGACGGCCGGGGCTGGCCTTTATCACCCGATGGAGGCGGCCATTCCCTGGTGCCCTTGAATTCGGCACTGATAGATGAGCACGCCGGTTCGCTGAATTATGGCGGCATCTGGCGCGCCAGCACTTACATCGGCGGCTCTCCCGGCCTGGCCGATCCCGAACCGGAAACCAACGTTGTGCTCAACGAAATTATGGCACATACCGACTATCGTGATCCGCAACTTCCGCAGTACGAATCCAATGACTGGATAGAACTCTACAATACGACGACGACAAGTATAAATCTGAATCACTTGTATCTCAGCGACGACATCGGTGAATTAAAGAAATGGCCCATCCCGGCGATTGAAATTGCCGGCCACTCTTACATCAGTTTCGACGAGGTGACAGGATTCCATAATCCAATCAACAGCGGATTCGGCTTGAATAAGGCCGGAGAAGAAGTCATTCTCTCTTATCTGCCCGGCACATCCGAGGACCGCGTCGTCGACTGCGTCAGATTCAAAGGCCAGCTAATTGATGCATCCCTGGGCCGTTATCCGGATGGCGATGCGTACTGGCTCCAGATGGCGCCTTCACGTGACTGGGCCAATGACAATCCGGCTATGAATGTAATGATCGACGAACTGATGTATCATCCCGCAAACGAGAACGACCCCGAGTACATCGAATTATACAATCCCACAGCAAGCCGGATTTATCTGGAAAATTCCGAAGGCTCCTGGCGTCTGGATGGTGCCGTCGATTATATATTCCCAGCGAATACTTCAATTCCAGCCAACGGCAGATTGATAGTCGTGGGATTCGATCCTTACGCAGATACCGGCCTGCTGTCGGCATTTGTCGCCGCATATAATACCGGGCCGTTAACCGCCGGAGTGGATATAACAGGTCCCTGGGCGGGCAGTCTTTCCAATGCAGGTGAAAGGCTCGCTATCGAGATGCCGCAGGCGGCGGACCTGCCGGGTGACCCGGTTTCCTGGGTGATTGCCGACGAAGTGATTTACGCGGATGTATCGCCCTGGCCCGAGACCGCAGATGGCACCGGCGACGCCCTGCAAAGAATCTTCGCCGATCAATATCATTCGGGCAATGATCCGGACAACTGGCAGGCGGCTTCACCCACGCCGGGTTACAACCCGTAGATTCCCGGCAGAATCAGAGAAAGAAACAAATACAATATATAATAAGGAAGACGATACGAAATGCTCAGAAATATGACAACCCGCTTGTTCATCTTGATTTTGATTTGGATCCCATATTTGACCGGCTCTGTGAATGGAGCGGAAATTACGCTGGTCATAAACGAGCTCATGGCATCCAACAGCACTTCGATCCAGGATCCGCAGGGACACTATGACGATTGGATCGAGATTTACAACTACGGCGTAAATGCCATCAATATCGGAGGTATGTATCTGACGGACAATCTGTCAGTTCCTAAAAAGTGGCGGATTCCAGCTAATGTTACTGCTGCAACAACCGTTGCCGCCGGCGGCCATCTATTGATATGGGCCGACAACGATACCGCCGATACAGGGCTGCACGCGAATTTCAAACTCGACGCCGATGGTGAGCAAATCAGCCTGTTCGATAGCGACGGCGTTACCCTCATTGACAGCATCACATTCCCCGACCAGACCACCGATATGTCGTATGGCCGCTACCCAGATGGCAGTGACGACTGGCGTTTCTTCGGCATTCCCAGTCCGGAAACGGGAAACAGCGGCGCGTATTTAGGTCTGGTCGCCGATACGAAATTCAGCCATAACCGTGGCTTTTACGACACACCTTTCTCCGTAACAATCGCCACGGAAACCGAAGGAGCTGTCATTTACTATACCCTCGACGGTTCCGAGCCGTATACGGTTACGGCACGTGGATTCTCCAGCGGCAGAGTTTACTCAGGCCCGATCCCAATAAGCACCACTACATGCTTGCGAGCTAAAGCCGTAAAGTCGGGCTGGAAGTCTACTAATGAAGACACACACACTTACATTTTCCTCGCTGATGTGATCAGACGAAGCCAGCAGCAGATACTTAGCGAAGGCTATCCAAGCACCTGGTTCGATACATATTCCGCAGATTATGGGATGGATCCGGAAGTATATAACGACTCTGACTATGCTAATCTCATGGACAATGCGTTGCTGTCAATCCCAACTGTCTCAGTAGTGACAAATAAAGATAACCTTTTCAGCCATGACAAAGATCCCGAGACAGGCGGTATCTACGTCTACACCGGCCACTCGATTACAGGAGGCCAGGATTGGGAACGTCCCGTTTCAGCCGAGTTCATTACTCAGGACGGTTCAGAAGAATTTCAGGTCAACTGCGGCATTCGCATTCAGGGCGGCGAAAGCCGCAGGCCGGATAAATGTCCCAAGCATTCATTCAGCCTCCGATTCAGGGACGAGTACGGCCCGACCAGACTTAACTTTAAGCTCTTTGACGAATGGCCTGTGAATTCTTTCGATACTGTCCAGCTTCGAGGTTTCTTCAATAATGCATGGACGCACTGGGCGCCCGATCAGCGAGAACGTACTCAGTATATCCGCGACCAGTGGATGCGCGATACACTCATCGATATGGGCCATATCGACGCAGGCCAGGGCTTTTTCGTCCACCTGTACCTGAATGGCATATATTGGGGCTTGTACAATCTGCACGAGCGGCCGGTCGCCTCCCACTACGTCGCTTATAACGGTGGCGATGGAGAAAATATCGACGCAATTAATGGTGGTGATGCAACTGACGGCTCCAAATCCGCATGGAACCGAATGAGAAATATCGTTGCCAGCCGCAATTGGGACGAGATTCAGAAGGTCCTTGACGTGGACAACTTTATCGATTGGACCCTCCTGTGCTTATCAGCCGGTAACGTAGACCTCAAGACTGACGGCAACTGGCGGGCGGCCGGCGGCGGCCTGGAGAACAGGCCCTGGCATTTCTATAGTTGGGACGGCGAGCATGTGCTCGAAAATGTTCGCGAAACCGGCACAAGCCCTTCGTCCGATCCGACGGGTTTATTCAACTATCTCGACGATATCGAGGAGTTTCGTGTGCGCTTTGGCGACCGCGTTCATAAACACCACTTCAACGGCGGCGCCCTGACGCCGGAAAATAATATCCAACGCTGGACCAACCGCTCCGACGAGCTTAACCTGGCCGTAATAGCCGAGTCCGCTCGCTGGGGAGATTACCGGAGAGACGTACACCGGTACAGCTCCGGCCCGTACTACTTGTATACAAAAAATGAATTCTGGATTCCCGAGAGAGACCGATTAATCAACCAATATTTCCCTGCCCGATTGGACATCGCGCTCGATTACTTTCGCTCTCGCGGCCTGTACCCGCGCACAGATGCACCGGTTTTTCGCATCAATGGCTTTTATAAACATGGTGGCCTGATCTCGAAAAATAACCTGCTCTCGATGACTGCCACAACCGGCACAATATTGTACAGTCTCGACGGTTCCGATCCGCGATCGCCGGGCACATCACAAGAAGCTGCCACTCTCGTACCTGAGAACGCCGAGAAACGTGTGCTCGTTCCGACTGAAACCATCAGCGATAACTGGAAGGGTGGCGGAGTTTTCAGCGATCAGGCCTGGTCCAGATGCACCAGCAGCCCCGGCGGCGTCGGATACGAAAGAAGCTCCGGCTACCAGCAGTTCATCACTCTCGATGTCCAGGAAGAGATGTACGCGAAGAATACCACCTGTTATATCCGCATCCCATTTACTCTCAACAGCAATCCCGATGACTTCAGCTCTATGACACTGAACATTCGGTACGACGACGGCTTTGTCGCCTATCTCAACGGCGTCGAGGTAGCAAGACGTAATTTCAACGGAACACCAAGCTGGAACTCCAATGCCAGCGCCAGCCACTCCGATTCGGCCGCAGTGTTGTTCGAGAGTATCGACATCACAGCTTTTCTCGACAATCTCCGGCAGGGCGCCAACTTATTAGCTATCCACGGTTTGAATGCCTCCACTACAAGCTCCGACTTTCTTATCTCCGCCGAGCTTACCGCAAGCGGTGGCGGCTCAGGCGATGGCATTTTACCCGGTGTTATAGAATATGCCGGCCCGGTTACTTTGCCTCACAGCCTTCAGGTCAAAGCAAGGGTATTGAGCGGAAATTCATGGAGCGCTTTGAACGAAGCTGTCTACGCCGTAGGGCCGGTCGCGGAGAATCTGCGCATCATAGAGATAATGTATAATCCGCCGGACCCGAATGAGGAGTTCATCGAGCTACAGAACATCGGCACTGAGACAATCAATCTGAATCTTGTCAGCTTCACGAACGGCATCGATTTCACCTTCCCGGGCACCGAGCTTGCAGCAGGCGAATATGTAGTAGTCGTCCAGGACCGCAGCGTCTTCGAAGCACGATATGGCACAAATATCAACATCGCAGGCCAATATTCCGGAAAGCTGAACAATGCCGGCGAGAGAATCGAGCTCCAGGACGCCATCGGCCGGACGATTCTGGACTTCCGCTACAAAGATGGCTGGCGTTCTATTACCGATGGCGAAGGTTTCTCACTGACGATAATAGATCCTGCGAATCCCGATTTGAGCAGTTGGGACGAAAAAGACTCCTGGCGTCCAAGTGCTTATGCCGGCGGCTCGCAGGGATATGATGACAGCGGCATAATACCCCATCCCGGTGCTATAGTGATTAACGAGGTCATGGCCCATTCGCACGCCGAGGCTTCGGACTGGATAGAATTATATAATACGACAGGGACCGCGATTGACATCAGCGGCTGGTTCCTGAGTGACAGCAACGATAATCTGGCCAAATATAAGATAGCAGAAGGAACTACAATCGGCCCGAACGGTTACCTTGTTTTATATGAAGACCTGAATTTCGGAAACGCGAACGATCCCGGTTCTTATGAACCGTTTGCCCTGAGCGAAAACGGCGAAAAGATTTTTTTGGTAGGGGCGGCGCAAAATAATATATTAACAGGCTATCGCGCAGAGGAGGATTTCGGCGCTTCGGAAACCGGCGTCTCCTTCGGACGTTATTATAAGCCCAGCACGGGCAACTACAACTTCGTAGCGATGGATGAAAACACGCCCGGCTCCGCCAATTCATACCCGAAAGTCGGCCCAATCGTGATCAGCGAGATAATGTATAATCCCGACTGGCCGGAAGGCGGTTCGTATACCAATGACCAATATGAATACATCGAGCTGCACAACATCAGCGCCGAGCCGGTGACGCTATACGACTTCGAGACAGACGAGCCCTGGAAGGTCACTGACGGCATCGAGTTTAGCTTCCCGGCCGATGCGCCCATCACAATCCCTGCCGGCGGATACATATTGGTAGTCAAAACGCCGGCTGCGTTTTCATTGCGTTACCCGGCCGTGCCTGCCGGCATCATTCTCGGCCCCTACGACGGCAACCTGAGCAACGCCGGCGAAAGCCTGGAGCTGAGCATGCCCGGCGATATTGATAATGAGGGCGTGCGTCACTACATCCGCGTCGACAGGATCAATTACAGCGACGGCTCCCATCCTGAAGATAATCCCGGCTCGATAGACCTCTGGCCGGTCGGGCCGGACGGCTACGGCGGAGCGCTCAAACGAAGGGTCTCCAGCGACTACGGCAACGATCCGGACAACTGGACCATCGCGGCCCCGTCCCCCGGCGAGTAAACGCTAAGATTCAAACACAGATGCAAAAATAAACAATCATCCGTCACTCCGGCTGATCCGTCAGGTCCGTCGATGCGGCGCCGGATGACGCACCTGCATTGCCGTTTTCGGAGTTGCCGGACTGATAGACAGATTTACTCATGGCAATTCTCAATTTCACTGAGAAAACGGTTATTTTGAATCTTGACCGGCATCACAAAGCATCATAAGATAAGGGCGATTCGGGCGAGCGTGATTGTTTTAATTGAATGAGCATGAATAACAAAACAATGAAAAACAAGTAAGGAGACAAATAATGAGACACTCAAGATTGCTGATTGTTTTGTTGTGTGTTGGGATTTTAGCGGGCTGCATGGAGCAACAGAAGAAAATGGGAAAGAATACATTTGGTGACGACCTGGAATTTCTTAAGAAGCATACAGACGTGGTCGTTTTGTCGGACGCGAAAGGCGCCGGGCAAGTGGCCGTTCTGCCGAAGATGCAGGGCCGTGTGATGACCAGTACGGCAGGGGGGACGGGTGGATTGAGCTTCGGCTGGATTAACCGCGAGCTGGTCGCATCCGGCAAGTTTGTCGAACATATCAACGTCTTCGGCGGCGAAGACCGTTTCTGGATCGGCCCCGAGGGCGGACAATTCTCGGTCTTTTTCAAGAATGGCGTACCGTTCGATCTCGAGCACTGGTTCACCCCGGCACCGGTCGATACCGAACCGTTCGAGCTTGTTTCCAAAACCAAAAACCGCGCGATTCTGAAAAAGGATATGCAGTTGGAAAACTATTCTCGCACCGTTTTCAATCTTCGTCTCGACCGCGAAGTCCGGATCCTCGGGCAGGGCGAAGCTGTCACTGTCATGGGAATAACACCGGCAAAAAAAGTCAAAATGGTGGCCTTCGAATCTACTAACAAAGTGACCAACACGGGCGAGAAAGCCTGGGAAAAAGAAACCGGGCTTCTCTCGATCTGGATTCTCGGCATGTTCAATCCGTCCCCGGCCACCACGATTACCATTCCGTTCAAAGCAGGGCCGGAAGATAAACTCGGGGCCGCAGTCAACGACGCCTATTTCGGCAAGGTTCCCGCTGACCGGATGGTTGTCAAGGACGGCGTTTTATTTTTCAGCGGAGATGGACAATACCGCAGCAAGATCGGCCTTTCGCCCCGGCGCGCCAAGCCGATGCTCGGCAGCTACGATGCCGTCAATCAGGTCCTGACAATAGTCCAGTACAGCAAGCCGAGAGGCGCCATGAACTACGTCAACTCGATGTGGGAATTGCAGGACGAGCCGTATAAAGGCGACGTGGTCAATTCGTATAACGACGGTCCTCCCGAGCCGGGCGCCAAGCCTCTCGGGCCCTTCTACGAGCTTGAAACTTCATCCCCTGCGGCGTCCCTGAAACCGGGCGAAACAATCTCGCACGTACATCGCACGTTTCATCTGCAAGGCTCGGAAGCTGACCTCGACCCGATTGCCAAGGCAACGCTCGGAGTCACGATAGAAGAGATTAAATCGGCGTTTTGAAATTGACCGTAACCGGCGGCATTTCGCCGGAAGACCGTCCGGCTGAAAAATCAGTCCATGACCATAACGGATGCACCTGCAATGAGCGGTGAATCCAATCAATCCGTTCAGCGGCTGTGGGATTCCATGGATCCCTGCACGCTGTGTCCCCGTCAGTGCAGGATACATCGGCGCAATAATCAGATGGGCTTTTGCGGCATCGGCGATGTGCCGCGCGTCAGTTCTGCCGGTCCGCATTTCGGCGAGGAAAGCGTGCTGGTCGGCAGCGGCGGTTCGGGCACGATATTCTTTGCCGGCTGCAATTTAGGCTGTGTGTTCTGCCAGAACTTCGACATCAGCCATCATCGGCACGGCCACCCAACAACAATCGAGCAGTTAGCTAATTCGATGCTCGAACTGCAATATTACGGCTGCTGCAATATCAATTTCGTCACGCCCACGCACGTGGTCCCTTCAATTGTCGCCGCCCTAGAACTGGCCCGCGAAGAAGGCCTGACCCTGCCGACCGTTTACAATACGGGCGGCTACGATTCGGTTGAAACGCTCATGCTTCTCGAAGGTTTCGTGGATATTTACATGCCGGATATGAAGTACGCCGATCCGAAAGTTGCCGAGGAGCTTTCCGCCGCACCGGACTACCCGCAAATAAACCGCGAAGCGCTCAAAGAAATGCACCGCCAGGTCGGCGACTTGAAAACCGAGAGAGGCCTGGCAATCCGCGGCGTTCTGGTCCGGCACCTGGTCCTGCCGGAGAACTTTGCCGGCAGCTTCGATATCATCGACTTTTTAGCAGAACAGATCAGCCCGAAAACAACCATCAACGTCATGGACCAGTACCGCCCATGCTATAAAGCGTCTTCTCACCCCAAAATCAACCGCCGCCCAGCCACCGAAGAAATCCAGTCCGTCCGCCAATACGCAATCCAAAAAGGCCTGAACGTGCTTGATTAGCCAAATGTTGCAGAGACAGCTCCAAACAAGCCATCGACCTTGAAATTGGCTTTGATCAGTCCGGCAATTCCACACCGACATCGAGTGGCCTGACGGATTGGGTTTGTTTTCTTCGGCTCCGCTTGCCGGTTTGTTGTCATAATCTCCTTTCAAATAAGACTTTACGCCATTTCATGCCGGCACAAATTGGCTTTGTTTTTTCAAATAGCCTTTCAACCCCCAGCGCAGGTCTGGGGGCTAACACGGATTGGCTTTGTTTGGCTTTGAATTGGCTTTGTTTTTTCGCCGCCCCAAAGCGTTAAATTCTTCATAATCACCTTTCAAATAGATACTTACGCTCATTTCGCCCATTTGGAAATTGGGTTTGTTTTTTCAACTTAGCCACGAATTAACACGAATAAACACCGGATTTACTCTCATTTTTGCCTTTTTTTTGCATTATTTTGGCTTTTTTTTTCAAATTAACCACGAATAACCACGAATAAACACCGAGAATTAGTCAATAGTCAATCGTAAATGGCTTTGACCCAGCACCGCAGGGGTGCGGGCTAAACTGTATTCTGATCCATTATTTCACAATTCTACATTCTAAATTCTAAATTCCACTTACGACATACTACATACGAAATACGACATACGAATATGCGATATACGAATTCGTTAATTATTATACGAATCTAAACGTAAAAGGGCGGGCATATTCCAAATAAATCTCCGTGAGACGGCGTCCTTTGTTCTGCCACAGAGTTAAGATGAGAAGGCTATTCCCCTCGGGCCTGTGAGGCTCGATAATACGCACTCGTATTTTAAGGTGCAATTGACAACGTCAATAAAGGAGAATAGCCATGACTAATGTAACAATCGG
>Ga0307379_10009084_pt1 | contig 13326 bp, 6 predicted proteins | sample UN2MG_FD_202237 | JGI IMG/M metagenome (GOLD analysis project Ga0307379, IMG submission 202237) | Soil microbial communities from Risofladan, Vaasa, Finland - UN-2 | ecosystem: Environmental > Terrestrial > Soil > Coastal area > Acid sulfate soil | place: Finland: Risofladan, Vaasa | collected...
ATATAATAGGTTATATTTTATACAACCTGGCTTGGTTGTCAACCAAAAAATGATTTAACTCCAAAAAATACAACAACTTATAGCACTTTTTTGACGCTGACTACTTTTGACGCTGGCATCAATATTGGCCGTTTACGGAAGGAGGCAGCATTAGGGCCAGAAACTACTTTCAAGCAAGATGTTTAGTCTAACTGTACTGTCGCACTTTGCGAAATACGCATAAACCCTTTAAAGGCCGATATTTATAAGGATTACAAGCTCATTCATTATCTTGCTTTGAAATCAACGCAAATTCACAGATGCCCGCCATACGGCGTTTCAGGCCAGATTGTCGATTTCTACTTCTGTTCGTAAGCGAAATACTCTACAACAAAAGTTGTTATAACTGCTGTATTAATAATATGTTACATAATATTATGAAAGTGCGACAGTACAGCTAAAAATAAGTCAAAATTACTTTCAGATTCTTCGGCGTGTGGCCGGAGCGAAATTTCCTATCAGTTTTCAGTTGAAATTAGTAGAAAAACAAATGAAAAATTTAGCGTTGGTATTCGTAATCGCATTTGCATTTTGCTCGACGGCTATGGCTTCTGACATAGCGATTTCAACACAAGCAGGCTGGTGGGGGCAAGCTGCGGCTGACCGCGAAATGCAGGAAATTGCTGACAACGTTACGGGAGCTTCTGTTGAACAATTCACACCAACTAACCAAGCTGCCCTTGCAAATTGGGTAAGAGACCACACAGGTGATGGTACACCAGACCTTTTAATTATTTGCGGACAGTTCCCAGATACTATTTACACACCTGGTAATGTACAGACTGATGGCTCATTAGCCGAATTATTTTTGGATGATGGTAATTGTATCATTAACACTGGCGACTGGATTTTTTACGTCGTAAATGGTGCTGGAACAAACGGCCCAGGTGGATTACAGAATATGATGGACATTCCCGGCGTTACAGTAGCGGGCGAAGACGATACTGCTGTTACTGTTACTGCCGATGGTCAGGATTACACTCCAACTCTACAGAATTTCGCAACTGACCGCCCATTCCATCTTGATACACTTACCGGCGATTGGGAAGTTGAACTAGTTCTTGCTGGAAATGCTGCTGGAACAAGAGCCGACCCCGTTATCGTTCATAATACGGCTACTGGTGGTCGCATAGGGATTTTCTACCAGACAGCCGGTCAAGACTCTGATCCACGCGGCGAAGTTATAAGTGAATGGATTAACAACTGGTTTCTCTTAAACGTTGGCGGCAGTGGCAACCCTTACGCCCGGCGTCCGAGTCCGGCTGACGAAGCTATGATTACGGGCACTTTTGCTACTATGTCGTGGCAAGCGGGCGATTTTGCCGTTTCTCACGATGTGTATATAGGCGATAATTTCGACGATGTGAATGATGGTACCAGCGATACGTTCCGAGTTAATCAACCAGGCACGTTTTATGCTGCCGGTCTTACCGGATATGCTTTTCCCGATGGTCTTGTCCCGGGCACGACCTACTTCTGGCGTATCGATGAAGTAAATGATGCAGACCCGAATAGTCCATGGAAAGGCAAGGTCTGGAGCTTCTGGATCCCGTCCAAGAAGGCCTATGAACCGGTTCCAGGCGATGGTGTCAAATTTGTAGACTCTGAAAACCTGGTTCTGAGTTGGACGGCCGGTTTAGATGCGGCATTGCATACCGTGTACTTCGGCGACGATTATGACACCGTGGCTACTGCCACCACCGGTGGGGAGCAGCAGGGACTTACAACCTTCAGCCCCGGGCCGCTTGAATTAGATAAAACGTATTATTGGCGAGTCGATGAGTTCGAACAAGCGGGTACGCACACAGGCGACATCTGGAGCTTCAAGACCCTGCCCGATATAGCCGTAACTGATCCCAATCTTCTCGGATGGTGGAAGCTTGACGAAGGCACCGGAACTACCGTCGTTGATTGGTCCGGTCATGGCAATCATGGCACGCTTCAAGGTGACCCGGAGTGGGTGGAAGGCTATGACGGTGGTGCATTGGAGTTTACTGGGTCATCGACATACGTTGATTGCGGCAATGCTGAAGCTCTGAATATCGACGTTTTCTCCGTATCATTTTGGTGCAACATCCCGAACACTCAAGGACACAACCATATGGTTTCAAGGGGTGGCCATGAAAGCGCCAGCGCAGTGAATTGGGGCGTTATGATGCACGGCAACGAACAGAGAATCCTTTTTGAATCGTTCAATGACACCACTTGGCCTGGTATCAGAGCCGATACCACTCTTGGTGATTGGCATCACGTCGTTGCCACCTATGACGGAGATACGATGCAACTCTATCATGACGGCATATTAGCTGAAACCACATCGGGAGCAGGTATGTTGCTTGACCAGAGTAGACCGTTTTTGATTGGCGCCAGATCTGACGCCGGCTCTGCCGGTGCCTTCTTTAGCGGAAGCATTGACGATGTCCGTATCTACAACAAAGTGGTGACAGAGGACGAGATTGACAAAATTATGACAGGTGATCCGATGCTTGCATGGGGCCCGAGCCCGGCCAACAGGTCAACTCCGGACATAGACAGTGCGACACCGTTAAGCTGGTCACCGGGAGAGAATGCGGCTCAGCATGATTTGTACTTCGGCACTGATAAAGATGCTGTGGAGAATGCTGATACGTCCGACACATCGGGCATATATCGAGACCGTCAGAGTGGTACGAGCTATATTCCGCCTGAAGGCGTTGAATGGGGCGGCGGGCCTTACTACTGGCGAATCGATGAGTATAATACTGACGGGACGATCAGCAAAGGCAAACTCTGGAGCTATACAGTGGCTGATTTCATCCTTGTGGACGACTTCGAGGCCTATGATATTGGTAACAATGAGATATGGTTTGCATGGAATGATGGTCTTGGCGCCGGCGCGGCGGGTTCTCCCGGTTACATTCCGCCTAACGGCACCGGCTCGGAGATAGGCGATGGCAACACCGGCTCTTATACCGAGGAAACCATCGTTCACGGTGGCAGCCAGTCGATGCCGTACTGGTACGACAACAATAAGCAGGGCTCCAACAAGTATTCAGAGGCTAAGCTGACGTTGACCGCCCCGCGCGACTGGACTGAGGAAGGTGTCGCCGAATTGTCGTTGTGGTTCAGAGGCTACCCGGCATCCACCGGCAGCTTCGTCGAGGGACCGGTCGGTACCTACACAATGACCGCCTCCGGCACAGATATCACGGGCACCTCTGATGAGTTCCACTATGCCTATAAGATCCTCACCGGTGTCGGCTCGATGGTCGCAAAGGTTGAGAGTATCGATAACACCAACGACTGGGCCAAGGCCGGCGTAATGATTCGTGAGACGCTTGACCCTGACTCCGCGCACGCCATGGCGTTTGTCACACCCGCTCAGGGTGTTGTATTCGAGTATCGTCCCACTGTGGGCGGTGCCAACGTGGGCGCAGCAGGACAGGTAACGGGAATTACGGCCCCGTACTGGGTGAAGATCGAGCGTGACATAGTCGGTAACTTTACGGCGTCCAGTTCAACCAACGGCTCGGCATGGACGATAATAGGCACACCGCAGAACATCGCGATGGCTTCGACTGTCTATATCGGCTTGGCATTAACCAGCCATAACACCAGTGCAACATGTGAGGCTAAGTTCTCCAACGTCACGACTACCGCAGTTAGTCCGCAGTGGGCGCACCAGGATATCGGCATAACCAGCAACGCCGCTGAGCCGCTTTACGTGGCGGTCTCCAACAGCGCCGGTACACCTGCGGTGGTGGTACATGATGATCCGGCCGCGGCACAGATCGACGTCTGGACCGATTGGGTCATTCCGCTTCAGGCTTTCGAAGATCAGGGCATAGTCCTGACCAATGTTGACAGTATAGCGATTGGCCTTGGAACCCAGGGCAACATATCAATCCCCGGCGGTTCCGGCAAGATGTACTTCGATGACATCCGCCTGTACAGGCCGAGAGAAGCTGCTGAATAGTAGAAACCGCTCTTGCGGAAATGACAGTAGTATTTGTATGATTTCGGGGCCTATGCCAATCAGTGCGGCATAGGCCCCGGCTGTTTCAATACAAAAGCAGAAGCCCTCTCTATCATCATTATTAGCCTGAAAATATCAAAAACAGCTTTATTTGTCAGACAGATATGATACATTAGTGACAGAGAAGATTATTATCGGTACCGTGAGAGTGTGGACAAGAAATGATATTATTCCTGGCACATAGGAGATAGCAGGTGAAAACGATTGATCTACGCAGTGATACTGTTACTTTGCCAACACAAGCCATGCGGAAGGCCATTTATCATGCCGAACTGGGAGACGACGTGTTTGGCGAGGACCCGACAACGAATCGGCTTGAGAAAATGGCCGCCGAACGTATGGGAAAAGAAGCAGCGATAATGGTCGCCAGCGGAACCATGGGAAATTTAGTGTGCGTACTGACCCATTGCAGCCGCGGCGAAGAAGCCATTTTAGGTGATCAGTCGCACACGTTCGTCTACGAAGCCGGCGGCATGTCGGCTGTGGGCGGCATACACCCGCACACAGTCACCAATCAGCCTGACGGCACAATCCGGCTGGAGGATATCGAGGCGGCGATTCGCGGCAGCAACGTGCATTTTCCGCGGAGCCGGCTGATTTGCCTGGAAAACACACACAATCGCTGCAACGGCTCTGCTCTGCCGCCCCAATATATGGAATCAGTCGCAAAATTAGCCGGCGAACGGGGTCTACACGTTCACCTCGACGGCGCCCGGATATTCAATGCCGCAGTGGCCCTGGGAATTGACGTCAAGGAACTGACCCGTCATGCCGATTCGCTGAGCTTTTGTCTTTCGAAAGGACTTTCTTCGCCGGTGGGTTCGGTTATATGCGGAACCAGCCAATTCATTACCGAGGCACGCCGCAACCGAAAGGTGCTGGGAGGCGGCATGCGGCAATCCGGGATCATCGCTGCGGCAGGGATTGAAGCTTTAGAGCATATGGTGGATCGATTGGCAGAGGACCATGAAAACGCCCGGCGTCTGGCCGAAGGAATCGCCCGCATCCCGGGTCTGTCACTCGACTTGAAAAAGATACAGACGAACATCGTTTACTTTGATATGGCAGACAAGCAATTCGATGCCGGGACACTCGTGAAACAACTTGCCGGCCGGGCAGTCAAAGTGCTGCAGGTGGGACCGGGACGTCTCAGGGCGGTGACTCACTACGGCATAAGCGCCGATGATATCGATTTGACGCTGGCGGCGATAAGTGAGGCAATGGCCGAGCCGTAGCTGCCGAGAAACATTCGGGGCCTATACCGAATCAATCAGCATAGGCCCCGAAATCTTGTAAAAATCACAGGCTGACTCGGCCATGATGGCAAAGCCCTTGAAGCCAACCCTGCAAGTGACTTTTATATCGCCTCGCAGCAAATCCCACTACTCAATCAGAGGACTCAGCCGGGCACAACATTATCTGGTCAATGTATATATGGTCTCTGTCTTCACCAACCTGAGCGGAACCGGTGCCGTCACCTAAGCCAATAGTGATCTTCTTTACAGAGGTCAAATCTACGCCGCCATCACTGAACTGCCCAAGAGCGATGGTCCACTGACGCCATGAATCGGACTGACACGCATGGGTGAATGTCTCGACCCTGAAGCTCTGGCCGGCAGCATCCTCCAGCGTTAAATACATCAGATGCTCCATGTTTTCGTGTTCGCCAATGAATGACAGCGACAACTCCTCGACGGATTGAGCCGTCCAATCCTGCGAGCTATTAAATGTTTGCGTGATCTCAGTAACGTAGGGTGGATATTGGTTCTGGAATTCGAACCGCATGGAGTTATTCTCGCCCGACGCCAGAAAGACATATTCAACCCCAGCCTCGTCAATGTTGTCGACCCATGCACTCCTTATGCCCGCATCATCGGCGTATGACTGAAAGTCATCCACGATCAGATAATCCGCTACCGTCAAGGTCCAGGTGTGACCTGTCACCGTGCCGGATGGGCCGACTTGATCGACCCTCCATTCATACGTTTCGCCTAATTCGAGATTACCGGGTGTATAGGTAGTTCCTGTCGGTGCGGGATCAACCTTTTCCATTGCTCCGGCTTTTCCCAACCACAGCTCGCGGCCAGTCGCAAATTCCGCCTCGATCCAGCTCAGGCTCACATCAATGGGCACATCAATCGCCCCATTGGCGGGACTGGGATTCACCGCCGCCGGACCATCGGAAGCAGAGAAAATATCATCGAAGGTGCTATGATAGCCGACCGGTTCCTCGTCTTCATTCTGTGCGAATATTCCGCTTGCACCGCTCGTAAAGACCTCATCATTCTCATCCGGATCTTCCCATGGATCGTTCCCATTCGTGTCCACCATCGTTGCCGTCCTTGCAACGAGCGGCCCGCCATTGTACTCATAGAGAGTGCCGGTGACATACACGGGCCCCGAGCCGACGACATCCAGCTCGGCATAGTAACTCCGGGCGTGATTGAGCCCCGGCACGAGAACGTCCAGACCCAACGCCTCTGAATCTCTCATAATATTCTGCATCATGATGACCTTCTCGAGGTCGATGCGCAGGTTGCCCGGACCATTATTCCAGCTTACGTGCATTATATAAGTTTGGGCCGCAACGAAGCCGGGAGCCACGCCGGTCATCGAGCCATCCGGGTCAACGAAGTAAGTCGTGCGTGAGACCAGGCCGCAGTAGCTCCTTGATGCATCGCCGGTGACATTGACAATTGCGCCAACCCGGACGTCGGTGAAGACCTCATCGGTCCCGAAAGCTGAGCCGAAAGCCGAGCCGCCGATACCCACTGAGCTTGTCTCATCCAGACTCAGATATTTGTTGCCGTTTGGGTCGGTCACGATGGTATTCGTGAACGTTTTGGTTACGTCGGGAAAACATTCGAACTGCCATGTTGCCAGGTCAAGCTCGTCGCCGTCGAATGTTTCCAGCCAGTTGGCCCGTACGGTGCCGCTTGCGACCACAATCAATCCCACGAGCACACAGATTGTTACTAAACTTCGCAATTCTCTAAACATAACATTCCTCCTTCAAAAATATGTGTTTTGTGTATACGTTAAACTAAACCGTTATCTTCAATGAATATCTCGATCTCCACTACTGAATATACTTGCTTCAGGCAACCTGCAGACCAAATGACCGATAACTTTTCACACCTTCTCTGCCTTTTGGTCTTGGTCTTCCCAGAAAATTTCCAAAGACTAACGATTTGACTCTACCTCCTACCTTTGAAAGCCCACAATGAGCTTTTGGTTCAAATATAGAAGTCTTTATTGCTCCTCTTCAATGTCGAAACTGCAAAGAATCCATCAGGTTAAAAAAGATCAAAACTTCTAAGTCTCACGCATATATTATATACCGAAACAACCGCTTCTTCATCAAGAAAAATAAAAAAAGGCCGTTGATTAGTCGATTATTCATAAAAATTCCTGAATTCACCCCCGCCATGCCACATTTAAGTCATTGAAATACGGCGTTTTACGAAAGATTTCTTCGTTATTACCTGGTCTAAATTCCCAGTGTTATTATATTACTCCAGCGGCGTTTGTCAGTTACTCCTTTTTCCCTTCATCTATAATTGTGATTATTTCGCTACCCTCAAATGTGTTCACGGCTAATGTTCGAGACGTGGTGAAGGCTGTTCACTATGCAACAGAGGTTTGTGAGTAAACAAACCGAAAGAATCACGGATTCATTAACAGCCTCGGGACCGCTCGGCCGAAAGGTTCAAAATCAGCCGTTAACGCGACTATTTACAATTCACAAAATATTCCAGCACGGTGCTGCCGGATTTTTACGATCCAGGACAGCGAAATGATTGACAAAGTGAGCCGGAAATTGTTATATTTCACATACTTACTAAGTTGAGCGCCCGTAGCTCAGTTGGATAGAGCAACGGATTTCTAATCCGAAACTCGGCTTGTAACTACTGTATTAGCAAGGGCTTAAATCGCCTTTTTGAGCTGAAAACGAGGGTTACAAGTGGTTAACAAGTGAATAAGTGAAACCCATATGGATTTTAAAAGTGATTTACTAGTGGCGATTGACACAAATTTGACACAAATCCAAGTTTCACCTTCATACCTGCGAATCTTAAACCAGCTCTCACGTCCGAAGTAGACTTTAGGACTCCAACCTGCAACCTTCGGATTCGAAGTCCGCGATGCTGACCGTAAGTACTTTCTTTAACAGAGGTTACAACTACGTAATCGGCTGTTTTCGAGAGTTACAAGTGTACTTGTCAAGGCAAGATGGGACCACCGCAAAACCTGCTCCTACAAGCCGGTTGCGGGAGGCCTACTCCCATCTCTAACGCCGCTTTCAACACCTCCTGCCCTCGTGTCTACAAGTAATACGGATTTGGGGCGTCTTACCTGACCACTGCGGAGCGAGTTTCGTTGGCGGGGTAGTCCACTCATTCCGTGAGCGAGATAACATACCGGTTTTTCACATTATTGGCATAAGCGAGGAAATTCTGTTTCACTTTTCTTGTCGAATGGGAGTATCATCTAGTGATGGAACGCGCATTGACGACGAGTGCGACGCAAAAAGCAACTATCCAGGTTGACGTCTGTTGGTATAAGAAATTCCTCTTGGTCTTGGTGGTAGCGTTTGATTTTCGGCCGATGCCAAAATCTGAAACAAACGGGGATTTTTCGTTTGGTTTACTTCTTCACAATTGCGGCAACCCAGCCGCCCTTGTACGGCGCGGAGAGCGTTACAATACCACCGGGCTTGATGGTCTTCTTCATCAGGCGATAGCCTCCAGCGGCCGATGTCTGGGTGGGTACGCCCATTGACACGCTAATCCATGTCACGTCGAAGGAGCCCGTTGCGCCGGACAGATCAAGCCCGACGGACCCGCCATTCGTGAAATAGAGCGCGTAGTATTCTCCGGGTTTCGCCGCCAGGTATGCCTCGTTACTCTCGCGGTCCGAAAGCAAACCCATCTGCGGCGTGATATCCCAGAACTTGATCAGGCCCTCCAGAATGCGTGCTGCCTTGATACTTGCCTTGGCGAAGTCGTTGAGCCCGTTGCCGGCGTCCGGACGGTGGAACCGGGCACTCGCGGAGCCGCCGAGGATGTTTCGCCAGAATCGCTCAACACCATCCTCAGGCCCGCCCGTTCCAAAGCTATAGTACCCGCTGCCGTATATCTTCGTATGGTTGCTGGGTCGCGGATGTGTGTTGACCTGCCGCACAAGCCATTGCAGGCTATCCCAGTGCGTCTGATCGAAGTTCCGGCTGTTCACCTGCGAGATATCGGCAAACATGTAATGCTCGGCGTCTTTGAAGATGAGCGAAGTATGCTTTGCTTTTTCGGCCATGAATGCATCGTCGAACATATCGGTAGTGCAGACCGTGACACCTTTTTCGGCGGCCTTGTCTTTAATGAACCCAATCCAGTACTGTCCCCATTGTGCCGGGGTGGACGTTTCGTTGTCCATACAGTAGAGGACATGTCCGTAGTCCAGGCTGTAGGACAGCATCTTGGCGACGAATGCCTCCTGGTGCATCCGAATGCGATCGAGCTTCTTACTATACCGCAGCATGCCTTTAATCGAGTGAAAGAATGGCTGCAGGTCTTGACCGGAATGCTTGGGGTACTCGGAAGCAAAGCCTGTTTGCTCGTAGGTGTAGTTGACGTTGTTGCCGGGATTCCAGGGGCTGGTCTCCCAGCTCTGTGTCGAAAAGTCGAAGCGGTCCCAGACCTCGATCTGCACAATAATCTCTCTCTCGGCGGTCCACGTCAGCATGTTCTGGAAGCGTTTCCAGTATTCCTGGTTCCACTGATCGAGGTCGAACTTTCCGTCCGGCAGCAGCTTGTGCGGCTTGAGATCCTTGCCCTCCCGCTGGCTCATCGTATTGCGTACGTAGTTGGCCCCGACCGCCTGAATCTCGTCGAGATGCGTTTTGAGGTCATCGAGTAAAAAGATATGGTCCGTCTTGCTTCCGCCCAGCAACATCACGGGCTTGCCTTTGTATTGCCAGTAACGCGGATTTTTCGCATAGGGCCGAATGCGATCGGCGTTCTTGTCTTCGGCCGACAACGGCGAGACGCTAACAGTGTTCAAGACGACCAGTGCGGCCGCAATCAGAAGAAAAGCTCGAGTCGAGAACCAATTCATTGTTTGCTCCTTTGTCACTATATATACCTCATATCTTCCGGGCACGAATCTCTTTGCTCGAAGAATACCAGACTCGCCCGGCATATTCAAACCTTATCGTCGCCACGCACGTTTATAACAAATGGGAACTATCAACGTTACCGTTTCGCCTGCACGCCGGCAAGGTATCCCCAGATGTAGGCATTTTGCGCCATCGGCCTCTGCACAGTGAATTCGCACATGATAGGATACCAGAAAACGTCCCAGTAAGCTTCCATGATGGGCCATTTCTCAGGCGATGGAAAGCAGTGGGGTCGAATAATCGGCTGCATGAAAGTGTCATTGCTCGTCGGATCGATTGGGCCAAAAACGGTGATTCCCTCCGGGGGCAGTTGCCCCGTATGGCGAGAGTCCAGGTGCAACGGATTCCGTGGCCACCTGTGACCGAGATGTGTAGTATAACATAGGTTAAGGGGATTGGCGCCCAATCCGGTCTGGCATGAAAGTACGATGGCTCGCAGATATTTTTCGTCGCGCGTGATTCGATGCGCACGAACCAAACTGATTGCATCGGAAACGCTCAGCGTTGTGTTCGGCGGCGACCAATCATTCTTGGTCCAGCGAAAGGCTGTTCGCGATTGAGTCCGCAGGCGATCCTGCGCCTCTTTGAGAATTGCTTGTCTGCAGAATTCCTGCAGTTGCTTGTCCACACCCTTTCGGCGGGTATTGACGTAAGCCCAGGCGGCCTGGCTCTGCTCGTGACTCTTCCAAACGTACAAGTCCACACCTGACTTGTTAAGTTTGGTGGTTTCGACAAACACATCATGCCATTTTGAATTGCCCGTCAAGCGGAACAACTCGGCTGCGGCATGATTTCGCTTGTCTCTAACATCAGTGTGGTTGTCCATTCGCTCAATCTTGACGCCGTTGACTGTGTAAGAGGAGCTGCGCTGCTCCCGCTGTGCGTAATCGGCCTCGGCCCATTCCATTGCTTTGATCGCACTTGCCTCGTAGGTTCGAGCCAACTCGCCATGTCCCAGCGATTTCAAAACCACTGCCGCCTTGGCGGCAACAGCAGCATAATAGAAGCTCGACCAGCTTCCCTGCTCGTAGGCCAGAATCGTTAATGACTCCTGCCAGCTTGTCTCGCCGAGATTGGGATGCTCCTCGGATTCTATTCCGCCGCGTATTCCACCCTGGGGCGTTTGGGTTCGCCTGTAAAAATCCAGATTGAACAGCGCCTCATCGACCACGTCGGGCAATCGGTTCTGTGATTCGGGGATGCCGAGAGACAATGATTTGAAACGGGAAGGAAACTGCTCGGCCAGATCGAGCAAATATAAGGACGAAATCAAATGTTGAATCCGCCGGTCCCAATCACCGGCGTCCATGTAGCCACCCCAAACGCCGGAGAGTAACCTGTCGGTTTTTCCCGCGACAAGGTTACGGAAATTCGAAGGGTCCGTGTGGCTGAGCCCGTTTCGCGTGTCCATCAGTCGCGTAGTTGAAATATAGACCTTTACGCCGTCACCCGGATGAAACGGGCGGGGGCGTTTGAAATCGGTGTAAGGGGGGCCGAGTTCTATTCCGCTACGCAGATGATAAAACCCGCGGGCGGAAGTCCTGAAGGCATTCGTCCAGATTTCATCGTCGATAACGAACGGATAGGAACAGCCAATCTTCTCAACACAAACTTTGTACCGGCCCGGCCGGTTAAAGTTGGTAAAGTCCATCTCGTAGACATCGGTCAAGTTGAAATTCCTCTTGTAGGCGTCTTCGTTCTTTTCGGCGTCGGATTTTGACAGCGAGGTTTTGCCCGAGTAAACAATTGTCCCGGTCTTGTCGTCGACAATGTGATAGTCCAGGCCATTGTCATATTTCAGACCTCCGCCGCTTCCCATCCAGCAAGAAAGGAACGCCACCTTGGCCGGGTCGTCCGGATGAAATCCTATGTGAGAAACATGCACCGCTTCGCTCCGCATCCTGAGCGGCTGATACGTCAATTCCTTCTTTGCTAATTGATCCCCGGCGAAAGAAATCTCATATTTTGCATTGGTCTGTAACGGATGCGGCAGAACAAGATACAGATGATGTTCGATCGGGGCTTTGAACTTCCAGTCATCGGTTCGTGCAACGCCGATCGGCCTGCTCTTGCGGTGAACCTTGACCGGACTGAGCTTGAGTCGATAGCGAACGTCCGTTGTGGACTCGACCCTATAGCTCGCTATATCATCAGCCCATTTGGTATCCAATGGTTCTCCGTCGAATGTATCGAAAGGACGAAGAATGTCGTCCTCTTTGCCTATGAGAACTCCAATCTTATTACCGTTACGGTGGAGATAGCGTCTATGTCCGCTCTCTTGTATGACATCTCCATCCTGCTTGACATACGGAACCTGTCTGCCGACATTGACCCGGCCCGCCTGAACGACAACTTCAATGACATCCGGTGCCGCCATCCCGATAAATTCGATTTTCGGTGACGCTTCGGCAAGATTACTCAACATAAGAAATGACAAAATCATCATCAATTTGCAGATACTTACAGCTATAACTGTAGTTTTTGTATTTTTCATTCTGGATTTCCAATTCATTTTTACAGAGTATTTGACTTTTACTACCAGAAATAAATATACCATCAGTGAGATAGCAATTCAAGGTAGGATTCTGGATGGATTCTTATAGGATTTTGCAGCATGATATATTTTAAGAGACTTTAATTAGGTGTAATTCGAAGAAAATTTCTGTATTATTATCCAGGTTGACTTCAGAACAGTCTACCCGACATAATCTAACAAAGTAAAGGAGACAATTTATGCAATCTTTAAGATCGAATTTGTTATTAGCGGTTTTATTAGCATATATATTCCTTTTTACCTGCATCGCAGAAGCGGACGTCCAATCGACTACATCAGAAACAGTGCGCAAGTGGCAGGAGAAACGGTTCGGCATGTTCATCCACTGGGGGCCGGTCAGTCTTAAAGGTACCGAAATCGGCTGGTCGCGCGGGAAAGAAGTGCCGACTGAAGAATACGACCAACTCTATAAGCAGTTCAATCCGACGAAGTTCGACGCCGAAGAGTGGGTGAAGGTTGCTAAAGACGCCGGAATGAAGTACCTGGTCATCACCTCCAAGCATCATGATGGATTCTGTCTGTGGCCGTCGGAATACACGGACTACC